>Ga0268298_10000350_pt1 | contig 59760 bp, 47 predicted proteins | sample WWTPWeurt_MetaG_FD_194462 | JGI IMG/M metagenome (GOLD analysis project Ga0268298, IMG submission 194462) | Activated sludge microbial communities from WWTP in Nijmegen, Gelderland, Netherland - WWTP Weurt | ecosystem: Engineered > WWTP > Aerobic digester > Activated sludge | place... | reverse complement strand
CATCATGTCGAGCGGATACAGAGTGTCCTTTCCGACGTTCCCTCAAACCGCTTGTCTGTTGTTGCAGTTGGTGGTGGTTCCGTCGGTGACTTTGCAGGTTTTTTTGCGAGCGTGTGGAAAAGGGGTGTTCCGCTTGTACAGATTCCTTCGACTTGGTTGGCCGCGATCGATTCTGCGCACGGTGGAAAAAACGCGCTGAATTTGGGTCTGGCCAAAAATCAGATAGGGACTTTTGCACCCGCAGAGAAAGTGATTCTGTCTCGCGCCGTGCTTTTCACACAACCCGAAGAGCGCGCACTCGAAGCCATGGGAGAATTTGCGAAAATCGCTTTTCTCGACGGTGGAAAATGGGTGGATGACTGCCTGGTTGCTACGGAAAAGGGGGCCGAGCTGCTTTGGCGATTTCTTCCGTTTGCAGTGTTGGCCAAATACCGAATCGTTGAACGCGATCCGAGGGAGCGTTTGGGAATCCGCCATCTGCTCAATTTGGGTCACACGCTGGGACATGTGTTGGAAACGCTGTGTGGCCTTCCGCATGGTCTGGCGGTGGCGCAAGGAATGTACTTTTCACTCCAATTCTCGACGAAAAAAGGATTCTTGTCTGTGGCCGTTCGCGATGAACTTCAAGACATGTTGGAATCGCGGTTTGGTCTTTTTGACCAGCGAGAGACCTTGCCAAAAGTTCCAGCCGAACAATGTATGTCCCTGCTTTCGCAAGACAAAAAACGCTCTGGGAAGGACACCGTTCGGTTCGTTTTTTTGCGCGGTTTGGGAACTCCTGAAGTACAGGACGTGACGCTTTTGGAACTCCTTGACGAGGTGAAACAACAAGGCTACGTGGAACCATGAATGCTCATTTTTCTCCATGTGATTTTGCGCAAACAGAATTTGCGTTTTCGGGGTCGATTCCCCCGTCGAAATCGCTTTTGATTCGCCAACTGTTGTTGAAACTGCATACCAGGGATTTGTCGCAGCCTGTTTTGTCGGAATGCGCGGACGTACAGGTGATGCACAAAGCGTGCGTGGCTTTTGAAAAGGGGGACCGTCAGATCGACTGTGGGGAGGCGGGTTTGGTGTTGCGTCTGTGCGTGGGATATGCGAGCCGAGTAGGAGGACTCTATGAACTGCGCGGAAGTCGTCGTTTGATGGAGCGCCCCCACGAATCCTTTTTTCAGGTGCTCGCGCGTGTGGGGACTCGTGTCGTGCGGTCTGTTGGAACCGACAAGCCCAGTTTGCGGGTCGAGGGTCCTGCATGGGAACGGCCAAACGGTCCCATACCCCTTTTGGGAGGAACGTCGAGCCAGTTTGCTTCTTCTTTGCTGTTGAATGCGTGGCGGCTTCCGTTTCAACTTGAGCTTCTGTGCGACAGAGAGCCGGTGTCAAAAGGGTATCTGGAGATGTCCATCGATCTGTGTGAGCGTTGGGGGATGCAGATCGACAGAACATATGAATCAGATCAAATGACTCTTATTGTCCCCGTGCGGCAGGTTCCGATACCGCGTCCATCCATTTCCGAAGCAGATGTAAGTTCTGCTTTTGCCGTGGCCGCGCTTGCTGCGGTATCGGGTCGCTGTTTCATCGACAATTTTCCGACGAAAACGCTGCAACCGGATCATCGCTTTGTGGAAATCCTCTCCCAAATGGGGGTTCCCCTGGAATTGAACGACCGGGGGCTTTCCGTGCAAAAAGCCGCTCGGCTTTGTTCGATTGAAGTCGATTTGGGGGGAGCACCTGATCTGGCCCCTGTTTTGGCTGTGCTGTGTGCGATTTCGGATGGAACATCAAGGATTTATGGGGCACCGCATTTGCGTGGGAAGGAATCGGATCGGATTGCATCGACCTGTGGGCTGCTGCACATTCTGGGTCGCGCGTGTACCCCTACAGAGGATGGGATGGTGATTCTGGGACAACCCCTTTCATCGCGAGACATGGAACGAAGTTGCTCATTTGATGCGACGGGAGATCACCGTTTGGTGATGGCGGGAGCGGTGGCGCAGTGGGCGGGTTTTCCAATCAAAATGTCTGGCGTAGATGCAGTCCACAAAAGCTTCCCAGAGTTCCTCACAATTGCAAAACTCGTGTGAGTCGGTCTGTCCCGCCGGTGTGAGTCGCGCTGACAGGCGAATCCCTTCGATTTGATGGGCTGTGGATTCGTGCTTCTACTTGCGAACCTTGCATAACCTGGATCAGGGTCGCATCTTGAAAGTGGAGGTGGAGGGACGGGGTGGGGGGCGGCAAACGAAGCTGAAACAGAAGGGTAAGAGGATGAAAAAAGAGTGTCCTACGTGTGGTGGAACCGGCAAAGAACTTGTGACCTGCGAAGCCTGTCAGGGTAGTGGACAAAAGGATGGAAAGGACTGTCGCACTTGTTACACACAGGGGCAGGTTGTGATACGCTGTCGGCCATGCAAAGGAACCGGCGACAGCGACGAAGAAGAATAGGTCCTTCGGGGCAAGCCGGTTGTGACGCCTTGAAGGGATGAAGACACGATGGGAGCGAATACGTTTGGGGAGCGGTTTTGTGTGACTACGTTTGGGGAAAGTCATGGGACCGCGTTGGGGGTGGTGATCGATGGGTGTCCGGCTGGAATTTCCTTTGATGAGGGGTTGCTTCGGAATGAGCTTGCTCGACGGAGACCTGGGGGAAAGACACCTTCGGGAGAAAGCATTACCTCTGCGCGAGCGGAAGAGGATGAACCGGAGATTCTGAGCGGGGTGTATGCGGGGCAGACGCTCGGAACGCCGATCGCGATGCTGGTGCGGAATCGGGATGCGCGTTCCCAAGACTACGCAGGGATTGCCAAGGCACCGCGAAAGGGGCATGCGGATGATGTTTGGCGGGCGAAGTTTGGGCACGCCGATCCGCGCGGTGGGGGTCGTTCTTCAGGGAGGGAAACGGTCGCACGGGTGATGGCAGGGGCGGTAGCAAGCATGGTGCTGCGTGCGCTGTGTCCGAAGCTCTCTGTTGTGGGTTTTGCGACCCAAATAGGACCCCTTTTTCTGTCGAATGAGGAACGAGCAGAACTATTCCAAAAAGGGCCGTCTTCGTCGTGGGTGGATGGTTTTCCGGCGCGTTTCCCGAGTGCGCGTTTGTCAAGTGATGTCACGGAACTTCTTTCCTCGGCCAAACGGGAAGGAAGAAGTTATGGGGGTGTGGTGGAAGTGTTTTGTGATGGCGTGGGAGTGGGTTTGGGACAGCCGGTGTTTCACAAATTGAAAGCGGATTTGGGCGCGGCTTTTTTGAGCGTAGGGGCCGTTGCGGGTGTGGAATTGGGGGATGGTTTTCGCGTGGCTCAGGAAGAGGGGAGTGGGTTTCACGGCGCAGAACATGATCCGTCCCATTCTCGGTATGGAGGGGTGCGGGGAGGGTTGAGTACGGGGGAACGCATCATCTTGAGGGCTGCGTTCAAACCGACAGCGACGGTGCTGGACGTTGCGAAGGCGGGGCGACACGATCCGTGCATTGTGCCGAGGGCAATTCCGGTTTTGGAGGCGATGGCGAGCTTGGTGCTGGTCGATCACCTGTTATGGCAGCGAACCGATCGGTGGGTCGGCTGAGGGAACGGGAGGCCATTCGTCGAGGAATTGGGAATCGGGTCCGCCGAGCATGCAGAGGACGAGGGTTTTTTTGCCGTAAACGGTGCGAAACAGGCCGCGCACGGCTCGGGCGATGGTGTGTTCTAAGGGGGCGCGCTCGTCTTGCGAAAGTTCTTCGAGCGAGACGTTTTTGAGTATCGCTTGAGCCAAACGGGAGGCCTGCCGGCACAGGTCTTCATGGACGGGTCCGGGGTCAGAAACACCGACGGTACGGACGGCAAACCGGAGGGGTGCGAAAGAAATGGGGGATACGACCACGAGTCCGACTTGGGCGAGTTTTTGTCGGACACGCAGGGTTTCCGGGCCGATCTGTCCGGTGGTGTTGCCTTCGACGGCCAGGGCTCGTGTGGGGAGGTGTCCGACCATGTGGGCGAGTGCGCTCGGTGCCTCATCGGCCAGCTCACCGGAGACCTGAGAGACCTGAGACAGCCGGATGACATCACCGTTTGTGGCGGTAAGGACGGGAATGCAAAGACGGCGCGCGATTTCACCATGGGCCCAAAGCTGCCTGGGGCCTCCGTGAACAGGCAACAGAGCGCGGGGCAAAAAACGTCGCAACAACCATTCCAAATCGTCGGCAAAACCATGTCCCGAAACCGCAAAGGGGTGCCCTGACAAAAACTCGATTCCGTGGGCAACGAGGCGATCGGCCAGGCGCGAAATCGGGCGTTCATGACCAGGAATCGCGCGGGCGGACAGCACCACGGTGTCCCCTTTTTGCAAACGGAATGTTCCATATAGCGAAGGGGAATCTTCGGGGAGGCTTGCGACGAGTTTTGCGAAGGCGGCGACACTCTCTCCTTGGGTTCCGGTACACAGGAGGGCGACTTGTTCTTTGGGAAGTTCTGCGGCTTGGTCGGGGGAACACAGGAGCGAATCGGGAAAGGTCAGGAGTGAGACGGAGCGCGCGGCCTCAACGGCGTCGTGCAACCCTCGCCCGAGCAAACAGAGCCGTCGTCCGTATCGAAGGCAGTTGTGTGCGAAATGAGCGATGCGTTCGATGTGGGATGAAAACAGCGTGACGGCGACGCGACCTTTGCGGGTACGCAGGACTTCCCCCAATGCCTGTTCAACGAGGCTTTCTTCGGGGGAAAAACCGGGAACAAGGGCATTGGTGCTGTCTCCGACGAGCAAGTCGATGGGGGGACATTCGCTTGGATCGGCAAAGGTACTGCCCCCTTCGACTTTGAAATCGCCGGTATGTAGGACGGTGTACGTTCTCGACGAAGAAAGCGCCGATTGCGCAGAATCAAACGGTGCGGTCAAAAGACGTTTGGGTCCTTCGAGAAGGAGCGAGCAGGCGTCAGGAATGGAATGGGGGACGCCAAGCGGAGTCACGGACAGACCAACGGAATCGATCCCAGGATGGGCCGAAACAAACAATGGTTGTTTCAAAGACAACGGTCGAGGATCGAACAACCGTTGGGGCACTCCAGAGCGACGCAACCGCTTTTCACACAACTTGAGCGCAAGCGGCCTGCCATACACGGGAATGGGCCGGTCGAGGGTGCGGAGCAAGTAATACACGGCACCGACATGGTCTTCGTGGCCGTGGGTCAAAAAAACGGCATGTGGGGGGCCAAAATGGTCAAACAGCGATGACAGATCGGGAACGAAATGATCTACGCCGGGCGACAAATCGTCCGGCATTTGAATGCCGCAATCGACGACGACATGTGTTTCTTCGCACACATACGAGGTCAGATTGCGACCAAATTCACCACACCCACCGACAGGAATCACAAACATGGGGCGCGGACACTAGCAGTGCAGAGATCCTCGGTCAAAAAGACTTTTTTGCTCGGGGTGAGTCTTGCGTCTGGGAGGGCCAAGAGTGGCGCGGTCGGCGAGTGCAGGGTGAAGAACGAGCGGGTGAAAAAAACACGCGGGTGAGTCGTGCGTCTTGCCCGCGTGCGCGAAATTGTGCTCAAAATGCGCGAAGATGACTTCGGCACTTTCTCAGGACCAGTTGGCAGAGGCACTTCGTGACCCGCAGTTGCGTCGGTGGGTGACGGTGAGCGGGCAGTTGCGGCGGGACTACCAGTTTTCGTCCTTCGTGGAGGCGTTTTCGTTCATGTCGGCGATCGCGCTGCACGCCGAGGCGATGAATCATCATCCCGAGCTTCACAATGTGCATTCGCGGGTGGGTGTGTCTGTGTACAGCCAGGACGCGCAAGGGGTGACGGAATTGGATTTGGAACTTGCTCGGCGAATCGAAAAACAAGCAGCGGGACGCGCGGTCGGTTAAGGGCGTCGGAGTGTGGTTGTGAATTTCGCGCGCTCCCTTTTTGGTCGGCTGCTGGGTCTGTCGCTTTTGGCGTGGGGTGTAACTGGGGCGCATGCCGCCGAGGATGATGCAACCGAGGCGGACAAGCCTCGGGCGCAAGTCGATTTGGTGGGGGCAGTGAATTTGTCGCCGAGCACGGTGTGGGAGACCCTGCGAGCCACGTCGGCGGCTCGTCGAGAGGAACTGCGCGTGCGTCCGCCGAGGATGATGGGCGAGGCGCTGGATGCAGAAGACGGCGTGGTGGTTCAAAAACCGAGCTACAACGTGGCGCTTCCGTCGATCCGAGGCCTGGGGGATTCGCGGGTGTTGGTGTTGGTGGATGGGATTCGTTTGAACGTGACGACGACGAGCAGTTTGCCGTCGGGGCTGGGCAATTTGAATCTGGTCGATCCGTATTTGTTGGAATCGGTCGAGGTGGTGCGCGGCCCAGGTCTTTCGTCGTATGGCAGCGACGGTTTGGGCGGAACGATTGCGCTCAAAACGCGGCGCCCGATCGCGATTGCGGGTTCAAACCTGGAAGTGAATGCAGGTTCGCGGCTGAGTTACGCAAGTTATGACCAGTCGTTTTCGGGGAGCTTGTCGGGCGGCGGTCGGTGGGGCCGGTTCGCGGGCGAAATCGCGTTTTCCGCGCGCCATTTCGGAGAGCTTGTCGGCGGCAACAGAGTGCAAGCTGTGCCTCTGACGGCATACAGCGACGGGGGTTTGTACATGGGTTTTGGGGCCGACTTGGGGCGCGGCCACTTGGCCTTTGTGTACCAAGGTGGGCGTCAGTACGACGGTCTGCGCAGCGAACGGAGCCGTGCGGACGATTTGTTTCTGCTCAACGAGGTCGCGCGAGACCTTGTTTATTTGCGTTACACAAGCAGCCTCGAAGTGGGGGATTCGACGGTCGATGTGTCGGCGACGGTTGCGTACCATCGCGTCGCGGAACAGGCGGCTCGGACGCAAGTGGCGCTGGACTTGGTGGACAAACTGAACAACCAAGATGACGTGCTCGCGCTTTTGGGAAATGTGCGGGCGGACTTGGGCCGAGGCGGGCGGTTTGCGGCGGGGCTTGAGGGATATTTCGATTTTGTGAAAAGCGGCGCGCAGCAAGTGACCGTCGGGGGCAGTGGGACGATTACACAGACCCCGGAGTGGTTGCGCTATCCGGGCGGTTCGGCGGCGCACAGTTTTGCGGCGTTTGCGAGCGACGAGCTGGATTTGGAACACCTGTTTTCAGGCACGCCCAGTCCACGGCCAGGCCGAGTGAAATTGCTTGTGTCGGGGCGAGTCGGCGGGCATGTGCTGGTCGTCGGACAGGACGATCGGGTGTCGCGGTTTTTGCTGAATGGTCAGGGTGGTTCGCCCAAGCGATACGCGGATGAGTTTTCGATTGCGGCGTATACGCAGACGACGCTGGTGTATGCGGGGTCGCTGCATGTGCGATACGAATTTGTGCCGGGCGCTGCCGTCGTGGCGGGTTTTATGACCGGGGTTCGGCCCGCGAGTTTGGATGATTCGGCGCGGCTCGATTTGGGGCGACCGGGTTTGTTGTTGCCGTCGGACAAGCCGCTCGAAGCAGAGGCAGCGTATTCGGGCGAGGCGGGTTTTCGTTTGGCGTATTCCCGGATCGAATTGGACGTGTTTTATGCGGTCAATCGGTTGACTCATCCGATTTCGCTCGTCCAGACCAAAAAAGGGGATTGTTCGTCGGTGAGCAGTGGTTCGTGCGTGGATCGGTATCGGTTCAAAGACGCAGCGGCGTGGGAAACGCTTTTGTCGCGACGCAACGATGCGTGGGCGCTGTTTCATTCGGTCGAGACGAGCTTCCGCCTGAATTTGTTTGGGCAGGTGCATGTGCTGGGAAGTTTGGGTTTTGCGTATGGGGATTTGGTGTCGTGGGACGATCTGTCGAAGAGCCAGCCTTTTTCGCGGGTGCCACCGCTGTGGGGAAAAGGGGCGCTGCAATACCGCAAACCTCGGTCGATGCTGACGCTGCTCGAGGGAGGCGCTCGTTTGGCGGCGTCGCAGGCGCGTCTGTCCGAGCAAGATCGCTTCGATGTGACGATCTGTCCGCTGGGGCCGGTGGACTGTAGGGGGACAGGGGGATATGTGGTGACGTATCTGCGCGCGGCGCTGCGTTTGTCGCGCCAAATGTATCTGTCGGGTCAGTTCGAGAATCTGGCGGGGGAGACGTATCGCGTCCACGGTTCTGGCATTCCAGGGCCGGGTCTTGGGGCGCACATCGCGCTCGAAGGAAACCTGTAGCGCGCTTTGGATTGCGCGAGCGTCGGGTTTTCGGCCTGCTGTGCGACAATGACGGGCCGTGACAGACGACGCTGAACTGGAACAGAAAACGCAGGCAGTGAAGAAGCGGCTGGCTGTGGGGCCGTGTGGGCCGGAATTGTTTGCGTACATCGTGACGGAACTTCTGTCGGCGGTGGATGCGAAGTCTTCGGATTACCGCGCGTTTTGCCTTTTGGGCAGCGAGTGTGCGTCTCGGATTGGTCAGCCTCGGGCGGCAGCGTTGCTGTTGGCGTTTGCAAAAGACGTTGCGGGGGCGCTCGAGCGGCTTCCGGCAAACGAGGCGCATGTGGAACGGGCGCATCTTTTGTGGGCGCTGGCTCGGACGGATGCGAAAAAAAAGGCGGCGTTGTGCAAACAGGCTGCGCAAGAAGCGTCGCGGGCAGGGCGCAAGGTAACAGCGGCGCTGTTGCAAAAAGAGGCGGGCGACGACGATGCGGCGCTTTTGGAATGGGAGGGGCTGTTGCGCGCGGGTTTGCCCAAATACGAACAATCGCTCGTGTATGCGCAGCTTGCGTTGGCGAAGTGGAACAAGGACACGCCGCAGGCTCGGGCGGAGGGGCGGCGTTGTGCGACGTTGTGTGGCCAACTGCTCGAGGAGGTCGCCAACGAACACGAGACGAATGGGCGAAATGCGCTGGCGCTCGATTGTTATCGCGTGCTGGCGTTGCTTGGGAAACGCGGCGGGGCGTTTGAAAACACGGCTGAGGGTTATTTGGGTCTTTTGCGCATCGTGCAAACCGAGCGGCTTGTGGGCGAAACGGTGCGGCTGTTTGACGAATTGTTTGCGCTGGCGAAACAGGCGGGGGAACACGAGTTTTTGGCGGCAGAAGGTCAGGCGGCGGCGCGCTTTTGTCAGCGGTTTGGGCTCTCGTCCAAGGCGACAGACTATCTGCGGCAGGCAAAAGAGGCGTTTTTGGCGGTGGCGCAGGCGCGGGCGGATGCGGGTTCGGTGCGGCTCGCGAAACACGCGCTGCTTTCGGCGCTGTCGATGGCGTCTGTTTCTGGCTTTGCGGTGTCTGGCGGCGGGAACGAACTTGTGGAACTTGTGCAGCAGGTGGCTCGTTTTGCGTCGGACCCGACGGAGGCGGCTCGTTTCGCAGTGCTTGCGGAGCGCATCGCACAGACACCTACGTTGGCCCACTCAGGCAGCCAGGCACCCACAGCAGACCTGGATGGTGCGAGCGCGTCCGCGTCGATCGCGATTCAGGAAGCCGAGGTGTGGACGACGGGCCTTTTGGAATGGCAGGCGCAAGGCTTGCCGGATGCCGTCGCGCTTCCGCTGGTGCTTGACCCGGAACGCCCAGAATTGGTGCGTCGGCATGCGCTGTTGGTGGTGCTCTCGTTTGCGCCGCGCATGGATGAACAGACGCTGCTCAAAGTGGTCGGCAGCCTCGGAAGCTTGCGTGCGTTTGAGGCGGTGAGGCCGCTGGAAAGGCTGTTTCGCGAAAGCCAGAGCCCAGGCAACGACAAAGCCGGGGCTCGGTTTCGGCAAGCGATTCTGGAAGTGTTGCCGAGGCTGCCGTTTCCTCCGAGCTTGGAACTGGTGGTGTCGGCATTGTCCGACAGAAACCCACAGGTGCAACAGGCGGCTCAGACGGCGGCGGTGAAACTGGGCACGCCGGAACTGCTTGGTGCATTTGTGCAGCTTTTTTCCGAAACGTCGGAGCTTTCGGTCAAACGTCTGGCGGTGGGCGCGTTTTCGCGGATTGGAGACGCCCGGGCGATCGAGCAACTTCTGTCGGTCTATTTGCACGCGCCGGAAGAAGTGCTGCGCAGCGACGCGAGACGGGCGCTTTTGGTGGTTCGTCATCCGTCGGCAAAACGCTTGTTTGAGGTCGCGCTGCGACAAGCTGGGCCGGAACGAAAAGACGATCTGCGGTTGCTTTTTGAAGCTCGGTTTTAGGGCCAGCGACTCGTATGCTGGCCACATGCGATGGCCACGTTTTTTTTGTTTGCACGGCTTGGCGAAAAGCGTTTGGGCCGCGAGGTTTTTTGGGTGCATCGGGCTGTTCGGGTTTCTGCTTTTTTTTGTCGGTTGCGGAAATGACTCGACGGAGGACCAAAAAGCACCGCAGGCGTCGCTGGGTTTGGTTTCGCCGCGTGCGCCGCTCGGGTTGTCGTATGCCGAGCAAGTCACGCTCACGTTTCGGTACAGCCTCTCGGACAAACCGCAGCCGGGCGTGGCGCTGAAAGTGCGCATTGATGCGGCTGCGGGAGGCGGGACGCTCTCGACGCCGATGGCGGTGACGAACGATTTGGGGGAAGCGTCCGTCCGGTTGACAGCCGGAACCAGCGAATCGGCTTTTCACGTCAACGTGTCCGCGCCGTTTGCGACGGATTTGGTGGTGGATGTGGCGGTTTCTCGTTTTGCATTCGGGACGCTGCGGGCGATTTTGGATGCCTCGGAAGTGTCCCCCGATGTTTCGACGGTGCGGGCGGGTTTGTTTCCGAATGCGTCGTGCAGTGCGCTTCCACCGACCCCGACGCTCGTCGGTGCGCTGCGGAATGCAAAACAGCCCGTTTCGCAAAAAGAGTTTGTGTTCGGGACACTGCTTTTGTCGCCGTATGCCGTCGTGGGTCGCGGCGAGACGGCAAACGGTCGGCTGCTTGCGTACGGCTGCGTCGAAGTTCCCGAGATGGTTTTGCGGAGCGATCTGAACATTCCCGTCGAAGTTCCGCTGGGTGTTGTCACGCCGAGTCCGGCGGGAAGTTATCTGCTCGAAACGAAGCTTGCGTCCAAGTGGCCCGTCGAGCATGTGTGGAAATCGCTGACGTGCAAAAACGGCCTGGGTCAGACGTTCACAGAGGCGCTCATTGCCGCGCTTCCCGTCGGAGACATACCAAAACGGTTGTTTGCAGCGCGGGGAACGGTGGATGCCAACGGTTGCCGTGTGGAAACGGGCAAGCCCGACGACCCGGATGAGATCGTGGATCGGTTGTTGTCAGCGACGACGGTTGGACCCACGTTGACCTTTGCGGCGGTCGAATTTTGGCCGGCGCTTGCGAAACAGACGTTGCTTTCGCGGCTCGTGGTTCGCGGCTCGGCACAAACGGGTTTTGTGGCCGAACACGAACTGTTGAAGGTGGAGCTCCAGACGCAGACGCAAGCGCAGACGCAAACACTTCTGTCTGCGCCAAAGCCCGTTGCATCCGAATTTGCAGTGAAAACGCAAGCCAACACGCTGCACGTTCCATCGCACGATTTTGCGATCCGTTTTCCGTCGCTGTGGGAGAGCGCGTTGCGGGATTTGGTGCTGGTTCCAAAAGGAGTCCTAAAAACGCCCGGAGAACTGTTTGTCGACACGATTTTGGCGGCTCGGTATGGGACAGAGAATGGTTGTGCGGCGATCGAGGCTGCGATTTGCGACCAACATGCCGCGCCGTGTCGCGGGCCGGTGCAAACGGCGTGTGCGGCAGCGACGACGGGTGTTTCGGGGCAGCTTCAGGCGGTGCTCACGAATCCGAAACCGGGTTTCGATTTTCGTCTGACGGTTGTGTTTCGGCTGGATGACCCCGACGGGACGCTGGAAGCACAAACGCTGCAAGATGGGCTTTTGTCGGGGGAGGTAACGGATGCGGGCGGTGTGACTCCGGTTGCCGGTTCAGTGACTGGCGTTCGCGAAAGAACACCCTAATGGAACACCGTCGAGCCTGTCTTCTGGGTGTGCGTTTGTGTGTCTTTGTATGGTTCGGTGTGTGGTTTGGTGTGTGGGGCATTGCACAGGCTTGGGCGGAAGAACGGAATGGGCAAAACCCGGCGGGGACGAGCGCGGACCAGACTGCCGACGAGGCCGTGGGCGGACCGGCTGTGGGCGAACCGGACGAAGCGATGGCACAGGCGGAGTTTGCGCGTCTCGCCAGGCCTTTTGATCCGGCGACAGCGACGGAAACAGCGGCTGCGTGGGTTCGTCTGGCCGAGCGTTTTCCTTCGACCAGCGTGGCACCCGACGCACTGTTTTTGGCTGCGCAGCAATACGAAGAAACACTGTCCAGGCCGGAAGAAGCCCTGAAATTGTACCAGCGCCTCGTCGAGCGGTACCCAGACAGCCGACTGTACAAGCGAGCAAAAACGCGGGCCGAACAGCTTGTGGGGAATCTGCGGTCGGGGGAAAAACAGTACGCGGCGTTTTTGCAGATTGTGAAAACCACCGAGGCGCACAGCGTCGCGCGAAAAGAGCGGCTCGAAAAATTGCTGTCGGAAACGTCGGATTTTGCTCGGGCGGATCAAGTGCTGTACTTGCTGCTCGACGGTGCGTTGCGACGGGACGATGCCACGGGGGAGGCGCGTTACGCGGTGCTCGTTGGGCGTTTTCCCGACAGCGATTTTGCCGCCCAAGGCCACAAGGCGTATGCGGAGTTTTTGCTCAGGCGGGGTGATTTTGGGCGTGCTCGGCAGGTGTTTGAAGCCCTCTCTCGGCACAAGGCACCGTTGTGGAGGGAAACCGCTCAAGCGGGTTTGCGCGCGGTGTCGAAAGCGAAAACGCGGCGTGAGACGGTGCAAGTCGCCGGTGCAGTGCTCGGCATGGCGCTTTTGGCGCTGGGTGTCCGTCATCGTCGGCACTTGTGGCCACCGCCTTGGGAGTTTTTTTACTACGCGCCGGTCGGTCTGTTTTTGCTTCTGGTGTCGTCGCTGGCTCAGGGAAGGGTGTTTGTGCGGGCGCTTTCGATGTGGGTGTTGTGCGGGAGTCTGCTCGTGTGGCTGTTTGCAGCGGCGAGTCGGACCAGAGCGCCCCGTTCGCTGCTGTGGGGTCTTGTGTGGCGGGGTGTGTTGTCGGTGCTGCTGTGTTACTGGGTCGTCGAGCAGAACGGCCTTTGGGATTTCGTCGTGGAAACCCTGCGCAATGGCCCCGAACCAACGTGACGAGCCGACTTCTGTGTTGTCAGGTCGCGTTGCGCGGTTTGGCCACGATGTCGGGGTTGGCCTCGTCGAGCGCGATCGAATAAAGCGGTTGCGCCATCGCCTCGGCGGAACTCAGCACGACGCGCGCCACAAAACGCAGCGCATCATCTGTAAATTCGGTCTCCAGCGTCGGAAGCGTCACCCGAAAATACACTTCGCCGCGTTCAGGATTCAAAATCCACGCGCCCATGTACGAACGGACATTCAGCGTCGAAAGAGCGGTGGTTATCGCGTCGAACCTGTCCGTTTTCACGACGAAAGGCAGGGTAATCGCCACGGTCAGCATGTCTCGTTCGGGGCGCGGCACAAACAAAAGCGGGACATCGTTTTCCAGCAGCCGACAACGGACTGCTATCTGCCCCGCGTCATCGTTGGCGCGAAACGGCAACTTGAGCCGTTCGGCCCAGGCTTTGACGGTGCGGTAGCTCAGCGAGAAGCTGTTCATGCGGCCTTTTGTTCGTATTCGGGATGACATGTTATCGCACTTTTGTATGGTCCGGCGGCTTCCGTTTCGCCCACCTGCCGCGGCCTGAATTTGGGCCAGATTTTGGGCCGATGTTGACGTGTACTCGTCGTTGACAGCCTCTTCCCAACCGCCGCAAGATGGTTTCAATGTGGCGGAACCTTTTTGTTTTTCTGCGCGGAGCAACAACACCCACACACGCACAGGGCCAGACCGCTCCGAGCCTTTCGCTGTATGCAGGTTTTGCGCTGCTTCTGCTTCTGGCCGTGCTGTTTCCGCTGCCTTCGCTTGTGCTGGATGGTCTTCTGGTCGTGGGTTTTGTTTTTTCGGCGTATTGGTTCGTGGTTTCCATGCGCGCAGATGGGCCTCTGTCTGTTCCGAAGCTTCCCACTGTGCTGTTGCTTTCTCTGTTCGCGAGGCTGTGTCTGTCTGTTGCGCTGGCCAAAAAGGGGTTGCAAACCGGGCAAGTGGGGGCGGTTCCGGGGGCTCTCCTTTCGATGTTTTGGGAAGCGGATTTGGCGGCAGGGGGACTCCTTCTCTTTGCGCTTGTGGCAGCGGAGTATGTGCTCCTCGCGCGTGGCGGGGAACGGGTCGCTGAGGTCGCCGCTCGGTTTGCACTCGATGCAATGCCCGGACGGCAAGCCGCCATCGAGGCGGATGTTCGCCAGGGTGCGCTCGGTGTCGTCGAGGCTCAGGCGGCGAGGCAGGCGCTCACTCGCGAGGCCGAATTGTACGGTGCGCTCGACGGGGTGGTGCGACTTTTGCGTGGTGACGTGCTCTTGCAAGTGTTGTTCGCCGCAGGATTGGGTCTGTTGCAGCTTTTGCAACTATCAGCCACAGACCTTGCAGCCGGTGAAACTGCCGAGCAGGCCGCGCGCATGGTGATTGCCGTGGGTCTGTCTACGCAGTTTCCCATTGTCCTTTTGGCAATCGGGACAGTCCTGGTCCTTTTGCGACGCCCGCACGAACGCGCGTCCGACCAAACCGAGGCGCTCGTCATCGTGTTTTCGGACCCCGATGCGCGCCCTCTGCTTGCACAAACCGCGCAGGTTGCGCTTCAGCAACTGGGTCTGCATTTTCTTCAACATCGAGTCGAAACAGAGTCTTCCAGCCAGACTGAAAGCCAGACTGAAAGACAGACTGAGACACAGACCCCCAAACCGTCCCAAACACAACGACTTTTGCGTGTGTTGTGCCATGGCGAAACCGTCGCAGAACGCATGGTTTTGCCCGATGAAAAACCAGAGGCAGTGCTGCTCGCGATGTTGCTTTCATCCTCCCACCAGCTCCTGTCTTTGGATGGGCTTCGCACTGCCCTATCTGCCCTGTCAAAGGACCAACCTGCGCTTGTTCTGGAGGTCGTTCCCAAGCGACTCCCTCTTGGAAAATTGTTGTTTGTGTTGCGCAGACTCTTGTCCGCGCGCGTGTGGCCCTTGCCTCTGTCTGCTGTGTTGGAAACCTTGGCCACGCTTCCCGAACTGGAAGCCGATGCGGAGCTTTTGGTCGAGCAGGTTCGCTCCGGCCTCGGGTTTCACCTTTTGCGCAACCACCTTGCGGTTCACAACCTGGGGCCGGGCTCGGAAGGCTTGCCCGTCCTTGTCTTGTCCGAGGATCTTGAGAATGTCCTGCGCGAATCGAGGACCGATCAACCACATGCTCGGTTTTCCCTGGAACCGGACTTGCGAAAGGACATTCTGGATTCCGTGAGAATCGCGAAACAGAGAACCCCCGATGCGCTTCTGGTTTGTCACAAGGCGCTGCGCCGCCCGGTACAAGATTTGCTCGCCGTCGTCCCCGAAGCACTCCCCGTCCTCGCGTTCTCTGAACTGCCCCCCCAACTCCCCCTCCGCATCAAAAACCGCATCGGCCCCTAAACCCCCAAATGAGCCCGAAACCCGAATCCTTCACGCTTTTCTCGATCGGGCAAGTCTTAGGGGTGGATTAGGGGGTTTGTGGGGGTTCGGGGTGGGTTTGGGCTTGGGTCAGGTAGGGGGACAGGCCGGATTCTTCGAGGGTTTTGAGGGGAAAGGAGCGGCCTAGAGCGGTTCCGAGTGCCTCCGCGCACGCGGGGACAAGACCTGCAACGGTCAGGTCGGAAAACCCAAGCGAAGCCAGCGAGCGCATCACCATCGAAGACAGACCGCACGGGGAAATGGCGGAAAAACAAGCCAGATCGGTCGTGACATTGAGCGCAAATCCATGCAGCGTCACAAACCGACGCACAGCAACCCCCAATGACGCAATTTTGTACGCTTGGTCTGCTGTCCAAATCCCAGTATGTTGGGGCTTCCGGGCTGCGGAGACACCGACCTGTGCAAGCAGCAAAAGGAGTCCCTGTTCCAGGGCTCGCAAGTAGGCAGTTAGATCCTGTTCCCCGAACGGATATTCGTCTGAAACGGCTTTTCGCAGCGCGAGGATGGGATACCCCACAAGCTGCCCCGGACCATGGTAGGTCACGTCTCCGCCGCGCTCGATGGCGTACACGGGGAAGCGCGGAAACAGAATGTGTTTTGGACTGTCCTTTCGCCGACCCATTGTGATCACATGGTCGTGTTCACACAGCAGCAGGGTGTCGGGAATGTCGTTGTGGTGGCGGGCTTCACACAGAAGCTGTTGCAGTTTCCACGCGACCCCATACTTCAGGGTTGGCAAAAACACAGCCTGGCCTGCCGCGACGGGATGCGACCTTCCAAACGGTTCCGATTTCACCGATTGCACGGAATTCATAGACAGACTTCCTTGTCACAGCAGCTCGTAGCGATCAACAGAGAACCCCTTTTCCGTGGCAGAGAGGACAACGACACGGCCTTCTGAGTCCAGAGTCATTGGGCGGAAGGTTTCATGTCTTCGGAAAGACAAAGGCAGTTTGTAGCGACCCAGCTCCTTGCCCTCTTTGGAAAAACGGACAACGACTAGGGTTCCTTCCCGGAGTGCAAACGGGGGGGTTAAGTCTTCGTGTCCCAGAAGCACACCGAGAACCACCTGTTTGCGTCGGTCAGCGTCGAGCAACAAGACCTGAACGACGGGCAATGTAAACTGGACCTGACGTTCGTACACAAGGGTTCCTTCCGAACGATTGCGGACTTTCAGGGTGACTCTGTGACTGGCCTGTTCCAGCAGCCACGTGGAAAGGAGAAGCGACCCCGCAGGACGCCCCGAAAGGGATTTGATCGATGGGAGGGGTTCTGCTTGTGCATCGGCAAATTGGATGGTTTGCAAGTAATCGCGTGACAGATACATCCCCTGTTCGTCGGCCCAAAAGCCGGTGATGGCCCCAAGTTCGAGCCAACTGGGAATGGGCACATGGGAAAGGCGCAGACCGTCTTGGCCGATGATCTGGATGCCCCGATCCGGTTGTCTGTCGAGGATTGCGAATCCCCCTTTGGGAAGGGGGGCAAAGTCCTGTGCGGTCTCAGATGGCACGGGGACAACGGATTGGATCTGCCCGTGCTCTGCGCAGACAATGCGGCGGTTCACTTGATCGAGTACAAAAAGCTCTCCGCGCGGTGTGATGTGGATTCCCATCGGACCCTCGAAATTTCCGTCAGGGGTCTCGATGCGTCCGAGCGCGTGAAACCCGTTTCCCCACAGACCTTGCAGCAGGGTTTGCGGCGGACTCAGCGTTCCATGAACAGGCTCTCTGGACGAGGTTGGGGAGGCAGAAAGGGGGACTATTTGGGGGGCCTGGTCGGCCTGATTGGGCCGGTCAGGCTGATCGCGCAGGGAAGGAGGGATGGGAAAGAACGAATGTCGCCACAAAAATGCAGCGATGGTCAGACACAGGATCAGGATGGCAGACACAAACACGCGCGGATTCATCACACAAACTCAAGGCAAGGGAGGGTCGCCCGGCGTTTGCGAAACTGCTTGACACAGGGCAGCAAATTCGGAAAGAAGGAGGCTCTCTGCTCGGCGTTGTAGGTCGATCCCGACGTGTTCGAGTTTGGCCATTTCTTCGTCGGAAAATGCGGCAGACAGCGCGTTGCGGAGTGTCTTGCGGCGCGTGGCAAACGCTGCACGGACGAGTTTGTGAAACACCCCCAAATCGGAAACGGGAAACAGGGGTTGTAAAAGGGGAACCAAACGCACGACGGCAGAATCGACATTCGGGGCCGGAATGAAGGCACCGCGCCCGACAGGACACACGCGCTCGACCCGGCAGACCATTTGGACTTGGATGGAAAGGGCGCTGGTTTCGCGTGTGCCGGGTCGCGCAAGGAGTCGGTCGGCCATCTCTTTTTGCAACATGAGGACGATGGTGCGAAAACAGGCCCGCGCAGACAGAAAACGAAACAAAAGGGGGGACGCAATTTGATAGGGCAAATTTCCGATGAGGACGAGCGGTTGTCCGTGTTCTTTCGCAAGCGCAAAAAAGTCCACGGTCAGCGCGTTTTCTTCTTTCAACGTGAAGTTGGGTTGGTTTCCGAGTTCCCTTCGCAGCACCTCGCACATGTCCCGTTCGCGTTCGATGGCCGTGACATGGGCCCCCGTTGCAAGCAGGCGGCTGGTCAATGTACCCAAGCCCGCACCAATTTCGACGACGCAATCGGTCGGCAAAGGGGCTGCAGCTCGGACGAGTGCGGCAAAACTCCGTTCATCGTGCAGAAAGTTTTGGCCCCAACTCTTTTTCGCGAGCAGGCGATACTTTTGCAAGAGCGGTCGGGCGTGCAAAAGGGGTGGGCCCGAAACTTCCACAGACTCGGAAAGGGGTGCAGAAGGGGGTTCGCAAAGGGGTGCAAAAGGGGTTTCAGAGGGGGAGATTGGCAACGGCATGGAGATCCAAGTCGGCGCGTTCTCCGCGCCACAAACGGTAGTACCCAGCGGCAGCCACCATCGCGGCGTTGTCGCTGCACAAACTGGGAGAGGAAACAAAGAAGGAAAGACCTCGCGATGTACACAGGGACGCAATGGCTCGACGGAGTACACGATTGCAGGCGACGCCCCCGGACAGAACGACTGCGGGAACGCGATGTTCATCGAGGGCAAGCGCGGTTTTGCGTACCAACTGCTCGACCACTGCGGCTTGAAACGATGCGCACAAATCCGCAAGCGCCTGCTCGGTTTTGGGGACACCCCCTTTTTGTACGTGGGCACCGATCGCGGTTTTCAGACCCGAAAAACTCATCGCCAGACCTCGCTTTTTTCCGAGCATGGCACGGGGCATGGGTACAGCTTGGGGGTCCCCCTGTTCGGAAAACCGATCGATAAGGGGTCCGGCAGGATACCCCAAACCCAACAGTTTTCCGGCCTTGTCGAACGCCTCGCCGGCTGCATCGTCACACGTCGAGCCGAGGAGGGTGTAGTGCCCAAAATCCTTGACAAGGACGAGCAACGTGTGACCCCCCGAAACCAGCAACCCAAGATGCGGCAAGGGAGGCTGCGTCACGTTGTGGGGTGGATCGAACAAATAGGCGGACAGCAGATGGCCTTCCAGGTGATTGACACCGATGAGGGGCAAATTTTTCGCGAACGACAGGGCTTTGGCGGTTTGCACAGCGACGAGGAGCGCACCGATCAGGCCGGGACCTCGCGTGACGGCCAGCGCGGATACGTCAGTGAGCGCAAGGTTCGCTTTGGTCAGCGCCTCATCGAGCACAGGAATCATGTTTTCGATGTGTTTTCGCGCAGCGACCTCGGGGACCACGCCTCCGAACCGAGCGTGAAGGGCGACTTGGGAGGCGACGACATTCGACAACACCACCAGGCGATGTTCGGGATGGCCCGGTGCGTGGACGGATTCCACGACGGCACACGACGTTTCATCGCACGAGGATTCCAGCGCAAGAACTTTCACACGCGGGAATCTATCAAACAAACCCGCCCGTGTGTGCGCCGTCGATCGGTACCGATTCCTGCTCCTCCCTCGCTTTTGCGATCAAAAGGTTGGATTGCCAAGCCATGGGAAAAGCTTGCTCCGGACTGGTTGAAGAAGCCGGCGAGCAGAGTGTTTGACAAAGTCCAGTCTGTGAAAATTCGACAGGAAGGGGGCAGAGGAGGAGTTGCATCGGTCAAGTGAGCGGAAATTGGACTCCTGCGCGGCGGCGGAGGAAATAGTAGACGACGGACACCAAAAAGAGACCCGTACACAGAAGGAGGAGGCGCGGCTGGCTGGATGCGACTGCGAGAAAGCAGATTCCCGAAAGGACGAGTGCGCATACTGGAAACACCGGAAACAGCGGCGCGCGGAATGGTCGTTTTAGATCGGGGGCCGTTTTGCGAAGGACGAGCAAAGAGATCATCGATACCCCGTACAGGACGGTCGCTCCCAGCGCAGAAATGGTGATCGCCTCTTCTGTCTTGTCCAAAAGAACCACCGCCAGACCGACGACAGCAGGGACAATGACGGCCCACATGGGGGTCTTCCGTTTCGGATGGACATACGACAGAAACGCGGGCAGATAGCCTCCCCTTGCGAGGGCATAGACCTGTCGTGAATACCCCATCATGATTCCGTGAAACGACGCAAGGAGTCCGAAGAGGCCGATGTACACCATCATGTGTGTTAGGGGGTGATCGGGGCGGAGTACCTGTGCCATGGCGTGCGGTAACGGAGATTCATCTTGCGTCAGATTCTGCACGCTCGTGACCCCACTTGTGCAAACGAGGGTTCCGATCGCGAGCACGACCAAGGTACACAGACCCGCGATGTAGCCGCGTGGAATGTCGCGTTCAGGGGAGACCACCTCTTCGGCAGACATGGCGACTCCCTCTAGCGCCAAATAAAACCAAATCGCAAAGGGGAGGGCGGCAAATACACCGCGAATGCCCGTCGGAAAAAGAGGTTCGGACAGCAATCTGTGCAATTCCACATGCGGCCCGCAAATGCCAAAAAACAGCAACAGTTCAAACACCGCAAGACCTGTTACAAACAGCTCGAACGTGACCGCGATTTCTACCCCCCAACAGTTTAGTGCTGCAAACAGGAAGTACATCAGTACCGCGACTTCGATCTTCCCAAGTTGGGGCAACCGGAAGTGAATGTAGGAACCAATCGCGAGGGCAATCGCAGGGGGCGCAAACACAAACTCAAGAAGGGTTGCGACACCGGCCACAAGACCTCCGAATGGGCCGAGGGCTCGACGGGCAAACGCATAGGGGCCGCCGGAATGCGGAATCGCGGTAGAGAGTTCCGTGTAACTAAAAATGAAACAGATATACATGACCGAAACGCACAAAACGGCCACGAACATGCCAAAGGGGCTCGTCTCCTTTAGGCCAAAATTCCACCCAAAATAGTCCCCTGAAATCACCAAACCGACCGCGATGCCCCACAGGTGTACGGGCCGAAGAAATTTTTTGAGAGCAGGGGAATGCGCTCCTTTTGCATCACTGGTTTGGGGGGGATTCGGGGCGACAGGCTCGGCGGTGGATTGGGTCATGGGGGCGTCTCTTTTTCGGATCACAGAGGAGCATTTGCAACGGGGTGAGGTTTAGGAAACAGACACCACGTCTTTGCCCAATTGATCAGCAAGTTGCTGGGTCGCGGCCTCGATGCGTTCTGGGTTTTTGCCTTCCAACGTGATGCGAACACGATGGCCATCCTCTGCTGGATGTACACGAGGATAGGAACCAATGGAGACATCGGAGAAGCGCGCTGCCAGGGAGCGGAGAAATTCTGCAAACAGACCTTCATCGCAGCGAACATACACATTCCGCAAACAAAAAGGGGTGTCGCGGAAACGGTCTCGAATGGCCAGGAATTTGCGTCTGAAAATCTCTGGAATGCCGGGCAGAATGTAGACATTTTGAAACTGCACAAGTGGCCATCGGAGGTCGGGGCTGACAAGAAGCTGAGCGCCTTTGGGAACGAGGGCCATACGCAGATGTGCGTCGGTCAGGGGTTGTTTCTGTTGTTCGGCATACTCGCGCAACAGTTTTTCAAGAGTGGGGTCACGGACTGTTTCCACCGAAAAAGCAGCGGCGATTCCTTCGATGGTCACATCGTCATGGGTGGGCCCGATGCCGCCAGAGGTGAACACAAAATCGCTGCGGGGACAGACTCGCGACAGCGCTTCGGCAATGTGCTCAATCTGGTCGGGAATCACGACAATTTCGCGGACCTGTACTCCCAATGAACGCAATTCGGCCAGAAGAAAAGGGGTGTTCTGATCCGCAATTTTGCCGGTGAGGATTTCATTTCCAATGACGACAATAGAAGCGCACGACATGCGACGCAGCATATCAGCAATTCCGAAAAAACAGGGCCTACTTTCCGGGAAACAGTGCGAAAAACAGGACAGGGTGCAGGGCGGTTACGGGGACGGACGGAAATGGATTTCTCGATGGGCAAACAGGGGGGATTGGGAAAACAGAAGTTCGGCGACCCGTTTCCTTTCTGTGTCTGTTGGCGGGGTTTCTTGGGTTTCACCGTGGGTAATGGTTTGGGCGGGAAAAAAGGAATTTGCGGGGGAATCCAGGAGGTCGGCATGCAAAACGCAGAGTCCAAACGCAGAAAGGAGGTCATGAATTTTTTGCAAGCGTGGGAGAAGTTGGGGGTCGAAAACACCTGGGCTGGGAACTTCTCGCAAAATGGACAGCGCGTGGGTGTGCTCGACGGGAAATAGCTCGAAGGTGACTTCGTGAACACAGGCGGCGGGGGCCAGGGAAGACAGGCGAACGCGGAGGTGCTGCTCGCGAAGGGGGCCTGTGGGAAAAGTCGGCAACACCTGGGTTTCGGCAAACTGGAGCAAAGGGGGAGGGGCACCTTTGCAGAGTACGTAGATGCTTCGGGAGAGGTCCGTGTCGGAAGGGGAGACGAGGTAGGTGGGGGCGGCAGTGGTTTCGGCCAATTGTTGGGCAAGTCGGACACACATGGGGTGTGAGACTCCCGAGGCAAACGCCGCTTCATCGCACAGCACGGAACGATGGGGATAAAGCCTAGAAAGCCACGTTTTCACAAACTCGCGTTGCTGGTCTTTCTGTTTCCCACAACTGTTCTTGCATCCGGTTCCGCATCCGGTTCCGCATCCGGTTTCGGGTTGCGTGCTGCAAGGTTCACGATTTTCTGTGTGCATGGCGCAGGTCCGGGTCCTTTGTGTCTGGCCAAAAGGTGTTTTGTGCGGGAAGGCTTGGGTTAGGGGGCTAGGTTTAGGGAGAGGTATTGACCCAGGAGGGCGACGGCCTGGGCGGCAGGGGAACGGACGACATCGGCGGCGTAGCGGCGGAGGCCTCGGGGTTGTTTGAGAGACGGGGAAGGGGGAACGGGTTTCTTGACCTCGTTGTGTTTGGGGGGAACGGCGCTGGCGGTTTGCAGGTGTAGGGCAATGACACGGGCGTCGGTGTCTCCAATGGCGGGCTCGGCGCGTTGGGGAATGGCGCGCTCGAGTTGGTCAAAATCGAGAGGTGAAAGAACTTTTACGAGTTCGCTTTTTTGGTTCTCTGTGAGGGTCGTTTTTTCAGTTTTTTTGCGCGGCTTTCGGGGGATGCTGCCTTCTTCAGGGGTGATGGTAAGGACACCATGCTCAAGAAGGAGGGTGCCGCCGGGTTTTTGGTTTGCGGTCACGACAAACAAAAGACGGAGTTCATCGAGTTCCGCAACAGAATGCGGGAAGGTGACTTTGGGGCGGGCTTGGCTTTGGGCAAAGAGCTTGCGGATTTGTTCATCTAGGGTGACAGCGAGACTTTCTCCGGACGCATCAGCAGGAAAATCACCGACGGAAAGGGCCAATCGAACGGGTTTGTAGGCGGGGACAAAGACATGCAGCTCTCGATCGGCCTGTTCAGGTTCGTCGCTGGATCGGAGTTCGGTGGGACGCAATGCCCGCAACCCAGACAAGAGGTGTTCCTTTTGGCCGGGGGTGAGTGCGGTTTGGGAACCGACGGGCACACACTCCTTGTCACACCGAAACAGAGCGGCTGCGCCCTTGTCGATGCGAAGTTCAACGTGCGGATCGATGGCTTTTCCCTGACGCCAAACGAGGGAGAGGGCATCGGCGGACTCATTCCGAAGTGCAGCAGTCCAGGCCTCCTGTTGGGCACTTGCGGAGGATGTTCCGACAAGCAGGAGGAATGCAACAACCATCGAAGAAAGGGAGAATTTGCGCCGAAACAGGAATGGATGAAAGAGGTGAAACGGTGTCATGAGGGGTCTCACTCACAGGGAAAAGGGGTATGGGTTACGTTTCATCGGCCAGGGACAATAGGACATCGAGCAGAACATTGACGCCGTCTGCGCACTGTTTTTCGGTGGAGTATTCGCGCGGATTGTGGCTGATTCCGTCAAATTCTCCGGGCACGAACACCATGGCGGCGCGGGTCAGGCGAGCGAGTTCTTGGGCATCGTGGCCGGCCCCCGAAATGATGCGTTGAAACGATAAATTCCGACGGGAAGCGGCCTGTTCGATGCGTTGTTTGAGACCTTCATCGAACGCGACGGAATCCGTTTTGGCGGTCTGCAAAAAGGACACGGAAACCCCCTCCTGTTGAGCGGCGTGTTCGCAAAAGGTACGGAGTTCCTGTTCGGCAGCGTGAAGGGTTTGGTTGTCTGGGTGGCGCAAATCGACGGTCACAACCATGTGGCCGGGGATGACGTTGACGAGGCCGGGCTGCGGAAACATTCCGCCCATGGTCGCACGCAATTCCGTACCAAAGCGGCCCGAGCGGGTCATGTCTCGCATGTGCAGGTTGATGCGGCTTGCGACGACGGAAGCATCGGCGCGGAGTTCCATGGGGGTGGTTCCGGCATGCGCGCTGCGTCCGATAAGGGTGAGCTTCTGCCACGAAATGGCTTGGACCCCTTGCACGACCCCGATGTCCATCCCGCTTTTTCGGAGCACGGGCCCCTGTTCGATGTGACATTCCAGATAGGCATACGGTGGGGAGAGAATCGGATCGGTGTCTCCCAAAAAACCGATGGCGCGGAGTTCGTCTTGTACAGATCGTCCCTCTCGATCGGTCAATGCGTATGCTTGATGGAGCGGAATGCGTGCGGTAGCGACGGCGCTGCCGAGCATGTCTGTTCCAAAACGAGCGCCTTCCTCATCGGTGAAAAACGCGACGATGACAGGGCGTTGTGTGGCTCTGTTTGCATCGTTTAGGGTCTTGATGATTTCCAGCGCACCAAGGACCCCCAAACACCCATCGAAACGTCCAGCGGTTGCAACGCTGTCGATGTGTGACCCCAAAAGGACGGGGGAAAGCGCATGGTTGAGTCCAGGCCGCTTTCCATAGACATTCCCAATGCGGTCTGTGGTCACGGACAAACCCAGGTCGTGCATCTTGTTTGCTACATATCGTCGGCCTTCTGCATCCGCAGCGGAGAGAGCCAAGCGATTGACACCGTGCAGACCCAAACCCGCGTCGAAAAATGCGCCAATTTGGCCCAGGGCAGACAGAAACTCCCAAAGGCGTGCGGAATCGATGGACAGAGTCCCTTTCATGGCAACAGCAACACCTCTGCAAGGGTTTCTTGGACCAGACCAGATAGGAGTGGGACCTTGTAGCCGTTCTTGGAAAGGGGTGTGGCCCCTTGGGTGGCGGCTTGACCGATTTTTTGCAACTTGTTTGCGTCTACAGGCTGGCTCTTGAGGAGGAGGGATTCAGCGTAGCGTGCGCGGTAGGGAACAGGTGCGACGGACCCCAAAATGATCTTGGCTGCGGTCAGGGTTTTGTTGGCATCAGTGGAACGGCGGAGGTGAACCGCGACTTCACACAGTGGCCAATCGAAGCTCTGCTTTTGTTTGACCTTGCGATAGAAAGACTGTTCACCGGCCAAGGGGGAAGGAATCCACACAGCGACGAGCACCATGTCGTCATCAAGGCGGTTTTCGCGTCCGACGGCCCCGCCGGGCTGGTTGGGGGCGACCAAAAAACTCGACAGGCGTGCGAAGCGTTCGTTTTGGGGGACTTTTGGTTGTCCCGTCGTGGCGGGGGAGGGCGAGGGGTCGGGGACAAGAAGCTGGACGATGGCATCAAGGGCGACGAGCGCGGTGGCTGACCCAGAGGGGTGTGTGGCGGCGCACGGTTTGTTGTCGAATATGGCGTGAAAATCGTTTTCTCCGTCGCGGGCAAAACACATTCCGCCACCTTTTTTGGCGCAGGGATAGTCAGCGGAACGGAAATAGAAACAGCGTGGACGTTGAAACAGGTTGCCTCCGAGGGTGGCCATGTGCCGAATTTGGGGGGTGGCGATGTCGGACACTGCCATACAGAGCGCCGTGGCCTGACGCTGTAGGAGGGGATGTGCGGCGATGTCTGCTAGCGAAGTGAGCGCGCCGAGTCTGAGACAATCGCGTTTGGGGGGAGGCAGTCCGTCTCCGCCGCCGGGCAAAAGCCGCCAAACATCGTCGGGGATGGCTTCGGCTTTGACCTCTGTGATGGTGGTGAGGGGATAGGTGGAATCCTGCAATCCTCGCAGGTTGACGACGCGGTCGGGCTCCTCGAGGCCCTCTTTTTGAAGGTCCAAAAGGTCGATGCCGCCAGCTTTGAGCTTGAGGGGGCCGCCTTTTTTGGCCGAAAGCTCGTCGAGAACGTGTTTGAGGGTGCGCGGCATCATCAAAGAAAAGGGTTTCATGGCAAGTGTTCTCCTCGCTGCTTGGCGAGTGCGCTGAGGACGCGGGCCGGTGTGAGCGGCAAATCGCGCAGACGGACACCGAGCGCGTTGTAGACGGCGTTGGCGATGGCGGCTGCGGTGGGAACAGTGGCGGGTTCTCCGATGCCGCTCGCGTCGGTGGAGGAACGCCCGTGCAAATCCTCGAGGAAGAGGACTTGGAGCGCTGGGACATCGAGCGCCCCGGCGATTTTGTACTGTTCGAGATTCCCGTTGAGCACGCGACCGGTTTTGGGATCGAGGCGGCGTTCCTCGAACAGGGCGTAGGAAAGACCTTGAAGGATGCCGCCGTGGATTTGGTTTTCGACGAGAAGCGGGTTGATGGGACGACCGCAATCTTGGGCGGCACCGATGCGCAACACGCGGATGACGCCGGTCAGGGTGTTGACCTCGACTTCGGCCATTTGCACGCCGCCGAGTTGGTTTGCGAGCGGGCCTGCCTTGGCGGTGGGTTCGCGGACCCAATCGCTTTGCCGGGTCGCGGTGCCGACGACTTCGGAGCGACGCAAACGTGCGCAGGCTTGGGCAAACGGAAGAGGCGGAATGGGTTTGCCGGCCTTTTGTCCGACGATGAGTCCTTTTTGGAGCGTCGGATTGGCATCCAAACCGAGCACGGTTCGCAAATCGGCGAGCAAATTCTGCTTTGCGAGGTAGGCAGCGTCCCGGACGACGGGGGTGGCAGAGGAGGTCGTCATGCTTCCGCCAGAGGCTGGCCCGACGGGAAAACGTGTGTCGCCAATCGATACTTTGATGTTGGCAAGTGGCAAGTCCAATTCCTCAGCGACGACGAGCGCGATGGCGGTTCGGATTCCGCCGCCGATGTCTTGCGTGCCGATTTGGACCTCGACGTGTCCGTCGCGTTGGATGCGAACGAGTGCGTGCGAATCGAGGCTGACAAAGTGATACCAAAGCCCCTGCGCGACGCCGATTCCTCGTCGCAATTCCCCGAGTTTTCCTGCGCGCGGCCCCTGTCCGGCTGCTGTTCGTTTGTTCCACCCAAAGGCCTCGGCCAAACGCTTCCGTTCTTCTTTGCGGGCAGGGTGTGGATCGTTTTTGTCGCGCAACGCGAGCGGGTCCATGCGCAGGCGTTCGGCCAATTCGTCCATGGCTTGCTCGAGGGCAAACGCGCCTTGTGGGTGCCCGGGTGCCCGAAAAGCGGCCAGGGGGCCGGTGTGGGTAAATACGTCTGTTTCTTCGACATAAATCGCAGGACAGGCGTAAAGCCCAAGAGCGGGCCCCGAAAAGCCAGCGCCAGCCCCGGCCCCGCCGTGGCCAAAACCTTTGACCTCGATCGCGGTAAGTTGGCCATCTGCCGTGGCTGAGAGGGCGACGTTTTGTTCGGAACCAGGCCGATTTCCGACGGCCAAGTGTTCCTCTTTGCGAGACAACGCGATGCGAACGGGGGCCGCTGCGGCTTTGGCCAACAGGGCCGCGAGGACGCCGTAATTGCCGGGCCCAAACTTGGCCCCAAAACCGCCACCTGTGTGGTCGGAAAACACACGAATTTTCGTTGCGGGCATCGACAGCACTTCGGCCAATTCCTCGCGCACGGAAAAAATGCTCTGCGTCGAAACCCACACGGCCAGCTCGTCGCCGGCGCGGTTCCATTCGGCGACCAAACCGTGCGTTTCGAGCGCGGAATGGGTCTGCACTTGGGTCGTGTACGTCGCTCGGACTCCTGCTGGACCGGACAACAGGGCTTGCGTGACGGCTTGCGCCTGTTTGTCCACATCTCGGCCTTTGACCGTACTTCGTTTGGGGCCGCGCAGGTTGCCCTGCTGTTTGAGCGCATCTTTCGACCCGCCGCCGCCTGCGGAACCTCGTGCGGTCACGGGCTGTGCGAACACGAGCGGCGCATTCGCAAGGCGAGCCGCAAGCGGGTCGATGACAAACGGGAGCACGTCGTAATCCACTTTGATTTTGGCGAGCGCAGCCTCGGCCTGTGATGCGGTTTGGGCGGCGACAGCAGCGAGGGGCTGCCCGCAATACAGGACGCGACCGACGCCTTTGCTTTGGTCTTGCCCGACGCTGGCGACGCCGAGCAAGTGAGGCAACACGACGGCAGCGCGAACGCCCGGTTGCTTCTGCGCCTCGGTTACGTCGATGCGGTGAATCCGCGCGTGGGGATGCGGCGACCTGAGCACGCGCCCGACGAGCAGTCCCGGTCGCATCCCATCGCTCACATACCGAGCGCGCCCGGTTACTTTGTCGGGGCCATCCACGCGCGGCGTCGGCTTTCCGACCTGTGCAAGCGATTGGTTTTCTTGCCAGACAGCCGGTGTGTTTTCACCGACCTCGCGCGGTTCTTTGGCAAGACTTGCGCCGACGATGCCGACGGGAACGTCGATGCGGCTCATTTTTTGCCTCCCTGGGCGGCGGCCAGCACCGCTTGTGTGATGTGTGGATACGCACCGCAGCGACACAAATTTCCGGCGAGGGCATGCTTTACGTCCCCGTCGGTCAGCGCCGCGAGTTTGCCTTCGGTTTTGGCTTTTTCGTACAGGGCAGCGCAGCTCATCAACATGCCCGAGGTGCAAAACCCACACTGGAGCGCATCTTTTTCGACAAACGCTTGCTGAAGCGGATGCAGCTCGGTGCCTTTGGACAACCCCTCGACCGTCGTCACGGCAGGCGGCGATTGCCCCGCAGGTTGCCCAGGCAAACCGGCCACATCGAGCGCCAACGTCATGCACGCGAGCATCGGTTTTCCCGCGATGAGCACCGTACACGCCCCGCACGCGCCGCGTTCGCACCCCTGTTTGGTGCCGGTGAGGCCGAGTTTTTCGCGCAACACCTGCGCCAGTGTTTCGCTCGGCTCGATCATCAGTTTTTGCGCTTTGCCGTTTACGAGCAGCGTCGCGGGCACGGCTTTTGGACCGAGCACTTGCGCCACCGGGTTTGTGCTTGTTTGGGCCTGTGCGGCCTCGGCCTGCGGAGTTTTCGAGATGAGCACGGCAGCGCCCGCAACCCCGCCCGCTTGTTTGAAAAAGGAACGTCGCGAGAAAGCACCGCCAGGTTCATCTGCGGGTTCTGTCGTTTGAACTACAGGAACGGAAGCGGGTGCGGGTGTGGGTGAAGGAAGGGAATCGTCCGTGCGCATGGCGGGACCATACAACACCCCGCGCGCCAAACTGCCTCAAAAATGCCAACCGGAACCCTCGCTGGATAGGAGCGTGTGTGCAGCTTGGCCAGAGGTAGTTGTTTGTGGTATAGGGCGGGCTTCTTGTTTGGGAGGTCCCAGTTGATGTCACGTTTCCAGGTCCGAGGTGTTTTTTGGGCGGGCAAAACGACGCTCAGTCTGTTGTCGTGTTCGTTGTGGCTGGCGGCGTCAAGCTGCACGCCGTGTGAACCGCTGGCACCGGTTCGAGCAGATCCGCCGCCGCAGGTGGTGCCTCCTCCGCCGCCGGTGCCGCAAGGGCCGACGGAAGCGGATGCACGGGCGTTCATGGATCAGACGGAAACGCAGCTTCGGGCGCTGGCCAGCCATGCGCAGCGCGTGCAGTTCGTCCAGAACACGAACATCACGTCGGACACCGAGTACCTCAATGCCATGGCGCAAGAACAGCTCATGGAGTTTCTGGGGAAAAAGATCAAAGAGGCTGCTCGGTTCGATGGCATTTCGCTGGCCCCTGATCTGCGTCGGAAGTTCGATTTGCTCCGGCTCGGACAGGATTTGCCGGCACCGCCGGATGCAGCGGAACGGGCGGAACTGGCGCAGCTCGCAGCGTCGATGGAAACGTCGTATGGGAAAGCGAAGTATTGCCCTCCGCGTCTGAAAGGGCAGTGCCTGACACTCGATGACCTGACGCGCACGCTGGCCAACAGCCGCAACTACGACGAGCTTCTGGATGTGTGGACGGGTTGGCATGATCAGGCCAAGACGTTGCGCGGTTCCTATGCGCGGTACGTGGTGCTGGCGAACAAAGGAGCGCAGACCGCCGGGTACAAAGATGTGGGGGCGATGTGGCGGTCTCGGTACGACATGAGCGAGGAGGCGTTTGCGGCAGAGACAGAGCGTCTGTGGCAGCAAGTGAAGCCGCTTTATGAACTCTTGCACTGCTATGTGCGGATGAAGCTGCACAAAACCTATGGCAATCGCGTCGCCGAGTCGGGCCCGATGCCAGCGCATGTCCTTGGGAACATGTGGGCGCAGGAATGGGGGAACATTTTTCCGCTCGTGGCACCGCAGGGGAAAGGCGCGGCGATCGACCTGAAAACCAAGTTCGTGCAAAAGAAAATCACGCCGCTGCAAATGGTCAAAATGGGCGAGGGATTTTTCAAATCCGTGGGCTTTGACCCTCTGCCGGATACGTTTTTTGCGCGATCGATGTTTGTGCGGCCCAAAGACCGGGAAGTGGTCTGTCACGCTTCGGCGTGGGATGTGACCTCGCGAGGGGATTTGCGGCTGAAAATGTGCATCGAGCTCGACGAGGACAACTTCCGCACGGTTCACCACGAGCTGGGTCACAACTACTACTACTGGTACTACCGAGATCTACCCATTCTGTTTCAGCAAGGCGCGAACGACGGTTTCCATGAAGCCATCGGAGATGCGATCGCGATGTCGATCACGCCGACGTATTTGCAAAAATTGGGGCTTATGGATGCCGGTGCGCAGGTGGACGACATCACCTTCTTGCTGCACGACGCGCTCGACCACGTTGCGTTTTTGCCGTTTGGCAAAGTGATTGATCAGTGGCGGTGGGAAGTGTTTTCCGGGAAAGTCCGCCCCGAGGAATACAACAAGCGGTGGTGGGAGCTGCGCAAGATGTATCAAGGCGTGGTGCCTGCTGCGGGACGCACCGACGCGGATTTTGATCCGGGCGCGAAGTTTCACATTCCAGGAAACACGCCGTATGCACGGTACTTTTTGGCGCGCTTTCTGGAATTTCAGTTTCACCGTGCGCTGTGCCAGGCCGCTGGTTTTCAAGGGCCTTTGCACAAATGCTCGATTTACGGCAACCAAGCAGCGGGCGACAAGTTGAAGGCGCTTCTGCAAATGGGTGCATCGAAACCGTGGCCCGAGGCGCTGACGGCCATCGCGGGGACGGACAAGATGGATGCGGCGGCTCTTTTGGAATACTACGCGCCGCTCATGTCCTTCCTGAAAGAACAGACTGCTCAGCAACGCTGCGGCTACTGAACGATCAAAGGGGCTTGGGTGTTCGGCCCTAGCTCTTTGCTCGTCGAGCGGCGATCACTTTCGCGATCTTCGATTCCAAATCTGCAAAATCAAACGGCTTGTCTACGTACTCGTCTGCTCCATACAAAGGAGAGGTCATTTCGTTCACCTTCTCTCCGATTGCGGTGAGCATCACGATTCCGACGTTGTGGAACATTGGGTCGTTGCGCAGCTCGCGAGCGACCTCCCAGCCGTTTTTCCCCGGCATCATCACGTCGAGCAGCACCAAATCAGGGTGCTTGTCGCGCGCAAGCTGCAAGGTCTGAAGACCGTCTGCCGCCTCCAGAACTTTGTATCCCTTTTTGTTGAGCCGGATGGACAACATCATCAGGATTTCGGGGTCGTCGTCCGCGATCAGAACCAAGCCTTTGTGAGAGGCAACACTCGTCGGTGCAGGCATGGACCACACGCTAGCTTGCGCAGACGCACAGGTCAAGACGAATGCCGAGCACGCTTTTGGGGTGCGGCGTCGTGAGACAAACCGCAGACACAAGCAGAGAGCCAAAAGCACGCACGGGGCCGGATTTGGCCACGGCGGAAAACAGTCTGAAAGAATGGGAAAGGACTGCGGAGCACGTCGGAAGAACGCTACTTCTCGTAGGGCAGAGGGCTTTGACCGTCCCACAACGAGGCTGGGATTTTGGAGCCGCGCGTGACGCGATCCGCGTCGGTGCATCGGTTGAACAGCTCCACCTCGGTTTGCGGAACGCCGGTCACACACGGACTGTCGATCATGTCTTTCTTCTTCTGGCCGCCATCCAGAAAAGACGGGTCTTCATCGTCGGGATGGTAGTTGTCTGCACTCGCGCACCGCAACTGAGTGGACAGAAGCGAAAGGCCGCACAAAACCAGGAAAGACAGCCCGCGGGACCATTTCTTTTTTGCGGTTTGTTGCATCACTCGGCCTCGCAGTAGTTGTGACGGCAAGTTCCGGTTGTGCAGGTTCCCGTCGGACATTGTCGGCAGTTGAGCGTACCTTGAACCACATTGTGTTCAAACAGACAGCGGCACGAATCTTTGGGTGCCGAAACCGTCATGGGCCCGGCATCGGTTGTTTTGGATACCTGCATGACACATTGGGGAATCAGGCCGGACTGGACTTGCAAGACTTGGGAATCTTGACCCCCGACGACAGATTTGCCGAGGAAGATGTTGGAAAGCCGTTTTCCCTTTTCGGACAACGGTTCGCTCGGATTCGCCGGGTTTTGCCGCAGGACTGTGTGAAGGTAGCCCCACAACGGATAGTGCCCGTCGCGGACATTTTGTTTTTCAAACGATTGTTTGTCGGGAACAAGCGCGCGTCGATCAGGGAAAAACGCTCCGGTTTGATCCATCGCTTGGAACGCCAGCGGACGAAGTTCTTTGCGTCGGCGATCGGCGACCGAGGTCGGCAAAACCACGATTCCGTGCTCTGTGTCGTTAAAGAGCACATCAAAAAGCGCATCTGTGTTTGCTGCAACAGTGCCCTTCCATTTGTTGCCAGGCAGTTTGATTCTTGGCGCAGTCAACAGGGTGCCGGCATCCTGTTGACCCAAATGGGCGATCGCAGCATCGGAAATCCACGGTTTTAGTCCAGCCGATTGACCCGCGCCGAACACGAAGTGGGCCTCTGGGGCAAGAATCGCGGCTTCAGTGGCCGTTTTCGACATCGAAAACGTATACGCCGCAACAGGCCCAGCAGCGACGAGGACTCCTGTCGGCGGGGTCTGCGCGTAGGCGGGGCATGTCTGCGGAAACACGTCCGCAAGAACCAAATCGATCTTGGTCCCCCCCGATTCCAAATCACACGTTTGGGTTCGATTCGGATCGGGGATCGGGTCTCGAGGGAAAAAATACGCCTTGCCTTTCATGCACGCGCCGAGCGCACACGATCCAGGATTCGTGTCTCGGACCATTGCCTCGAGGGCTGAACACGCCGGCGCGATCTGAAAGATCACCGTTTGTTTCTGCGCATCCGTTCGCGCGAGAAGTTTGGCGACTTCGCCAAGCATCGGCTCCGCAGACGACGACGCCATGACATAGGCGGGTTCTGACAGCACCCTGCATTCCAGCGCCGAGGCTGACTTGGGAAAGCCGACAGCACCGACGAACAACAGCACCGAAAAGTACCTTGCCCACATGTCGCGCAGCCTAACACAAGACCATTCCATGCAATACGAGATCATCGAAACGAAAAACCAACAAAGTTGCAGGCTGGTTTGCAGCACACGCTGTGGAATCGGCAGAACATGAATGGACAGGTTGCGGTCTGGTTTTTTTCCGTGCCTCGCTGGCGCGCAACAGCCGCTTGTCTCAAGTCGATAACCTTTCGCGAGACAGTGGGTAACTTTGTCTGTGACCATCCGGGACACTCGCCGTTTTTGGCGTGGACGGCATACGGATGGCGCGGTCGTGATACGCTGCAAACGAGGCAAATAGACGATGGCGGCTTCAAGCAAGACCCGGCCCTACATTTCCAGCCGTTTTGTACTCGAACTCGAAGACTCCAGTGCGGGTCAATACATGGGAACGCTCCAGACGATCGAGGGCGGGACGTTCAAATCCGAAGTCCTTGAGGAGAAAGTCGGCGGCACAGGCGCGGTGACGAAGTATCCTGGCCGTCCGAAGTTCGACGACGTGACCATCCAAGTCGGCATGGCGATGGCTCCGCGTTTTTGGCGGTGGATTTCCAAGAGTTTTAGCTATGACGCAGAGCGGGCCAATGGCTCGCTTGTGGCGCTCGATTTTGACAACAAAGAGAGATGGCGACGGAAATTCACTGGGGCATTGATTCGCGAAGTGACGTTTCCGACGCTGGACGGTGCTGCGAAAGAGCCCGCCTACATCACCGTGAAGTTTGCGGTCGAGAGCATCAAGGAAGAAGCCTCGGGAAACAATCAATATCCCGGCGAGCAAAACCACAAAGACGAATGGGAACGTCAACGGATGTGGCTTCCGTCGATGTTCACTTTCAAAATCGACGGAATCAGCCAAGATCCGGCGGAAACCTGCAAAATCGAGTCGTTTTCGGTCAAGCAAGAGATCATCGAAAACCCGATCGGCAAATTCCTGGAAAACCAAAAAGAACCAGGCCGGGTTGATTTTCCGACGCTGGGCGTGACGATTTTGCAACGCGATGCAGGCCCGTGGATGAAATGGTGGGACAAACTGGTTCGCGAGGGGAAACACGAGCTGAGCCAGCAACACAATGGCCACATTTGGTTCCTTCCCCGAGATGCCGTCGGTTCGGGCCAGCTTCAGCGAAAACCACTTTTGACGCTCGATTTGTTCGGCGTGACGATTCTGGGTTTGGGTCCGGTCAAACACGACTCGAAACAGCAGCAACTTCAAAAAGTGAAACTCGACTTGGCCTGCGAGCGAATCGACCTCCAAGGCGGCGAAGGCACCGTCTGACCTCTCCTTACAATCCCTCTTTTCAAATTTGGGAGTCGGTAGGAATGCTGAAGCGACGAACCACTTTGTTGTGTTTTGGGATGGCCTTGTTGCTCGGCTTCGGCGTCGGAGTGGTGCGTGCCGATGTCACGCGATGGTCGAGCGGCGATTGCAAAGCGTTGGCATCGGGCGACGCGAGCTATTGCACGACGAACGATTGCAAAGGCATCGCAAAGCGCGACGCGAGCTATTGCAACAGCAACGACTGCAAGGGTTGGGCTCGCATGGACCCGAGTTATTGCGACACAAACGATTGCAAGGGCATCGCTCGAAAAGACAAGAGCTATTGCCAAACGAACTTCTGCAAAGGAATCGCCAGCGGTGACGCGAGTTACTGCGACGACAACGTCTGCAAAGCCATCGCCCGCCAAGACAAAAGCTACTGTCCATAGTTCGTTCCCACACAGAAACTACTGCGGTCCATAGTTCGTTCCCACACAGAAACTACTGCGGTGGGCGCTGGCTAGGTCAGGCGTGCTCACAACCGTGAAGGCTGCTCCCCCCATGCTTCGTGCCGGGGACTGTCGCGCTCGCCCGCCTACGCCTTCGCCCGACACAAATCTTCGGGCTCCGTTTCTGGATGGGAAGCAGTCTGATCCCAGATTCTCGTCGATACGCGGCGTGCAGTGGAAACACTAGAACATGCGAGCGATCCAGCGTTTAGTATGTGCAAAAACGCTCGGCCCAGCTCCTCATGGCACGTCGGAAACCAGAAACCATCGGAAACTATCGGATTGTGCGCGAAATCGGTCGCGGAGGCATGGGGACCGTTTTCGAGGCTGAGCACGAGCGTGTGAAAAATCGCGTCGCGATCAAAGTGCTTCATTCGGAATACGCGCGCGAGCCGCAAATCGTCGCTCGGTTTCGTCAGGAGCCGATGGCGGCGAACCTGACTCGGCATGCGGGCATCACACACGTTTTCGAGAGCGATGTTTTGCAAGACGGTACGCCGTATCTGGTGATGGAATTTCTGGACGGTCAGTCGTTGCGGCAAAGGTTGAAAAAAGCGCGCAGCGGTCTGCCTGAACTGGTGGTGATTCGTTTTGGGCGGCAATTGGCGGATGCTTTTTCGGCGGCGCACGCAAAAAAGATCATCCATCGCGACATCAAGCCGGAAAACATCATGCTGGTCCGCGACGATGCGGTGCCGGGCGGAGAACGCGCGAAAGTCCTGGATTTTGGGATTGCCGTCGTGGCGGAAGATGCGTCGCTGTCGATGTCGTCGGGATCGAACACGCAGGTGAAAACGGGGCCGTTTGCGTCGCTTTTGGGGACGGCAACCTACATGGCCCCAGAGCAGTGTTTGGAAAGCGGGCGGGCGGTCGTGGATGAAAAAACGGATGTGTATGGGCTGGGTGTGGTGTTGTACGAGGCGCTGTGTGGTCAGCCTCCGTTTGTTGCGCCCGAGCTGGTCAGCGTCATGCACCAACACATTTCCGAGCCACCGCCGCCGCTGTCTCTTTTGCGCCAAGACGTGAGGCCGGAACTGGAAACCCTGGTCATGCGCATGCTGGCGAAAGCGGGAAGCGATAGGCCGAGCATGCGAGAGGTGTCGGCGCAGCTTCACACGTTGGAACTGACCGCAGACGATCCATCGGCAGTGTTTTCGGTGCCTCCGCCTTCTCCGTCGGGGACGCGGTGGGGATTCGTTTCGGCAGCGGTCGGCGCGTTGCTGCTGTTTGGAATTGTTTTTCTGCTGTTTCAACACCGAAAAACGGGTTCGGTGACGTGGCGGATCGACAGCGTGCCGCCGGGCGCATCGGTCGTGAATACTGCGGGCGAAAACATGGGGCAGACGCCTTTTCGTCATCATCCCAAGCGAGATCTGGGGAAACTGACTGTTTTTGTCCGCATGCCAGGCTACGTTTCCGAGACGGTGGTGCTGGATTTTGAACGCGATACGCAATTGGTGCTGGAACTTCGCAAGGACACCGGAAAAAAACCATGAACCACGTTTTCCGTTCGGGCGCGCGAGCTTGGTTGGGTTTTTGTCTGGCGTTGCTTTTGTGTTCCTGGAAAGAAATCGGTCACGCACAAGTTCCGGTTCTGCGTTCCCCCATTGAATCGGTAGGGGCACCCGGAATGGGCGTTTCAGATGGGGGAGAACCCTTTGGTGTGGTCATAAACCCTGCGTCTTTGGGAGGACTTTCGGGGTACAGTTTTGGACTCCGGCACAACGAAACGACCGGGCAAATTCCGTGGGCGGGGAGAGGAACGGGGGCCTACTTTGCGACTCCCTTGCCGTATGTGAGTGCCTTGAAAGTGGGTGCCGGACTCGAGCTTTTGCGTCCTCACGATGATCTGGACATGCTTGGGAAGCTGACGTTGGCGGTGGCGTATCGTCCGGCGTGGTGGGCGTCGGTGGGCTTTTCGTATGCGCGCACGCTTGGCAAGCCGACAGACAGAAGTTACGGAGAACTGGACACGGTTTCGGTGGGGCTACAGCTGCGGGCGAATCGGCGTCTTTCGTTTGGCATGGTCGCCCGAGATCTCAATGCTCCCAAGCCGAGCACGCCGTCGTGGTTGCCCGCCATTTCGCGCAGCTATGAGTTTGAAACACTCATCGAACCGCTGGGGGATTCGCGTTTTTCCATCGGTTTGTCTGCGCGGGTTGGAGAAATGAATCCAGAAGTCCATCCGCGTCTTCGGATTTGGTTTCGTCCGGTATCCGGTTTGGGTGTGGGGTTGGATGGCGGTTCTGTGTTCATCAAAGATGCGGACCCGCGTGAGAAGGTGGCTTGGCGGGCAGGGGTGGGTTTGTCAATCGACTTTGCGCAGGTCGGTGCGTCGGTGTTCCAGCTGTTTGGGCGGGGGCAGTCGGCACCTGTCGGCTATCACGGGGGTGCGCTGTCTGTTCGTGTTTCACAAGAGCGATATCCGGCGATTTGGGAGGGCCCGAAGTCGGTGCTGCGGTTGCATTTGGGGGAAGTGAGCGGGCGGACTCTGTTGCGGACTTTGCTTGCGCTCAAGCAAGTGGAACGGAATCGCAAATATGAGGGTGTGTTGGTCATCGTGAACGATGTTCCGGGAAACTGGGCAACGGCGCAGGAGATTCGGCAGGCACTGGTCGCATTGCGGAAAGCAGGCAAGCGGGTTTTGGCGTATGGCGCCGATTTGAGCATGCGGGAGTACTACGTTGCGTCTGCGGCGGATGAAATTCTGCTTGATCCGGTCGGTTTGGTGCGGCTGTCGGGAATTGCACAGGGAACGACGCACGTCAAAGAGGCGCTTTTGCGGCTGGGTGTGGCGGTAGACCTTGTGCGAATCGGGGACTACAAGGCTTCCCCGGAAAGTTTCACGCGCGACGGTCCGAGCGAACGAACGCGGCTCCAGCGACAAAAAGTCGTGGATGATTTGTCGCAGCAAGTCTTTTCGGACATTGCCACGTCGCGGGGTCTTGCGTTGCCTGCGGTAGAAAAACTTATAGAAGAAGGACAATATCTGCCGACGGCGGCGCAACAGGCTCGTTTGGTGGATGGTGTGGCGGACCAAACGGAATTGCATCATCGCCTGGCGAAGGTGTTTGGTTCTTCTGTGCGCCTCGAAAACTTGCCTACTGGCGGTCGTTCGCTGAGTGTACGACCACACGGGGTTGCGGTGATCGAAGTTCGGGGCGACTTGGTGGAAGGTCGCTCGTTCAAGATTCCGTATGTGGATTTTCAAGTGGTCGGGGCGCAGACGCTGAGTGAGGCGCTTGTGCGGGCGGGCCAAGATCCTCGCGTTGAGGCGGTGGTCTTGCGGGTCGATAGCCCAGGCGGGTCGGCGTTGGCGGCGGATTTGTTGTCAAGACAGGTCAGCGAGCTGGCCCAGACGAAGCCAGTGATTTGCTCGTTTGGAGACATCGCAGCATCGGGTGGTTACTACTTGGCGGCCCCCTGTCGCGAGATTTTTGCCGATTCGCTGACCATCACGGGGTCGATTGGAATTTTCGGCGGCAAAGTGGATGCGAGTGGTCTGTTTGCGCGGCTCGGCGTCGAGCGGGCGCGGTATGTGCGCGGAGAGCACGCGGACATGGAAAGTCCGTTTCGCAGTTACACGGACAAGGAACGCGAGCTGCTTTTGCAACGGATGCAGGCGGGCTACGAACGGTTTTTGTCCGTCGTGAAGGCTGGGCGAAAGCTGTCCTCGCAAGAAGTGCAGCCAGTGGCGGAGGGGCGGATTTTTTCGGGAAAACAGGCGATGGCGGGGCGGCTTGTGGACCGCATGGGCGGTTTGACGGATGCGGTGGCCCGAGCGCGCGAGCTGGCAGGCCTTTCGGGCGAAAAAGATGCTGAAGTGCTGTTTTGGCCGGAACAACCGAAACATCTGCTGGGAGAGCTTTTGGGGGTCGCGCAGAATTTGGTTTCGGACGAGCCGTTTGTTCTGTCAGGGGTCGTAAGGAACGTGGTCGGGATGATTCCGGGGGTGGTGTGGGCGCTCTGTCTGGAAGGGGACGTGCTGGCCAGGATGGACGAAGAACCGGTCGCTCCGTGATGCGCTAATCGACGATTTCGGGTTTGCCGATTTTTTTTCCGGCAGTTTGGGGGCCTGGTTTGCCGGCTGGTTTGGTAGGACTCTGTGCAGGATTTTTCCCCGCGAGGGTTCCGGCTTTTGTGCCAGGCGCGGGTTTGTTTCCCCCGGTCGGAGCGGGTTTTGTGCCTCCCGCCGGAGCTTTTCCCGATGTCACCCAAGGAGTCGCTTTCGGTGGCGCTTTCGGTGGCGTTTTCGGCGGGTTTTTCGTTTGCGCCACGGGTTTGGCTGGTTCGTCGTGGGCCAAAAGGACATTCAAGGTCACATCGTCGTCGATGTTGGCGTCCACCACTTGGTCTTTGTAGTTGGGCCGACGCAAAAGCAGCTTGAGTGGCGTTTTGCCGCGCGGCCAGTCTTTCTTCATGGGCGTCATGCCGATCGAACGTCCCGAATCGGCCAGGAATACATCCGCACCGGCTGGGGTACTTTCGATCGACAGCAGGACCGAGGCTCGTTCGACTTGCGTTGAGACGACACTGGGGCGATTCGCGTCGCGCTGCTCGCGCAAGGCGCGAACGAAGAAGGCAGCCCCCACGGAAAGCACGACGATGCCAAAGGCTGCGGACACGGCGATGATTCTTCGTCGGGTGGTCGGCGTGATGGATGCGCTGCTTTGTCCGGTGGAGCCGCCGAGCGTGGATTGTCGCGCGCCGGAATTGGAGTCTTTGTCCGCTTTGTCTCGGGCAGAAGCGAGCTGGTTTTTGGTCGGGGTATCGTCCTCGCTTGAACTTTGCGAAGTGAGAGGATTTGACACAACCGCGCCGACGAGGGAAGGCATTCCTGGCACGCTGCCCGGCGAAAAACCAGGGATGGGAATGTTGGCAGAAGAAAGCTGATAGCCAGTCGGCAGACGCACGATTGCATGCGCCATGGTGGGATAGGCAACCGCGAGGCCGTCGAGTTCGACCGTCACCTGCTTCATCGTGGGGCGTTCGGCTTTGTTCTTGATGAGCAAACGGTGAACGACTTGCCCCAAATTGACCGGAACGTGCGGCGCGACCTCTTTGAGGAGTGCCGGTTCGTCGTAAATCTGCTTGGCCAGAATCTCGCCCTGCGCGCCCGTGAACGGCGGCTTTCCGACGAGCATCTCGTACATGATGACGCCCAGCGAATACACGTCGGCTTTGTCGTCCACGTTTCCCGCGCCGCGACACTGTTCCGGGGCCATGTATTTGGGCGTGCCCATGACGACATCTGCGGCGGTTTGCGCTGCGCCTTGGTTGAGCTCGGCAGCGACTTTGGCGATGCCAAAATCGAGCAGCTTCACTCGGATGCGCCCAGGTGCTTCGGGGTCCGGGTCCGAAATCAACATGATGTTGTCGGGCTTCAAATCCCGGTGGATCACGCCTTTTTCGTGGGCAGCGGCGAGCGCGGCGGCGATCTGGCGCGAGATGCGCACGACCTCGGGCACGCCGAGTTTGCCCCCGTTGGCTTTGAGTTTCTGGCCGAGCGTGTCGCCTTTCAGAAACTCCATGACCAGGTAGGCGACGCCGGACGGAAGCTGTCCGTAGTCGGAAATTTGGACGATGCCCGGATGGTCCACGATGTTGACGGCCCGTGCCTCGTTGAAGAAACGCTGTGCGATTTCTTGTTCTTGGGCGTAACGACCGTGCAGCACTTTGATGGCGACGCGCCGCTCGATGGGCTCTTGAATCGCCTCATACACTGCGCCCATGCCGCCTTTTCCGATCAAGCGGACCAGGCGGTACGAGCCTATCTTCTCGCGCGGCAGACCTGTAGACACTACCTGCGCATCTTACCACTTGGATGCCTCGGAGAAGAAGAGGGATGCAGCGGCGTTTTCGACCCGAAACCGCAGGGCCGATGTAGGGGCGCTGGGGCTCTTCCGCAGAAACCACCGGGCTTGTCAGAACCCGCCCTGGTTTCATCTTTCATCTGGGAAGCTGTGGCGCGTAGGGTTTGGGTTACGGGGTTTCTTGTGCAGGCGGCTTGGGAGAGGGCTGTGGCGTTGCGTTTGCCTGGATGCGGCGATAGAGGCTGACGTTTTTTTGGACGGTGTCGCGGTCGTGGAAGGCGCGGAGCTTGGCGTCTTCCCATTCTCGATCCAGCTCGGTCAGGCCCCATGTGCGGTCGCCGACTTCGCTGCGCGCCAAACGGAACGGGTTTCCCGCCTGGGGTCCGCAAAAGGCCACGTCGGCTTGTTCGACTTGGACAGGCATCTGCTGTGCGACGCGAGCGCGAAAGGCGGGGGCGTACCGTTCGTGATACAGGACGCCGAACATGGCGCGCCCGCTCTCTTTTCCGGCGGCGTACAGGCGAGCGCGGGCCCCAGGCACAAGCGACGGTGGGTAGTGCTTTTGGATTTCGGCGGCCATGTCTCGATGGAGGGTGTGGACGGTCGAAATCGACCACTGCGTCGAAAGCAAAAGTGCGTCGTACACAGCGGGGCCATCGGCTTCCCAAATCGCGTCGCTCAACCGGGTGCAAGCGGTTTCAGGCGAACGGCCGCAACCGCACAGAACGGAAAAACAAAACGCGAAAAGACCGCAGCGATCGAGCTTCGCGAAGGTCATGCGCTCGGCTCGTCGTCAGGCCCTTTTTCTTTAGGTGGATTGCTCGGCGAAACATCCTGCGGGCTCGAGGTCCTTTTTTCGCTGTCCTTTTTCTGGGCAAGCAGGATCGATTGCCGTCGCAGGGTTTGGTGGTGAAGCACCAGCCGCATCTCGATGTAAAGCCCGATGATGAGCCACAGGAGCGGAAAACCCGGAAGCTCGAAACCGCGCACTTTGGCGAAGGTCAAAAGCCCGCCGACCATCGCAATCAGGGCGGCACCAGTGGGAATCGCAAGAGAGAAAACGCGCCTAAAGGCCAGAAACAAACCGCCGAACAGCAGCGCCGCTCCGACGATCAGATTGCCGGGCGCAGACAAAAGCCCGAATGGATGGAAACGCACGACGGCAAATACGCCCATCATGCACATCATCACGACCAGGTAAGAGGTTTGTGATCGCACAGGAAACTTCCACTTTCTTTCACCAGAACATCAACAGTTCATCAAAAAATCGGCACCGAGGTCGTCAAAACATCGGAAAAAACAACGCCAACAGGCGCCAAACCTACCGCAAGACGCCGCCTGGGTTTCCGAAAGCCTCCACTTTTGTTTTTTTCCGTCGGTCATTTTTTTTCGGCTTGCCGTGATCGGCCTGGCTTTGGTATTCAGGGCACCTCTTTTGGCGAGCCGGTTGCTGGGTTCCCCGGCGGTCCGGTTCTGCGTCGCGCCTAGGTTCTCTGCTGAGTTCTGTGGGCAATTTCGTTTCAAGTTGTTTGTTTCCGTGCGTGGTATGTCCACAGCGTCGATAGGTCGTGGGTGGTGAAGCATGCTGACCGATCTGCCATTTGAGAATTCCGCATCCGGGTCGCTCTGCTACGGGGTGAGCACGACCGATCCATGGAGCGAAGCCTTGGCGGTGTTGGCTCAAAAGCTGTCTTCGCAAAATTTTGACCTGTGGTTCCGACCGATTCAGTGCCTGCGCGTCGAAGGCCGTTGCCTTCACCTTGTGGCCCCAAACCAATTCATCAAGGAATGGTTCGAGACGCACTACCAACAAGTCGTGCTCGATGTGATCAAGCAGATCCATGGACGCGACTACAGCGTGGCTTGGCAAATCGAAGAACGGGCGTCGAATGAGCAGGCAGACGGCGAGCCGTCGGATTCGGTTTCAAACGGTGGGTTTTCCGAGCCTGCACCTGCCGCGAAAAAACACAAAACGGGCCACGCGCCTGGGAAGAAAACGGGGACTTCAGCTCGGCGGGCAGGCAAGAACGGGAAGCCGCTTTCCAATTCGGACATGGGCGAGGAATCGCAGGATCTTCTTTCGCGAAACACGTTCGATTCGTTTGTCGTGGGTCCATCGAATCAGCTCGCCGCAGCGGCTTGTCAGGCGGTCGCGGAAAGTCCCGGCGGAAAATACAACCCGCTCTTTTTGTACGGCTGCGTGGGTCTTGGGAAAACGCACTTGCTGCATGCCGTCGGACACAAACTTCGCAGCCAGCATCCCGATTGGAACGTGGTCTACCTCAAGGCCGAGACGTTCATGAACGAGTACATCAAAGAGGTGCGCTCGGGCCGAATCGAGGAATTCCGCGCGAAATATCGCAACCAGACGGATGTGCTGCTCATGGACGACATCCAGTACCTGAGCGGCAAAGAGCGCACGCAAGACGAGTTTTTCCACACGTTCAACGCGCTGTTCGAGACGCATCGACAAATCGTCGTGACCGCCGACAAGTATCCGCACGAAATTCCCGACTTGGAAGATCGCATTCGGTCGCGGTTTCAGTGGGGACTCATCGCCGACATTCAGCCGCCCGATTTGGAAACACGGGTCGCGATTTTGAAGAAAAAAGCCGAACTCGATTCGATCGACTTGCCGGATGACGTGGCGCTGTTTCTGGCGGCGAACATCAAGTCCAACGTGCGAGAGATGGAAGGCCTGCTCATCCGAGCCGCCGCGTGCGCGTCCCTGGAACAACGCCCGATCACCGTCGAGTACGTCCAAGACACGCTGCGGAATTTCCTGGGTCAGCAAGCCACCTATTTGAATGTCGAAGCGGTGCAGCGCGAGGTCGCCAATTATTTCGGCGTCAAAACGACGGACCTGTTGAGTTCGAGCCGGTTGCCTCAAGTTGCTCGACCGCGGCAAGTGGCGATGTATTTGTCGCGCAAGCTTTGCAAAACGAGCTTTCCCGAGCTTGGCCAAAAATTTGGCGGCAGGGATCACACGACAGTCATGTCGGCGTGCCGAAAGATGGAGGCACTGCTCGTCACAGAGCCGCAACTTTCAGGCGTGGTGCAAGAAATCGAACGGCATCTTCTCGTATAGGGTTGGCCTTGCTTTTGGTTTGACACATGTATCCGGCGGTAGAAAAAGAGCAGCGACAGCGCATCTGCACGGTGTGTGAACGGCTGTATCAAAAGGGCCTGATTGCCGCAGGGGACGGCAATGTGTCGGTGCGTGTTTCGGACGGGCAGGTGCTCGTCACGCCGTCGGGTTTTCACAAGGGCTTCATTCGGCCTGCGGACCTGTGCGTGGCGGATTTGTCAGGCCGACGTTTGCGCGGCGATCACAATCCGTCGTCGGAATTTGCGATGCACGCACTCGTGTACAAGGAACGGGCCGATGTGTCGTCGGTCGTGCATGCGCATCCTCCGTTTGTCGTCGCGCTTGCGCTTGCGGGCGTGCCGCTTGTCGATTGCGTGCTCAGCGAGACGTGTTTGTTGCTGGGGCCGGTGCCGACTGCGTCGTATTCGACGCCGACCACACAAGAAGTGCCGGATTCGTTGCGCCCGTTTGTGCGAAAGGCCAATGCCATTGTGATGCAGCGACACGGCGCGCTGACGATGGGCCGCACCGTGGAAGAAGCCTGGCAGCGCATGGAAGCTTTGGAGCACGCCGCCAAAATCATCCACGCCGCGCGGATGCTCGGAGAGGTGACGCCGCTGCCCGCCCGCGACACGCAAAAACTCGAACAATTGGCCGAGCAGTTGGGCATTCCGCGCCCGCCCACTGCGTTTGCGGCCCCGACGCACGATGCCGACGAACATGCACTCATCGAAGCGGTGCTGCGCAAGTTGGGTGTTCGTTCGTAAGACGTTTTCGTCGAGCCGTCCGCGTTTCGATTGACCCTAAAATGGCGGAATGGGAACAAGCGACGGGTCGGCGCGGACGGAAAAGCGGTGGCTATTCGGAATTGTGCTTCTGCTCTGCGGCGCGGTGTTGGGGCATCGCGCATACCGGGCGGTTCTGACGGAGCGAGCGAAAGAAGCCGTTCGGTTCAAAAAGAAGGCCGCTGACGAACATTTCACGCAGGTGAAACATGCGCTCGGGCGGGGCGACACTGTGTCCGCGCTTCTCTGGCTCGACAAAGCGTATTCGTCGGGGAATCCCGATCCGCGAGCGCGCTTTTTGTTGCCGCACTTGACGCGCACATTGGCCCAAACGGTCGCCGTTTTGCCGCACGACGGCGAAGTGACCAGCGCGACTTTTGTAAGCGATGGACAGCGCGTGCTCACAACGAGTGCGGACGGGGTGGCGCGGTTGTGGTCGGTTCCCGATGGAAAACTTGTGCGTTCGCTTCAAAAAATCGAGGGTGCGCTGGTTTCTGCATGGCTGGCGAGCGACGGCAAGCATTGGGTCACGCTCGACCAAGAAGGCTTCGTCCGCTTGTATGACGACACACACGATGTTCCGCTTGCGGTGTTGTCCGATGGGGGGAAAGCGCAACCGCTCACGATGTTTTCGATGACCGCGAATGCAGAGCGTTGTGTGGCGGTGGCTGCGACGGAAAAAACGCGCGGTGCGCTGCTCTTTTCAGGCCAAACGGGCGCGCTCGTGGCGCGGTTGGAAGGTCACGAGGCAAACGTATTTGCGGCGCTTGCGGACCCGACGGGTCGTCGCATCGTTACGGCTTCGCCCAAAACCGTGAAACTGTGGGATGCGACGCAAGGCACAGCGGTCGCGACGCTTGCGGGGCACCAAGACGATGTGCGCGACGCGGTGTTTTCCCCCGATGGAACCCGCGTGGTGACGAGCAGCTCCGATCGCACGGCTCGGTTGTGGGATGCAGAAACCGGCGCGCTCGTGGCGGTGCTGGAAGGACACCAGGGCACGGTGCATTCAGCGTCGTTTACCTTGTTGCAAGGCCGCGCGGTCATGACGGTCAGCGCAGACGGCACAGCGAGGTTGTGGGACAAAACAACCGGTGCGCCGATGTTTGCCCCCGTCACGCATCCCAGGCGCAGCCAGATGCTCGCGCTGACCAAAGACGGCGGGCGGATGGTGGTCTTGTCCGAAAACAGCCAGCTTGAACTGTGGGACCGCATTTTGGGCCACATGCGAGGCCAGCTTCTGGGGCATGCGGGCGGAGTGGTGTCGATTTCGTTTTCACAGACGGGGAGTCGCATCGTGACGGCGGGCATGGATGGAATCGCTCGCATCCACGACGGTCGGTCGGGGCAGCCGTTGCTGTCGCTCCGCGGACACCACGGACGTGTGCTTAGCGCCGCATTTTCGCCCGATGGCCAGTTGGTGTTGACCGGCAGCAAAGATGGCACTGCGCGTCTTTCTCGCTCGCAAATTGACGAATTTCCAAGGCCGCTTCTGGGGCACGCCAGCGAGGTGGTTTCGCTCGCGTTTTCTCCGGATGGCCAAAAACTTCTGTCGGCCAGCCGCGAGGGGAAAGCGGCGCTTTGGGACACGGCGAGCGCCGACCGGCTCGCGGAATGGCCGCTGCATGGCATCGACGAAGCGCGTTTTGTGGGTCAAAAAACTGCGTCGCTCGAAATCCTGACCCTTGCGCGCGGCGGAGAGGGCAGCACGGGCAAAATTCCCTTCGCACTGCGTTTTTACGACGCCCAAAGCCACGCTCAAACCCAAACCGGGGGCGGTGACCTGTCGCAGGGGGCGTTCCTGGCCGCGTCGGCAGATGGTTCGTTTCTTCTCACGGACACGGACGGCCAAGCCGACTTGTGGACTCGATCGGGTCCGCTTGCGCCGCTTCAAAAACAGGGTCCTTTGTTGCAACAACCGACCCAGAAAACAGCCGTCGTGTTTTCGCGCAACAACCGTTTTGTGGCGATGGGCAGCCGCACGGGTGAGGTTTCCGTCTATGACCTACCGCGACGCACCCCGCCGATTGCGCTTTCGCGGCATGAGACAGCCGTTTCGACGGTGGCGTTTTCGCCCGACGAGACGTTCCTTGCGACGGCTTCGCAAGACGGCCTTGTCAAGCTGCACGATCTGGCCGGACGCCGCGTCGTCGCTACGATGACCGGCCACCAAGGCCAGGTGCGTTTTGTCCAGTTTTCCCCCGATGGCACGCGCCTTTTGCTCATTGATGTCAGTGAACGGGCCTGGCTTCGAGACGGCCACGACGGGCGTTTGATTGCCGCGTTGCCCAAACACACCAGTCGCGCATACGTGGACATTGCGATGAGCCCGGACAGCACCCGGCTCGCGACGTGCGGCGACGACCTGCGCGTCTTCGACCTGGAAAGCGGCGAGTTTTTGGTCCAGTTCGACGACCAGGCCCAGAAAGACCTGCTGACGGTGTGCGTGTTTTCTCCTTCTGGAAGTCGGCTCGCGATCGGCACGATGCTCGGCCACCTTTCGCTCCGCGACGTGCATGTCGAAACGCGGCCTGCCGTGGCTGTTCACCAAGAACTGCTTGGTCTGTCCGCCTTCGCCGACCTTGAGGTCAAGATGCGCAAAGCCGAAGTCTTGCGCCAGCAGCCGAAGCCATAGCGCGCCTGAATCTGTGCAGAAACGCACAGTCTGCGCGGCATCGCACACGGCTTGCTCCGTCGCGAACAAGTTTTGTACGTTGCGCGGTCATCGTGTCCGACGAACACACGTCTGTGAAAAAAGAACGGGGCGGTTTTGTGGCCAAGATGCTGGCCGCGCCGGGTTTGCTGTTGTTGCTCACGCTCGTCGTGGGGGTTGTGGGTTTGTTCGGGGCGAGCAAGCTCAAGAGCGAGGAAGACCTGCTGACGTTTTTGCCGGAAGCGGACAAGGACGTGGCGGTGTTTCGCGACGTGGCAGCGCGTTTTGGAGCGATGCGGGTCGCGCTCTTGGGGGTCGCGCCGAAACCGGGGCACACGCTGTTTTCGCACGACGTGCTGTCGCGGATCGACCGACTTTCTGTGCAAATCAAGAACACGACGGGAGTCGATCGTGTGGTTTCACCGACGACGATCAACGACTTTGTACCGATCGAGGGCGGCGTGGATTTGGCGCTGCTCGTGCCGCAACCAATTCCGTCCGATGAAGCGTCGCTGTCGCGCATCCGCAGCCGGGCGCTCAGCCAGCCGACGATTGCCGGAAACGTGGTCTCGCGAGACGGAGAAGCGGGACTTTTCCTGATTTTCATCGGCGAAAGCGTTTCGACGCAAAAACTCGCCTCGGCGATTGAAGCGATGGCGCAAAAGGAATTGGGCCCGGTGGCAAACCTGTATTTCGGGGGAGCGCCGTTTGCAGGCCAGGCGATCTACGACGACACGCAACGAGACGTGCAACGGCTGGTGCCGATTTCTCTGCTGTTGTTTTTGTTCGTGGTGCTGTCGGCGTTTCGGGATTTTCTGTCGGTGCTTCTGACGGTCGGAACGGTGGGTCTGTCGGTGCTGTTTTCGCTGGGGATTTTGGGGCTGCACGGAGACAAATTCACGGTCGTCATGGGCACGTTGCCGCTGGTGCTGTTTGCGTCGGGGAGCCAGTACGCGATTCACATTTTGGGCCGATACGCGCTGATTCGATCGGCAGAGCCGGGCAAGACGGCGCTCGTTGCGGCGAAAGAGGCACTTTCCATCGCGGGGCCTCCCGTCATCGTCGCGGCGCTGAACTGCTGCGTGGGTTTTCTGTCGTTTTTGGTGATGAACATCGGCGCGATGCGGCTTTTTGGAGTGGCGTGTTGCGTCGGAATCGTCGTGTGCTGCGCGTTTTCGTTGTCCGTGGTTCCGTCGGTGGTCGCGAGTTTTCAAGAGGAACGTCCAGCAACGGAAGCGCGTTTTGTGAAGCTCGGGGCGTTTTTGGACCGCTGGTTTCATTGGGTTCGCAGGCAACGGGTCGCGGTGGTGCTGTGTGTGGTCGGTCTGTCGGGTGTGTGCGGATATTTCATGACGCGCGTGACGGTGAAAATGGAACCGAAAGCGTTTTTCCGGCCTGGTTCGGCTCCGGCGCTGGCGCAGAATTTTCTCGACGAGAAATTTGGTGGAGCGGCGTTCGTCCAAGTGCTGTTCGAGGGGGAAATGACCGATCCAAAAGCACTGCACGAGGTCAGGCGGCTGGCCGCGTTTGCTCGGTCGCTGCCGGGCGTGACGCAGGTGCAACACATCGTGCAACCGCTCGCTATCGTCGGAGATTCGATGGCGGGGCTGCAAGGTCTGCCGCAAAATGCGCAACAAGTCGTGTCGCTGCTGTTCTTTTTGGAAGGGGAACCGTCGCTGCGGACGATGCTGGCTGCCGATCGGAAATCGGTGCTCGTGCATGTTCGCGTGCTGGGGGATGCGGCGGTGGTGGTGCGCGCGTTGCGAAACTATCTGGGCGGTCGTTTTCCGCAACCTCCGAAAGGGACCAGCCACGCGGAACTTGCGGAGGAACTTTCGTGGTTGTTGCCGCCTGAAAAGCGCGAAACGACGCGACCGATTCTGCTGCAAACGATCGAGGGCATCGCACAAGAGGGCCTCGGTCTGTCCGGCACGCTTCTGCAGGCGAAAACCAACGCGAAAACGGGCGAAAACTCGGACGTGGATGCAGCGGCGGAAGAACAAAAACGCATGTCGATGGCGCAAGCGGAAGCCAAACGCCGTTTGTTTGCGGTGCTGGGACCAACGACTGCGCAGAACGGGAAAACGAATGGGGTTCCGAGCGCAGATTTCGATGCGTGGGTTTCGTGGGTGGCGGCGGCGGTTTTGCAACCTCCGGCTGAGGCTGGGCCTGGTTCTGCCCTTTCGGCGAAACTGACGGGGGAACCGCTGCTGGATGATGCGTTTTCGCGAGCCGTCGATCGAAACCAATGGGCGAGTTTGGGGCTCGCGCTCGTCGGCGTGCTGCTGGTGTTGTGTGTTGCACAAAGGTCTTTGTCGGGAGCGATTTTATCGACGCTGCCGGCGGTGATGGCGCTTGCGGTGGTGTTCGGTGTGCTCGGTTTTTTGGGAAAGCCGATCGATTTGGGTACGTCTCTGGTCGGTTCGATGGTGACGAGTTCGGGGGCCGATTTTGCGATGCACTACATGTGGTATCTGCGACGGTATCCAGCGAGCGAGGTGGTCCCGCGCGTCGGTCCGGTGATTCTGACGACGGCGATTGTGTTGGGGCTGGCGATGGGCGTGATGATGCTGGGAGCTTCGCCGCCCTTGCGTTTGTTTGGCGCGCTCGCAGCGACGGGAATGCTCCTGTCTGCGACGTTCACGTTCTTGCTTTTGCCTGCTTTGCTTGGGAAGTTGCCCCAAGAACCCACGGTCAAAGAACACAAGGCCGAAAAACACTCGGCCCAAGAACTCCCGTTTTGAACCACTTGGCGCGAGTTTGCGCGAGGAGAAACAATGCGGTTTTTACACAACACATGGCTCTGTTTGGGGGTGGTTGGATGTACGTTTGGGTTGTCGTCTGTTTCTGCACAAACACCGACAGGCCAAGCAGCCCCGCCGAGTGCAGTCGCTCCCGCCGCGCAGGAAGAGTCGGCAGAGGCGCTGCTCGCGCGGTGTGACAAGCAAAACGCGGCGTTTTCGGATGCTTTTTTCCACTTCAAAATGGTGGTGAAAAGTTCGTCGGGTGCCGTCGAGCGCGAGGTGGAATTTACGACGAAGCAAAAAGGCAACCAGCAACGTCTGGTGCGGTTTTTGTCTCCGGGCGACATCAAGGGAATGGGTTTTCTGCTCGAGGGGCCGGGCGTGATGTATGCGAAATTGCCGGCTTTTGGGAATCGGGTCCGGCGACTGGGAACCAGCCAAATGAACCAGAGTTTCATGGGTTCGGATTTGAGTTCCGAGGACATGAGCGCGATTGACTACGCGCCATCGTACGCAGCGACGAGCGCGGGCTCGGACGGGGCGCTGCGGGTGCTTTCGTTGCAACTGAAACCGGGGAAAGCGTCGGAATTTCCGCGTCTGAAAATGTGGATCGAACCGACGAAAGCCATCATCACGAAAATCGAGTACTACGACGCGGCGGGGAAAAAATTGCGGACGAGCGATCGGTCGGATTTCAAAGAAGACGGGCCCGGACACCATTCGCCCGGGAAGATGACGTACATCGATCACCGTCGGGGCGATCACAAAACGGACATGATTCTTGTGAAAAGTACGCTCAACAACGGCTATTCCGCCGACGAATTCAGCCTTCGAGCTCTCCAGCGGGACTAAATGCGTTTCGGCCTTCTTGCTGCTTTGGGTCGGCCTGTGTTCGCATGGGCCCTGCTTCTGTCTGCGCAACCGGCGTTGGCGGATGTGGATTTGAAATTTTCCGGCTCGATCTCGTCGGACATGCGGTTTCGCATCCAAGGTCAGGACCGCGCGCTGCCGACACCGACACCGTCGCAATGGGCGCTGCTCAAGAATGGTTTTTCACGAAATGAAAACCGGATTCGGGCGACGCTCGGCGTGAAATTCGGGGAAAAGGTGCGCGGCGTGGCCGACGCAGAACTGATGCTTTATGGGTTTTCGGACCTCAAAGACATCGATTCCACGACGCTGCGCGACCGGGTTGATCCGTACTATCTGGAGGTCCACGCGGGGTACATCGACGTGTACAACCTGTTTGGCGACGTGATTCCACGTTTCGACCTGCGGATTGGGCGTCAGACGGTGCCGTGGGGTGCGGCGGACAAATTCAATCCGATTTCCAACCTGAACACGCTCGATTTGTCGGACCCGCTTTTGTTTGGTCGGGCGCTCGCGAACAACATGATTCGGGCGGATTGGAATCCGGTGGGAGACCTGCAAATGACGGCGGTGCTGGTGCCGGTGTTTCGTCCGGCGCAGCTTCCTCGGACGGCACCGTTTGCGCTGCTCGATCCGCTGAGGCCCGCCCCGGTGCTGAACCAAGGCATTCGGACGGCGCTGGACAACGAACGGTCGGTGTATGTGCCTGTGCCCGATCCTCTGACAGGAGAGCTGATTCCGGCAGGCCGGACGCTGACCGTTGAGGCGGACGTGCTTGCCCCGGAGGTTTCGGCGGCCAACATGCAATTTGGGGCGCGCATGGCTTGGAAACTGTGGGGCCAAGACATGGGTGTGTCGTACTACCGAGGGCGGTTTGGGATTCCGCTGCCCGCGTGGTCGATTTCGACGGGAACACTCGACAACAACCTGACGCTGACAAGCCTTGTGTATCCCCGAACGGATGTGGTGGGCGTCGAGATGGCGGGCTCCATCGAAAAGCTGGGAGGCATGGGGTATTGGATCGAAGCGGCGGTGAATTTTCCGGGCGAAGTGAAGCTGGCGCTGTACGACGCGATCACAAGTCCTCTGGCACCCCGTCCGATGGAGTATCTGGCCGGTCCGACGGGAAAGTATTACCGGAGCTATGGCCAGGCCGGGCAGCAGGCGGACAGGCCGGTGGTGGTGGACAAAACGCCGTTTCCGAAAGCGACGGTGGGGGCGGATTACGCTTTTGGCGGACATGTGTACGTCAACATTCAGTACGTCCACGGTTTCATCGACGAATTTGGAGCGGGCCGGGTGGCGAGGCCGCGCAAAGACGCGATCGACGTGACCGCGCAACCTCGAGTGGAAGCGCGCATCGGCGATTATGTGGTGGCGGGTGTGGACGTAAAGCTTCTGAGCGAACGACTGCTTTTGCGGCTGTTTGGGGTGCTGAAGTTGCCGTCCTACGACCTGGCAAGCGGGCTGTGGGATGATTGGGCTCCGACGGGGGTGCTCTTTCCCCAGATCATTTGGAATGTCTTTGGCGGAACCGAGCTGATGGTGGGTTCGTTCGTGATGCTCGGCGACCGTTCGACCAAATTCGGCGACCCCGCCGCCGGCGCAACCGAAGTCTTCGTCCGCGGCAAAGTCAGCTTCTAGCGCAGCACTACAAAACAAGGGGGGCGATATACTGGGGCGCGAAGGAGTGACCATGGCGAACATGAGCGTGCGACGGAAGTTGGCGATTGCTTCGTATTCGGCGCCTCGCGAGGGGAACATTTACGGGAAGCTGGTGGTGGATGCGACGCCGGGGCTTTCGTACCTGGATGATCTGCGGAAAAAGACGGGTGAAAAGGTCTCGATGACGCATTTGGTGGGGCGGGCGGTGGCCGAGGCGCTCAAGCAAGCGCCGACGCTGAACGGTCGGATCGTGCTGGGTTCGTTCGAGCCCTTTCCCACCGTCGATATTTCGTTTTTGGTCGCGCTCGAAGACGGGTCGGATTTGGCGCGGGCGAAAGTGTGCGAGGCGGACAAAAAAAGCGTGGCGGAGATCGCGCGGGAGCTGTCGGAAAAATCGACGAAACTGCGGGCGTCGGCTGATCCGGCTTACGAAAAGTCGAAACAAGCGATTCGGATGTTGCCGACGTGGTTGCTCAAGCCGCTGCTGCATACGACGGGCTTTTTGGCGAGCAGTTTGGGGCTGAGCATCCCGGCACTGGGCGTCGAGCCGTTTCCGTTCGGTTCTTGCATCATCACGAGCGTCGGCATGTTCGGTTTGGAAGAGGGCTTTGTTCCACCGACGCCGTTTACGCGCGTGCCGGTCTACATTTTGGTCGGTGCGGTGAAGGAACGACCCGCCGTCGTCGATGGGGCCGTGTCGATCCAAAAGCAGCTTACGCTCACGGCGACAATAGACCATCGGTTCATCGACGGAGCGCAACTGTCCGTTCTGGCCAAGGTGGTCAAGCACGTCCTCGAGAATCCGTGGCAGCTTGACGCGCCGCAAAAAGACCAAACGGCGAAGTGATCCCTTTGCACAGGCGGCGATTTTTGAAGTTTTCCGGCTTGGCGACCGTTGGGCTCGGTCTTTCGGTGGTCATCGGAGAACACACGTTCGGTCGCGGATCGTCGCCTCTTGTGTCGTCCGCCCTTCCGCTGTCCGTTTTTTCAGCTTCCGAGGCCCACACCCTGCGTGCCGTGGCGTTGCGCATCCTGTGCGGCGCAGACCCAAGTCCTACACTCGACGGCGGGGCGTCGGTGTGTACGTTCGTGGACGGATACGTGGCGGGGCTGGCGGCACCCCTGCGGACGAACGTGCGAGGCCTTTTGCACCTGGTCGAGCTGTATCCGCTTCTTTCGCTGAAGATGGCGCGGTTTGGTCATTTGCGGCCTGACGAACAGGACGCGATGCTCGCGGCGTGGCAGGACCATTCCATCGGTCTTTTGCGCCAGGGTTTTTTTGCGCTCAAGTCCTTGTGTGTGCTGGCCCAATATCAAGACCCGCGCAGTTTCGCTTCGATCGGTTACGACGGCCCGAAAGTCTGAACACCGCTTTTTCCAAGCCTCTGCCTTCCCGGTGCAAACGAAGTCGGGCGTTGGCACAGGACGTGGTACGGAAAAAACGGCATGCAAAAGACCGTGTATCCGTCTTCTTGGGTGTTGTTGGGGGTGCTGGTCGGGTTCGGGGGGTTTTCGGTATGGCCCCGCTCGCCAAAAACGCCGACGCTGTGTCCGGCCAGAGCGTGCGAAATTCCCATCGAGCTAGCCGACGGTTCGGTGCGTTGTCTTTCGGCAGAACAAGCGGCGCGTCTTCGCGTTTCCCAAGGAGACCAGCCGCCGTTTTCCCAAGATGGTTCGCGCCTGGCCGGCCCGCCTGCGCGCATGTCCCCCAAACGCCTGTTGGCATTGGGGGTTCGCCTGGACCCAAACCGCGCGACGAAAGAGGAATGGGAAGCCCTGCCCGACATCGGCCCCTCGCTGGCCGAGGCGATCCTCGCCGAGCGTTCCCGAGCGCCCTTCCAAACCCTCAGCGATCTGCGCCGCGTACACGGCCTGGGACCCACGCGCCTTTCCAAGCTCATCCCCTATCTGGACGAGCTCCAACTACAACTTCCACACTGAATCCAACGCGGAACGCAGGTCGATGGGGGGAATTAGCCCTTCGGGGCGACGCACATGAGGAGGGAGGCGAGGGTCTTTGAGGTGTCTTCTGCGGGGGCTTGGCAGACTTTGTAGTTCACGGCGGTCGGGCAAGACGCCGTGCCCGAGACTTTGCAACCGCGCTTTTCACACTCTTTGCGCGCCGCGAACGTGTCCGCGCCCGAATGCCGACAGTAGTTCTTGCACTGTTCCGAGCTGCCGCTGCCGCAGATGTAACAACCATCCGCCCGCGCGCTGGACACAGACACAAAAGGAACAAGTGCAAACGCAAACAGAGCCACGCGAACCAGGGACTTCATGGGACCTCCTTGTGAAAACCTATCCAATCGACGTTTGTGAGACCACTTCCGGCCAAATCCGAGTCTCCGAATCACTGCTTCAGCGAACGATCGTTTTGCCGGCTTTTTTCCAGCCCATCACACCGACGGGCAGGACGAATACGTTTTTGTAACCCAGTTTGACGGCGCGCCCGGCGCCGATGTGACTGGCGTGTCAATGCTCGTTGTAGCAATAGAAGACGAGCTGCGTGTCTTTGTCCGCCGGCAAATCCGAGGCCTTGAGCTCGTCGTACTGCACCCACGCCGCGCCGGGCAAATGCCCCTCTGCATACGTGTCGCGCCCGTTGGCGTCGTACACCGCCAGCTTGAGCGTCCCCGCCTGCGCTGCGTTCATCTTTTCTTCGAGCTCCGCCACCGTGACCCGACCGAACGCCTCCTTCTGATCTTTCTGGTCTTGAGGATTGGACGTACTGGTTTGCCCTTCCGTCTCCGAAACCTCCGTTTTGTTTCCGGGCGCGTTCGCCCCGTCGTTCTTTTTGCAGCCGCCGCCTGTCAACAGGCCCAGCGCCGCTACAAAAACCCACGTTCGTGTTCTGTTCATGGTTTTCTCCCGGTCGGCGTGCCTGCACAGGCCCCGCCGTGTTTTTGGATTGTGCCGACGAACAACGAGCTTGAAAACAGATACGGATATTCCTTGTCGTATCGCGCCCGTTCCTCGCCTAGCAGGTGCAAAAGGTGCTTCGGCCTTAGGCGCACCTCCACCCGAACCGCGCCGGGCCCCGTCTTGCCCAGGGCTATCGTCCGAACCGGCGCCTGCTGAATTTGGTCTGCCGTGAGCGTTTCTTCCCACACGACCTCTGCGTCTTGTTTGCCCGCAGCCACGCGGACCACCTGCAGCGTCTCGATCTTCTCGTCCCCGCCATACCCCGCAGGCAGCGGATTCGGCGCTTGCACATAGAGCGTCGCGCCCTCTGCCACCGGCACCGCATCCCCGAGTTCCGCCCGCGTCCCGTCTTTTTGGATCGCGTAGACATCGAAACCGGCGGGCGAACCCAACGCCTCGAACACTGAAAAACCGCGCCCTTTCGACATCGCCTCTTTCAAACTGCTGGGCCGCACCGTTTCCCCGCCCGGCGACCCCGGTATCACCGGTATCACCGGTATCAATAGATAGTTGGAAAAGAACCGCATCAGCCGCCGGTACGAATCCCCCCGTTCCCCATCCGCCATCGCGCCCTTGAAGGTGTTTTCGTGAATGTCCGACCCGAACGTCGGAAACAGCCGGTATCCAGCCCCGGCCAGCGCGCCGTAAAACGCCCGTTCTTTCCAGTTGTCTTCCAAAAAACCGAGCAGCGCCAAATCCGGTTCCGGCCCACCGTCCGCCACCGGGCGTGCTTCCAGCCACGGTGCCAGCCCCGCAAACGCCCCCGCACCATCTAGGCCCATGTCCGCTCGGATGTCCGGGTCCAGGTTCGCGTGCAGGTTGTAAACCTCCATCCCATCGAGGCCCGCCGAAGCCAGCGTACACAGGTCCGCCAGCGTCCGCCCCTCTCCGTGCGCCTGAAGCAGAAGACCCGACGCCGCATGAAACGCCCGCACCGCGTCAGGACCCGTCGCCCCCATCGCTTTTTTCCGTTCCTCGACAGTCGCCCCCACATGCCGATGCAGGCCGACCGGCATCAGGTCGTTTTCGCCCCCCGCCAAAAGGACCACGCGATGCCCCGGCGATGTATCCCCTGGACATCGCAGCAGACCCCCCGTCTGCTCGCCCTTTTCCAGCACCGGCTCGTCGCCTTGCGAACGATCCGTCAAAAACAGTTTCTCGAACTCCGCCTCTGCCATGTGCGTCGCGTGGTCTGTCAGCATCGCGAAATCTTGCGCCGTGTCGCACAGCCCCTGTCGCAAGTGCTGCAAACACGCCTCGTTCGGTTTCCCCTGAAACATCGGTTTTCCGTCGCAAGCATCGTGCGAATACACCGAATGCAGGTGGATGATGCCCCGCACCGGGACAAGCCCCCGGTCCCGCCACGGAAACGGCACGTTCCGCGTCTCCGTCTGCGTCTTTTGCCACACAAGCCCAGCCTGTCTAGGAGGCGGCGCAGGAGGCGTTTCGTCCTTGGTCGAACAACCGCCGATCCCCGCGAAAAACACTCCCGCAGCGACACAAAACCCGGAAAGGCGCTTCATGGCGCGGACTATACGCCGACTTGAAACCCGCCAAGCAGAAAACCTATGCTGCGCCCCATGAAACGACGATCGCGTTTTGTGGTGGCCTTGTCCGGCGGCGTAGACAGTGCGACCTGTGCCGGTCTTCTCGTCGAAGCCGGGCACGAGGTCATCGGCATTTCCATGTCTTTGTACAACGCCCACGGCACCGCGCACGCCTCCCCTGGTCGGTGCTGCGGCCCCCGCGATGTGGAAGACGCCCGCGCCGTGTGTACCCACCTCGACATCCCCTTTTACATCGTCGATTACGAGGACCTGTTCCAACAAACCGTCATCGACGATTTCGTCTCGACCTATCAGCGCGGCCAGACCCCCAACCCCTGCGTGCGCTGCAACGAACAGGTGAAATTCCTGCCGCTCCTCGAACGCGCCCGCGCGCTGTCTGCCCAGGCGCTGGTCACCGGCCACTACGCCCGCATCGAGTCCGGCCCCCAAGGTTCCGAAAAGCGCCTGTTGCGCGGCGTCGATCCCAACAAAGACCAGTCCTATTTCTTGTTCAGCATGCCCAGGGACGCCCTCGACTTTGTGCAGTTTCCCTTGGGCGGCCTTCGCAAAGACGAGGTCCGCGAGCACGCCCGCCGCCTCGGTTTGCCCGTCTGTGACAAACCCGAATCCCAGGAAATCTGTTTCGTTCCCGACGGCGACTACGCCCGTTTTGTCGAGCGCAAAACCGGCCTTCCGAAAGCCCCCGGCGACATTGTGGACCAGCACGGCCACGTCCTGGGCCAGCATCCCGGCGTCCACCATTTCACCGTGGGCCAGAGGCGCGGTTTGGGCTTTGGCACCGGCCAGCCTCAGTACGTCGTGTCGATTGACGCCCTCAAGCAGCGCGTCGTTGTCGGGCCCAAAGCCTCGCTCTATGCCTCCGTGGCTTGTGTCCAGGAGGTACGCTGGCTGGCACCGCCGACCACGACCGAGTTCTCGGCCCTCGTCCAAATCCGTTCGCGCCGCGCCGCTGCCCCCGCCACCGTGACCCTTCTGCCCGACCGCACCGCGTTTGTCCGTTTCGACACCCCCGAGCTCGCCGTCACCCCCGGCCAGGCCGCCGTCTTCTACCGAGACGACCAAGTGCTAGGCGGCGGTTTCCTCGACCAGCCCAGGCCCTCATGATCCAACCCAACCCCACCTGCCTCGAAAAGGCGGTTTCGAGGCGGCCAGTACCCGCCCGCCCCGAAATTCAGCGAAACTCCCCGAAGCTCAACAAACCTCACCGAAACTCCGCGATTCGCCGCTGAACGAACGCGGTGACGATCCGCTTATAGGCCCCGGTCATGAGGATGGTGAGGATGACCACTTTCTCCTTCGTGACGGCTTTCACCAGCGCGAAGTTTCCGATGACCTCGATCGGCGTGGCGTCCGGCATCATGATCCGCGGACTCTTCACCGGGATGGTTCGCATGAGTGCCAACATTTGCGCCTTGTTCGTCGTGCGGATGCCGTCGCGCGTGGGCACGAACTTTTCAAAACGGTCGTCGAGCAGACCGCTCATCTTGTCGGCGTCGCTTTTCAGGTCCGCGTCCAGATACTCCAGGGCCAACTGACGAACCTCCGACAGGACGGTCTGATCGACCGGGTTGGCGTGTACCGGCTGGGACAGGCCCAGCAGGCTCGAAAACAGAACGAATTGGATGAAGCGCAGCATGGTAAACCTCCGTCTCACGGTTTTGAGGCTCTTGGAGGAGGGAGCACGTCGCCGCACCCTCCATACGACGCATCGGTGCATTCATCCGGCGGAGCGATGTCTGATGGCGGCGGCGCGACATCCTTTTTGGACGAACCGGAATCGCACGGGCCAAAGAATGCAAACAAGAAGGCGAGCAACGCGACGGGCCCGATGCGCGGTCGCAGGACGCGCTTGAGGGTTGCCAGAAGCGGTGTCGGAAAAAGCGGAGTCGGAAAAGACGGTGTCGGAAAAGACGGAGTCGGAAGGGCCTGGCGCTGGGCTCGGCGCTGCTTGCGGCGCTGCTTGCGGCGCTGCTTGCGCTGTTTGCGCTGTTCGCACTGTGGGCACACCGGGTCGGATGGGTCCTTTGGCGGAACCGCCTCTTGCAAAAGTTCGGCGAGCGGGAAGGGAAACAAGGCGCCCAGATCCACGTTGATTTGCCTTTGTCCGCGCATGCCGCAAAGTCGCCCCGGTTTCACGTCCAGGCCGAGCTGCGCTTGTTCTTCGGGGGTGGCGGAGGCCAGGTCCCACTCGACGCGGTTTCGGCCCCGGAGTTTGGCCAACCGCTGGAGCTGATCGGCTCGTCGGTTCAGTGCTTGGGCGGCTTCCTCTGAATCGGGCTGTCCGGTCTGGCCGGGCTGGCCGGTCTGGCCGGGCTGGCCGGTCTGTCCAGTCTGTCCGGTCTGTCCGGTCTGGCCGGTCTGGCCAGTCTGTCCAGTCTGGCCGGGCTCGAGCGTTGCGACCCCGAAGCTTGCCGTCACGGTTTCGGTTGCGCGGCCCGTGCGCTGTGCCAACCACGCCGAGAGCTTTGCCTCGATGTCCTGTCGCAGCGTCTCTGCCTTGTGG
>Ga0268298_10000349_pt1 | contig 59780 bp, 33 predicted proteins | sample WWTPWeurt_MetaG_FD_194462 | JGI IMG/M metagenome (GOLD analysis project Ga0268298, IMG submission 194462) | Activated sludge microbial communities from WWTP in Nijmegen, Gelderland, Netherland - WWTP Weurt | ecosystem: Engineered > WWTP > Aerobic digester > Activated sludge | place... | reverse complement strand
GAGCCGTGCTGGGATGCTCCAGCCCCAGGACGGACTGCCTTATCTTCAAAGCCCGCCAGTGAATTTTTTCAGCCCGGGGAAAGTCTCCCAGGCTCCGGTACAACTCCGCCTGATAATTGAGCACCGTGGCCAGAGAAGGATGCTCCGGTCCCCACTCCTCCTCGAACAAACGCACGGCTCTTTCATAGAGCGGTTCAGCCTGCTCATACTTACCCTCGGCATGATAGAGCATGGCCAGGTTATATAGGTTGTTGCCGATGGAGGGATGTTCCGCCCCCAGACAGGCTTCACGCTTAGCCAGAGCCCTCTGAAATAGGGGCTCGGCCTGTGCATATTTGCCGTGGGCCCGGAGAAAATCCGCGAGAGTCTCCAGCATCTGTGCCAACTCCAGAGGCTCCCCGTGATCTAGATCTTCATTTTCATAAATAGTAAGAGCGCGCCGCAAAAGCGGCTCCACAGAGGAATAACGACCCTGAGCCCGGTAGACGGCACCAAGCTTGGTCAAACACTGGGCCGCCCGCATGGAATCAGCCCCATACATACTCTCACACAGGGCAAGAGCCTGTTTGGCAAAGCTCTCCGCCTCTTTCAAGTTGCCCATCACCCGGTAAAGTTCAGCCATACCGGCAAAAATCTGAGCCAGACCGTCTTCCACCCGCATCTGCTCGGGACTATTATCAGACGGAGCCTTGACCCGCCTGGCCAGTCCGGGCTTGGCCGACTGTTCATCATCTTCAGCGCTTGCCTGGGCAAGCCCGCCCGAATGCTTCTTTCCAGAAGCGACCTGGGGGGAACTGCTCTCCAACTCCTCTGAAACAGCCACCACCACGCCGTCCATCTCATCGCCGCGCAAGCGGGCCAGTTCCCGCCTGGCTTCGATCAAAGCCTTTTGAAAGAGCTTTTCAGCGTCTTCCAGCCGGGAAAGGTCATAAGCCTTTACTCCCGCCGTTAAATAGGTCTCCCAGCTGATGCTCTCTTTTGCCGCATCCATCTCCATCTCTCTTCTTCTTTAAGCCCCCCGGCATAATAGAAAAATACCACCGGCGGACTATATTTATATTCAGCACATCCTAACTCTGTCATGCCCGGCTCGCCCCCCAAATATCAGAGTAAAACTAAGATAGGCAAACCAACACTTCACAATCCGTCCGCCAACCCTATCCGATTCAAGGAAGTCGCCGATATGCTGGGTATGGAAGCCAGGGAACGGTTTCCAAAGAGATTTATGGTGAACGAGGTAAGAAAATGACGGCACTGACAAAGAAGTGGAAACTCTGGCCCCTGACCTTCGACAAGAAGGCCTTCACCCCCAGACGCATTATGATCGACCTGGTCAAACTCTACCTCTTCTATGTGTTCCTATCTATGCTCATCATCATGGGCTTGAAAGACCGCCTCATTCTCTTCCCCATGCAAGATACCAGTTGGAAGCCCGGTCTCAAAGGTATGGACGAAGCACTCAAATGCACCGAGTCCAAAGAAGTAAGCTTCAAAACAGCCGACGGCAAGACCCTGAGCGGCTACCTGGTGAAGAACAAAAATGCCGCCGCCAAGTTGGTCATCATAAATCACGGCAATGCCGGCAATATCGGTCACCGCATGGGCATTGCCGCCACCCTGGCGGCAGCGGGGGCCTCAGCCCTGGCTTACGATTACCGGGGCTATGGCGAATCCCAGGGTGACCCCAAGCTGGCTAATCTAATCCCCGACGCCACCGCCGCCTACGATTTCGCCACCAAGGAACTGGGCTACAAGGCCCACGATATTATCCTCTATGGAGAATCCATTGGCTGTGGTGTCACTACCGGTGTCATGGCCAGCCGTCCCTGCAGAGCCGTAATCTTGCAATCACCCTTTGTTTCCCTGATGAGCACGGCTCGGGACAAGCTCTTCTTCATGCGCACCCTGCCGGATTTTGTCATGGTCGAGCCCCAGTTGAACAATCTGGCAGCCGTGCAAAAGCCGCACCCACCGCTACTCTTAATGCACGGCGACAAAGACAAGACCCTGCCCTGCCGTTATTCGGAAGAACTCTTTGCTAAAGCCAGCGAACCCAAGCAGCTATTCATAGTTGAAGGCGCCGACCACAATGATGTCTACCAGGACCCCGGTCGCGGTGTGCTGGTGACGCTTAAGAACTTCATCGCCAGTGTGAACGAAGCAAAGTCTCAGGTTAGTCTACAAACTCAGGCACAATAAGTTCTGTGGTGATGCCTTTCTCGAAAGCCATCTCAAACAGCTTGGTGACAGCCTTGCGTCCGCGTTCGCCGTAATCGACAGTCAGTTCGTTCACATACATACCGACGAATTTGTCTGCCAGTTCACGCTTCATGTCGCGGGCGAAAGTCATGGCATAATCCAGCGCATCCTGCCTGTGCTCAAGAGCAAAGACAATTGCGCTCTTGAAGAGCTCGGTCACTTCCTTGACCATTTTGTCGCCCAGGTCTTTGCGCACCACATTGCCGCCGAGGGGCAGGGGTAGACCGGTTTCTTTCTGCCACCAGACACCAAGATCCACGATCAGTTCAAGACCGCTTTCCTGGAACATCAACTGCCCTTCATGAATAATCAAACCGGCATCGGCTTTGCCGGCCACTACGTAGTCGATAATCTGATCGAAAGGCACTTCCACCACGGTGAGTCCGGGCTGCCAGAGTTGCATGGTCAAATAAGCCGTAGTCAATTTACCGGGAATGGCCACTGTCTTTCCCTTGAGATTCTCGGCATTAACGCCCGGCTTGGCAATCACCATGGGACCATAATTGTCGCCCATGCTGGCTCCGCAGGGCATGAGCTTGTAGCGCTCTTTGACGAGAGGATAAGCGGCAAAAGAGATGGCCGAAACTTCGTAGCGGCCGTTGATGGCATCCTGGTTCAAAGACTGAATGTCCTTCAATACCTGATGCACGGTCAGACCACGCGTATCGAGCTTGTCTTTGGCCAGAGCATAGAACATGAAGGCATCGTCCGAATCCGGAGAGTGGGCGATAGTAATTTCCTGAGTTTGGACAGCCACGTTTCTTTCCCCCGAGTAGTCAGTACTGCATTAACAGTACTAAATGAGCACCGGCTCGGACTCCGTCCAATACCGACTGCTGCTATCAATCAAGTCAAATTGTCCACCGAAATAGGCTAAATGAGCATGAGCAAATTCAAAGAAAGGGTGATATCCTCTTGCCGGGCCGGCCAAGAAGGCGGCTATTAGCAGGGGTAAATGTTTATGAAAGCCGCATTAGCTTTGGTTTTGGGAACCTCCATGGTAGTTCTGGCACCCTCAGCCCTGGCCGGGCAATTATATCCAAAGGTTTACGATGCCACCTACGAAGCCAAAAGCCAGAATTCAGTCTCCACCATCCGCATGTGCTCCGACGGCAAGGGCAAACTGCGCACTGAAAGCGGCACGCCGGCCTATAAAATCATCTCTTTGATCGACTACCCCGGCAAATTCTCCTATTCCATCCTCGACTCCCAGAAAATGATCATGAAAACCCCCATCTCCACCGAATACGAGGGAGAGATGACCCCTGAACTGGCTAAGAAAAAGAAAGCCCAGGACCTCGGCACTAAAGACATCGCCGGGCACAAATGCCACGGCTGGAAAATGCCTGTGGAAGGTGGTTTCACCGAAGTATGGTCGGACGAAAAAGCAGGCATCACGGTGCATTCGGTAACGGAAGCCAAAGGCTACAAGAGCGAGATGACCCTCAAGACCTACTCCCCGGCGCCCCCCTCAGAAGCCCTCTTCGCCTTACCCCAGGGCTACAAAGTAACCAGCACGGGTCAGCCCAATAGTTATTAACGGTTAAATGGGACAGGCAGATGTTTGATCTCAAGCCTTTGATGGAATCACTTCAAAGAGTTGAAGCACTCCTGCAGTCAATTCCCGGCAGCCTTATCATAGTTAACGGAGAGACTGGCCTCATTTTGGGAATAGACGACCGGAAGGCAGGATTCGTATCCCAGAGTAACGTAAAGCCTGCTGGGGAGCCTTTGAATCTAGCAAACATCATAAAAACGGAAAGAACGCCGCAAGAACTTCTAACCTACATGCGTGGAAGGCCAGCTCTAGAACCGGAATTCGTAGAAGTTATTCGGAAGGACGGTTCCACTGTAACGGGAATTATGGTCTGGTCGGAAATGACGACTCCGCGCCCAGAGCAGGAAAAGCCGCTGCTTGTCATGCTAATTCCGGGAAGCACAGAAAACTTTCCCAGGCTCTCTTAGTTAACGGAGAGGTTCCATAAAACCCTGCCGCCGTGGGTGCTTCGATTGCCTTCCAGAAAGCTTCAAGGTTTGAGACAAGTTGACAGCCCCGCGACCCAACGATATGATTGGGTTATGCTACCGGACTTCGATTCGTTGGGAAATATGCCACCGGGCATACATGACACCACCTTGGCTGAGGTTGAAGCTCGATTCGCCTACAACAAGGAAAGGAGAGTGCTCTTCAGTGCACTAAAGAAAGTGGTTTCCATACTGACTGAGTGCAAGTGCCCAGAAGTTTTTCTGGACGGCAGCTTCATTACGACTAAAGCGGATCCTGCCGACTATGACCTATGTTATGAGCCCACAGGAATAATCGCGACAGACAGATTGCAGAGTTTTCTAAGCAGCTCGGACACAAGGAAGGAAGAGTATCTCGGAGATATTTTTGTAAGACTGCCGCAACCACCATACTTCATAGATCACGTAGAAAATTGGCAAACGGATACAAGGCAGGACGATGCGAGAAAGGGAGTTTTGCGAATTGTACTAAGCTAAGGCTGGAAGACCATGCTCAAGAATGAAAGACAATATAAATGCGCAAAGGCTGCACTGAAGAAGTGGCTCGGCAATCGCGATATCTATCTACAAAGGTCCATAAACGGAGAACAGCCAGCCTGGTTGCTCCAGGAAGAGAAGCTCGCCATAGAACAAGAGATTAAGCAGTTGCGGGCTGATATAGAAGAATATGAAGCGGTCACGCAGGGGAAGAAAGAACCTCCACCAGTAGCAGAGTATGCAGAGCAGCTGCCCTCCTTACTAATACGTTGGCGGCTGCATAGAAACTGGACTCAGCGACAATTAGCTGAACGAGTTGGCATGCATGAGAATATGATTCAAAAATACGAGTCAGAAAACTACGGCTGCGTATCTCTTCATACGATCACAAAAATAGCAGCCGTACTTCAAGCAGAGGATTTGACTTAGCTTTGCCAACTCACTAAGCTATGCGGCAAACTAACCGCAATCTATCTAAACAGGCCGTCATGCCCGCGCAAGAAACTCGGCGATGGCTGTATAACATGCTTTCTCTTCCTCAAATAATCCAGGGAAAGAGTAGAAGCAGTGGGGCATGCCCGCAAACACCTTCACCTCAAGCTTTTGAGAGCCGACCACCCGGGCTCTTTCCTTGAAGGCAAGAGCCTGATCTATGAATGGGTCTTCTTCGCCAATCAGTACTATGGTCGGTGGAAGTTCAAGTAATGGGGAATAAATTGGGCTCACCTGCGGGTGGCGCCATTTCTCAAAACCCACATATGCAGCCCTTGCATACCCTATAAAAGCAGCATCAAAGACAATCCCTTCCGGTGCCAACCGGTTGTAGGACTCGTATTTTTCCACTTCCATATCCAACCAGGGAGCCAGCAAGACCATGCCCTTAACTTGGTTCTGCCGTTTTCCCAGTCGGGCCCACAGGGCTAGGGCAAGGTTAGCTCCGGCCGAATCACCGGCAAGGTAAACACAGTCTGCAGCAACACTAAATTTGAGGCTCTCGTTCAAAACACTTTCCAGGACACGCTCACAGTCAAGAATCGCACCCGGAAAAACCGTTTCGGGCGCCAATCGATAATTGATACTGACTACAACTACCTGACTTAGATCGCACAACATTCGCGTTATGTAATCAGTGTCCTCGGAACACCCAATTACAAACCCTCCCCCATGCATGTATATCAGCAGTGGCAGTGGCTCATCACGACCGGTTGGACGATAGACCTGACAGCGAATTCCCGCGATCAGGCATTCCTCTAGAGTAACTGCTTTCCGCAGCCGCTCAGGAAGCTCAGGCAGTGCGTCACTTTCCCTGGTAAAAGGATCTCCCATGTAAATACTGCGCAAGCAAGCAGCCATCAGTTCGCGCAGTGACTGGGGACGGCGTATCTTGCGAATAACTCTGTACAGGGGCTCCGCCGCACCGACATCTTCCATCAAAGCCAAAATGCTCCCTAATAAGAAGTAGCCCATTCCATGGGTTCGTTCAAAGTCAGGTTGTCCGGCAGAGGCGGCGACTGATAGATGCGCTTGAGCGTGTTTATGTCTCTGGTACTGATTGGCGCAATTTTCAAATTTACCAGAGACGCTTGAGCACGCGCACCGGCTGGCGGTGCGGTCTTGCTCGGCGCTTTAGCGGCGGTGCTTTCAGCCTGATACATGATATCGCTATTCTTGTCGCTCTTCCCGAGCAAACCAAGCACATGCCCCATTTCCCGCATAAATACGGGCGACAAAGAGCGCTCCGGAATCTCGGGCGGGTAAAAACTGGGGCGCAGCAAATAAACCCAGGTGCGCATCTGACCGTCTTTTATACCGAAGCGAGTCACACCAAGAAGCCCTTTGGGCAAGGTATTTACCCAGATAATTTCAGCATTGGCATCTTCCTTAGGCAGGGCAATTTTGACCGGCACATATTGCCCCCAGCGCGCTATCACCGCTTCTATGGAACGGTTCCAGCTATCGGGAGACCCCTGGGGTACGCGCACGCGCACCGGGAACTTACGCCACTGGGCATAACTGATGCCGCCGCCCGCACCAGGAAACTTACGAATGGCAGGCAGGTAATCACCCACCACGGGATCATAAGGCAAACCGGCTATTACCATGGAGGCATCTAAACTGAAGCCGCCCACTGCCTGGGGCGCTCCCGGCGGAAAGCCCATTTGATTTCCCGGCGGATTGCCTTGAGGATTTCCCGGCGGAAAGGGGGCAAAATTGGCAGGCGGTCTTTGCACCGGCGGTGGTATCTGATTTTGATAGCTGACCGGCGGCTGCCCATAGTTTTGATACTGTGAATTATTGCCGCCCTGATTTTGAGGAGGGAAATTGCCCTGGGGAAAATTACCCTGAGGAAAGCCAGGTTGCTGGTAGCCGCTGGGTGGATAACTGGGTCTCTGGTTCGGGGGCTGATAGTTGCCCTGGTTACCCTGGCTGCCCTGATTATATGGCTGGGGCTCACGGTAAGGGGGCGGAGAATTCACAGGCGGGCGGTATTGCCCCTGATTCATACCGCTTCCACCCTGGGGCGGCAATTGTTGAGGTGGGAAACCCTGCACCGGCGGCGGTGGCTGCATCGGTCGGCCGGCTCCAGCGCCGAAAGCGCTACCGCCCAATAACTTCGTTTCGAGGCGACCCAATCGTTCAGCCAGAGAACCAGTCTTGGCAGAACCAAAGACCTCTTTCTCCAGGTGATCAAGACGGTCTACCACCTCGTGTTCATTGTAGGTGGTACCGAAGGCTTTCTGTTCAAGCCCGGCGATACGCAGTTCATCCTGAGGAGAGGCATCTTCCTGGGGCGTTTCCATGTTGAGACCGGAGCCGCCAAAACCGGCTTTGTCCCCACGACCAAGAGGCTGTCCCTGGATATTGGAATTGAAGGGGTTAGCACCGCCGGTAGAGCCAGGCGCCGGTTCGGGAGCCGGGGGCGTATCCAGTTGAGCGGCGCTGGGGTCTATGGGCTTGAGCACGGCATCGGTGGTGGGCGAGGCAGCAAAAGCAGGCACAGTCAACGTAAGAGAAAGAGCCAGGACCACCCGCCCTTCCCAACCTGAAAAAATCCGTCCGGCCAAATCTATAAGTACATCAGTCAGCAAGTCAGCAAATCCTCGGGTAACGCCTTGCCGGCTCGCAGTGATGCCTGCAGGTCTAAAATTTGTTCCACAAGAACGGCGGAGAGATGCTGCTCGGGATGATAGAGAATCTCAGTCAGAATCTGACAGATAGCCGGGTCCATATCGTTCAAAATCTTGCGGCTTTCCGGCACGGAAAAGGCCGCCACCGCTTCCGCCCAGTACTCTTCCTTACTGGTGGCGGAATAACCGGAAATAAATAGTCGGCTCATGACGTTTTCCGGTCGCAAAAGTTCGGAGCGCCCTTCGTAGCCGTGGGGCGCCGGATTGGTGCGCCGGCTTCTGGTCAGCCGTCCCTGATAAAGTTCGGCAATGCGGTCCTGGGAAGCCTGGGAAAGACAGAATTGCAGCTGGTGCCCGAATTCATGGGAAACCACCAGGTTGACTCGCACTTCCACATGGGGCGGGAAAGGAGAAGAGACGCTGGCCAGGGCACCAAATCGCTTGAAGAGATCAATATCGCGATCAAATTCAGCGGCATCCAGATCGACCATGCCGGTTCGAACCCGCGTGACACCGGCGGCACCATGCTTGACATTGCCCATGGCACAGTTGCCTTCGCTCTTGCGCACTACCTGCAAAAGACCACTCTTGGCCCAGATTCCCAGACTATCGAGCACGTACTTTTTCTGCTGCACGCCCAGCTTATCGAAGTCTTGAAAATACCTGATGATCTCATTTTCAAAATAAGGTTTGTCGCGCCGATAGAGCGGCTTGAGAAAGTCTTTCTTGATGGCTTTACCGGCTGAAGTAGCACCGTCAAAATAGAAGGAAAGCATATTATTTTCGTCGACGCGCCGAAAGGGCGTGCGCGTGTAATGGTCGCGTACTGCCAGATTGAGGTTATCGTCCATAATGCCGACCAGTTCATGTTCGGCAGTGGAGACGCGCCCATTTATGACCAGGTACTGAAGGTCGTTATAGTAAAGGTCGCCTGTGGGTCCGCCTTCCTGGGTGAGGGGCAGAACCAACTCCAACCCCCGCGAATCGATGCCGCGAAAGACGCAGGCTTCCAGGTCATCGATGACGCGCAGTTCCTGCGAATCTTTCTGGCTGGCGCCCATTATTTTCAAATGCCCGTCTTCGTAGAGAAAGCCCACCACCGTGTCGGACATCAAGATATTGCCGAAGTCGACAACAAGTGTATTGCCGCCTAACTCCAGAAAGCCGCTGGGACCGAAGCTTTCATCTTTATCGCCAAATTTTCCGACTATCGTCTCAGCCTGCAAAGAAAATCTCCCGCGCTATTTCTTCAGCTTGCTACCTTGAGCTCTTTAACCGAGGCTTCCTGCTTCTACTTTACGCCCTTTGCGACCCATTTAGCTGCCTATAAATATAGCCGGCCGCCAACTTCTAAGCGACCGGCTATAAATTAAGGACGTTAATGAAGCGGAGACTTACTTAGCGGCCAGAACGGCGCCAACGGAGTCTTTTGCTTTGTTCCAATCAGCCAGGAAGGACTCAACCCCTTTATCGGTGAGGGGGTGGGAAACCAACTGCTTGAAGATCTTGTAGGGCATGGTGGCAATGTCGGCGCCGGCAAGTGCTGCCTGGGTGACATGCACGGGATTTCTGATGCTGGCAGCCAACACTTTGGTTTCCAGGTCATGGATGGCAAACATCTGGGCAATTTCGCTTATGAGGGCGGAGCCGTCCTGGTTGATGTCGTCGAGCCGACCCACGAAGGGGCTGACGAAGTAGGCGCCGGCGCGGGCGGCCAGCAAAGCCTGGTTGGTGGAGAAGCAGAGGGTGACGTTCACCTTGATGCCGTCCTTAGCCAGAGCACTGGTGGCCTGCAGACCAGCCGGGGTGAGGGGGCATTTAACAATGACGTTAGGAGCCCACTTGGCAATCTCGCGACCTTCCTTAATCATGCCTTCCGGGTCAGTAGCCACAACTTCGGCACTGACCGGTCCGGGCACTATCTGGCAAATTTCCTGCACCAGCTTCTTGAAATCCTGTTTTTCTTTGCTGACCAGGGAGGGATTGGTTGTAATCCCGTCAAGTACGCCCCAGGCGGCAATTTCACGAATTTCGTCAAGATTGGCGGTATCTAAAAATAAAAGCACGTTTAATCCTCTTTGGTCCCTGGCTGAGTAGCGCCAGTTACTGCAACAACTTGCCGTCAGTATAAAACCTGGAGGCTGGATGGTGGATTTCCATAATCAAATATAGATATATTGCGCGATGTCTTGGCATCCAGATTAAGAATGTCGTATCATGCCCTCTCCTCTGGCATAATCATGGCTTGTCCGCCGGCCCTTATAGAGGAAGCAGTCTCCAGGGGATTCAAATTAAAGCGATCAGGATTTTTACATCCATTTTTCATCGAAAGTATCGAAGCTAACCATAAAGTGGATATGAAACCAGCCGGACGCGGCACAAAATGTCTAGCATGAACAAGAACAACTACAGTCGCGATTTGCAGAGTAGCCGCACCCCGCCCGTTTGGCAAATGGTGCTGGCTACGGTCCTTGGCGTGGGCATCGGTCTTGGCGCCATGCAGGGCTTGCATTATCTGGGCTTCGGTCCGAAAAAAGCGGTGCAGCGGCTGGCAAGCGGCAAGTTAGCCCAAAAACCCAAACCACAATCGCCCCTGGATATGGTCAATGTCTGGCCACGACTGGAAAGCCGCATGAATGTGCTCCTTTTGGGAGTAGATAGCAACGGCAGAGACACAGAAAGATTCACCGGTTGCCGTTCCGACACCATAATTTTAGCCAGCCTCGACCCGGAAACCAAGAAAGTGGCCCTGGTGTCCATCCCCAGAGACAGCCGGGTGCGCATTGCCGATGCCCGCCACAGCATCGAAAAAATTAACGCCGCCCATGCCCTCGGTGGTCCCGAGTTAACGGTCAAGACAGTCAGCGAAGACTTCGGTGTGCCCATCGACCACTACATGGTGATTGACACCCATGGTCTGAAGAAGTTGTTTGAAACCCTGGGACCAGTAGAAGTGCTGGTAGAAAAACCCATGCATTATAAGGACCGGGCCGGTCGTCTCAATATTGCCCTGGAGCCTGGCATCAACAAGCTTGATGCCACCAGACTGGAAGAATATGTGCGCTTTCGCCACGATCCCAGAGGCGACATCGGTCGCATTGAAAGACAACAGTGGTTCTTGCGCCAGGTGAAAAAGAAGCTGGAAGAGCCCCAGGTGCTTTTGAAATTGCCGGAGCTTTGCAAACTGGCCAGCGAATACGTCAGAACCGACCTCGAACCGGCCGACATGTTGCGCTTAGCCAGCTTCTGCAAAGACCTTAAAACAAGCCAGATTCAAACGGCCACACTGCCGGGCGAGCCCACCACTATAAATGGCGGCAGTTACTGGGTACCGAGCCCCGACACCGCCGCACTGGTCTTACACCGCCTGGCCGGCGCACCGCTTTCGGTTTCCGTCATTGCCACCAATACCGGTGCCAATATCCATGCCGTGCATAACAGCGACATAACAGAAGAGAACACAGTAACGGTTGCCTCCTATTCAAACGACCTGGTCAATTCCGAATGTGCCCAGGCTTTTTCCAGTAAACCTTTATCAGTGATAATCCGTTATCCGCGCGGTCATGAAGACACGGCCAAGAATCTGGAAGCCAAACTGAACGAACAGGGTTATAACGTGCGCTGGCGCCAGCGAGCCGAGCTTTCCGAATGCCAGCACGAACTGGTCATCCAGACTTCTTTCAGAGCCGACGACGAGTTGACGGAAAAACTCAAGAAATCGGTAAACGAGTTGCAAACATACCCCGTCAATGTTTCACCGGAAAGCCGCGCCTCATCAGACTTTGTGGTGGTGGTGACACCGGATTCTAAAATTGCGGCTCCGCCGCCCAAAGAAGAGGACCTGGAAGCCCAAAAGGATACAGGTAATAAGGACAGCAAAGCCAGTTCGCCACTTGGTGCAAACGGAGCCTGAGCGTTAAGACGTGTGCACAGCTACCAGGGCAGCTAAGATTCTTGCCTTGTGCCTGCTCATCTTCGTGCCGTCAGCAGCCCTGGCTGAGGATGAAGGCAGAGGTCCTTTTTACGGAGTAGCATGCCCGGCAGGCTGGCTGGACCGCGTCAAGAAAGCAAAGACCTTACATGACCAGAATGACTTGAAGGCAGCCGATCAAGAGTTAAACAGTGCCCTTTCCCTGGTAGGAAGCAGCGAACCAAAGCTTCTGGCCCAGACTTACTGGCTACTAATGACAAACTACCGCGACAAAGAGGATTTCAAAAAAAGTGATCCTTATCTGGCCAAATATATTGAAACTCTCAAGAAAATTGCCCAGAGCGACTGCCGCTACGCACCGGCCTGGCAGTGGGAAATGGGCAATGATCTGCTTGAGAAAAAGCGATATCAGGAAGCTCTGAGGCTTCTGGAGCCTTCCATCCCACAACTCGAGAGATTTTACAGCCCGGATCACCCACTCATGGAAAACCTCTTCAGGAAAGCTCTGGCAGATAGTTATAAAGGTGCCGGAAATAGTTTCGCGGCCAAGAAAGTTGAAAGCACCGTTGCAGGGGCTACCAAACGCTTTATGAATACAGTCAGCACCTTGATTAAGCAGCAGTGGCATCCGCCCCAGTCAAATTCAACTAGAATCACAGTGGCTAACTTCAAGATAAGTCAACAAGGCAGACCCAGAGATTGCCGCATTGAAACCAGCAGCGGCGACACGCACATGGACAGAGCCGCTCTCAGTGCCCTTGAGCACGTGACCCTGCCCCTCACAAGCCAGCTAGACTTCTATAGCGACGAAGTAGCCATTGAATTCTCCTTCACCTACAATGTCCATAACGGCAAAACAACTCTCGCGCTGCAGGCAGCGCCGCCTTCGACGACACCACCCAAGGTGGCACTGGCTACGTACGGACAGAGCGCTCCCGGTACTACTGTCGATACCAGCAAACGGGAAGAGCTCATCAAACAAATGGAACTGGATTTGCAAAAGACGGCTAAATTGCAGGGAAGAGCCGCCAATCGAACCATAGAAGATTTGCTAAATCTGACAGAGCAGCGCTTGAATCTGGGTCAAATGACAAAAGCCAAAGCCACCTTGGAAGAATATTTAGCCAGTCCGGAGATAGCCACTGCCGGTAGTGCCGCACAGGCGGCGGTAAAAGGAGAAATGGGTTGCCTCTTGCTCAAAGAACTGAAGCTTGATGAGGCAAGCAAATTGATGAAGGAAGCCATTAGCTCGGAGGGCTTTGAAAAAATCGAGTCAAAGGAAACTCGACGCAGGTTACTCAAAGCTTTTGGCGACTGCCTCTACAAGCAGGGGAAGGAAGCAGAAGCTTGCGAAATTTATAAAAGAGTTGCCGCTCTAAAATGAACCGCAGTCACGCTAAAATATAACTATCAGTCCGGTAGGAAACTAAAATGCCAAAACTTCAGTCAGCACTCATGGCCCTGGCGCTTCTAGCCCTGCCCTCGCCTGCGCTGGCGGACGAGACGGCTACCCCGGCCGGTTCTCTCAGAGCCAGGTTTGGTAAAGCTCTGGGGCGTTTCGAAGGTCCGCGCGACATGAATCTTTTCCAACTGGAGCCCTCAGTTTTGAATGAACGGTACTACACCAGCGGCGAAAGCGAACACCATCAATTCGTTGGAAACGTACTGCCGGCCGGCGCTCCCATCCCTGACAACGAAGCAGACGGCAAAACTACGAGTGAGGCAAAGAAGCAGCCCCTCCCCCTTGACGACAAAACAAAACCCACACCGGTTTTAAATCGAAATACAAACCCAACCCTGCCGGCTATCCCCAAGCCGGAGACGGCGTCGACTCAAGAGCAAAAACAGAGCGGCAATAAACCATAGTTCAGCCATCTTCAATTTTCCTGCGAAAGAGCCACTAGCCAGGCAACGCCGGTAAGCCGGCCAGTACCGAAGGGTGCGCGCCATCTGCTAAAATAGGCCTTCCTTTCATCCACTGAACGCTCATGCAGCTAGTTCTGCACGCGTTCAAGACTAGACAGAGAGAACATTTGCGCTTAAGTAGAAAAAGTTTCCTTAGCAAAGCCACCGTCGCCCTGCCTGCGCTTCTTGTGGTCAATGCAATGCTTGGCACCCTGGTTGTTCTAACATTCAGAGAAATCCAGGGGAATTCCGTCAAACAAGATGTAGTTTTGAAAAACTTGCAAGACAAGGTCAAGTTTCAGTCGCTTTTGGCTGAGACGGAAGAACTTATCGAAACCGCCCCCTTCGGCACCACCGACAAACTCTTGTCGGAGCGCATCTCTGAGATAGCAAAATTTGTAGCAAGTCGCGAACCAAAGCAGGATTTTAAGAATTTGGGCGAAGCGCTCAAATCATTTAAGGACCAGACTAACTCTCTGCGGCAAGTGATATTGACGAATCTATCAATAGATTCGAGCAAGGCAGCCCAGCCATTGCGGCAAGTGCGCTTTGACATCTTCAAAACTTGCGCGAAAGAATACCTGAAGCTGAGCAATGAGTTAGATGAGTCAACTCTAGCCGAGCTTGAGACCAATAGGGAACAAGGAGCCAAAAACTTCTATCTCTTCCTTTCCTTACTGGAAGTCTCTGTGATTTTGTCCATTTTTGTATTTTCCAAAGCAATCTTCAAAATCAAACAAGACCTTACTGCACTGACTGAGCGGGTTTCGAAGTTAAGAGATCAAAACTTTGACCACTCCGACTCAGCGCTGGAAGCAGAAATCGCCAGGCTGGAAGAGGAAATTCTGGCACTGGCAAAGGTCATGAACGAAGCAGCCAGAAGAAACAGATTGATGGCGGATTATGCCCAAGACGTAATCTGCACGCTTTCACCGGACTTTCAGTTCATTCAGGTCAGCCCCGCTGCCTCTGCCGTCTGGCAACGAGAGCCGCAGTCACTTTTGCACAAACCAATCAGCGAGATCATCACCAGGGAAAGCTGTGCCTTCACGGAAGAACAAATGTCCCTGGCTCGCTTTCGCGGCGAAGTCTGCTTCCTGGAAAACAGCGTCCTCATGCCGGATCAAAGCCAGGCGGCCATGGCCTGGTCCGTGGGATGGTCTTCGGAAGAAGAATTATTCTTCTGTGTGGTGCACGACATAACGCAAAAGCGAAGAGAAGAGCAACTACTGCGAGAGAACCAGGCAAGAATCCGCAGTCTCATTGAACAAATGCCGGTAGGCTTACTTGTTACGAACAAGCAAGGAAGCGTGCGCTACGGCAACCCTGCTCTGACGAACTTTTTGAAACAATCCGGTCGCTTGAGTCTCAAGCCCTCTACCTCCATAGCTCAGATTTTTGAAGGACTGGACTGCGCCAAACTAGAGCAACTAGCAGAGAAACAAGAGACTCTGGCGGCCAAACTACCCGCTGTCTCCGGCGAACTTTGCGCGGAGATTTCGGTGAGAGAGTATGAGCAAGGATACCTGGTCATCTCACAAGACATAAGCGAGCGAATGCGCCTGCAGAATTTGAGACAGGCTTTCTACGCCATGATCAGCCACGATCTGCGGACGCCGCTGCAAAACATAAAGGCATCCCTGCTGATTATGGGCCGCACCCTGGAAGGAAATCCGCAGGCGCCCGGCAAAAATCAATTGGAAAGAGCCGAGAGAAACGTTGACCGCCTGATTTCAATGATCACGGATCTACTAGACTTAGAGCGCATCGAGTCATCCAGTATGCCGACCAAGCTGGAAGCGATAGAAGCCAGGCAAATTTGCGAAAAAGCGCGGGATGAAGTTGAAAATCTGGTCAATCAAGCCGGACTGTCTCTGAAACTAGCCTGCGCCGATTGCTGGTTACTTTGTGACAAGGAAGCCATTTTGCGGGTACTGGTCAATTTATTGAGCAACGCCATAAAGTTCACTCCCAAAGGCAAAGAAATTTGGCTTATGGTGGAGAGCCAGGCTGGTGAAAGTCGCTTCTGCGTTCAGGATCAGGGACGTGGTATACCGCAGGACCGACTTGAGAGTTTGTTCGATCGCTTCAAGCAAGTGGAATATTCCGACGCCAGCGAAAAACACGGTACCGGTCTTGGGCTGGCAATCTGCCGAGCAATTGTGCATGAACATGGCGGCAAGATCTGGGCTGAAAGCCGCGAGGGCTTAGGTAGCAGATTTATATTCACACTACCGAATAAAGCCACTGTCTCCTGAATTGTCTGCGGGACTTCAGCTTGCCGGTGGCGGCGGTGTCTCAGAGTGGCGGTTATCCATGGCCTTGCCCAGCAAGTGCGAACCGGTCATGACACCGAGCTTAATGAGTGGATGACGACCGGTAGCCAGGATAAAGGGCGAAAGAATATCGGCACCATAGGTGAAAACACCGGTTTTAGAGCCGCTCAAGACCGTATTGTCCACCACTGTGTTGATGGCGAAAGACGACGCCAGGACATAGCCATTGGAGAAAAGCTCCCTTCTAAATCCATTCAAGAGTCGCTTTTGCCCGAACTCGCCTCGCTGTACCAGTTTATCGGCAGCCGCTTCATAAGCAGCAGCCTCTTTATCGAGACCGTGACGGAGAAAGCCGCCGTCCCGGTTGAGCAGTTCCATACTGGGTCTATTCTTGATGGCAGTCATCGACTTTGGATCAAGATTCAGACCGTGCTTCAATTCACCAAGTTCGCGGCTGTTCTCAAAAAGACGCAAATTAGCCCCCGACAAGCCCTTAACCTCGGCATTGGGGACTACAAAATACTCGCCGTTGACATTGTATGAATGCGTGAAATGGTTTGGCTTTTTAGCAACCAGCTTAGCAAGGGCCGTATCGGCTTCCAGGCTCTTACTTTCAACGGACTGCAATAGGCTATTGCGTGAGTTGTTGAATTCACTTAAAACCTGTGGTCTGACCAGCTTGGAAGGATTGTCGAGATTAGCCGTCAATCTAGTCTCAGCCCTGTCCCGAGAAAACTGGAAAGCCTTGTAGGATGAAAAAAGGGTAGCGCTATTATGAACAATGCCGTTCAGCTGTTGGCCGACTGAACTTTGCTCTCTTTTGACCGGCACCACTATTTCCGGCTTACTCGCTCTACCGTCACCAGTTCCGTCGGCAGGGGGATCGATATAAATAAAATGCGGGTCTCTTTCCTGAACCGGCGCAGGTTGAACCGGGTTTACCGGGGCTTCCGCCTCGTTTCTGGACGGCAGCACCGTGGGCGCCACAATCTGACCGGTCTGACTCTCCTGCTTTTGCCTGGACTCCACCGAACCCTCCTGCAAAATTTCATCAATGGCTGAGGAGGGAAGGATCTTGCCCTGCCCTGCCGGCAATTTGGCGGCCCCGGACTCAGGTACCAGCAGCGAATCAAGCAAGCGGCTGTTGGTCTGGTCTACTCCGACAGTGGAGCGGGAAAACAAGCCGGGCTCGGCTCGAAACTCTGTTCTGGGTTGGGCTTCATTGGGCATTTCAATTCTCCTGAGGCTCTCCTGATTCTGGTTGGGACTGTGTGACAAATAAATGGCCCCCTGCAAAAGTACGGGAAAAAGTCCCGAGGATGTCCAGAAATCGTCCCTCACGGGGTATATAGACATGTAACCCCTCGGGCCGGTATCACCTTCTGTGGCAACCGATGTAAAGCACCTCCCCAAAGACGGCGGCGACGATAAATCGCAGCCGGAGGCTGCCGTTGCCGCCAAGGTAGTGCAGGAATTCACGCCCAAAGACAATCACGAACAGAGCCAGGCCGCTCAAAAGACTCGCAGCGATTCAAATACTGCCGCCGTTTTACCCGCGGTAACCATCGAAGAAGGCAAGGCGAAGGAAAAACCGGTTGAAAAACCGCCGGAAAAACCCGCCGACAAGCCGGCCGATAAGACCCCTGACCGCGCCGCCCTGGAAAAAGATGCCGAAGCCCTGCGGCAAGCCACCGGCAACGACAACTACATTGCCCGCTGGGCAGACAAAGAGAAAATAATCGAACTCCTGAAAAGTCGCTCCGCCGAGGAGCGCAAAATAATCGACGAGATCTACAAGAAAAAATACGGCGTCAACCTCGAGCAAGAAATGTCCTTCATGACCGGCTCTGATAAGACCCGCTTCTTAGGTGCCCTCAATAGAAAGGACGGCAACCAGGAAAGTCTGGCCGCCGACCGCATCAATACGGCTCTGACAGAAAGGGGAGAGTGGACGGGTCGCTCCAATTCCATAATCGAAAAAGACCTGCGAGACTCCCTGCGCACGGCAAGCAGCGCCCAGGTAGCGGTCATTGCCCGGGAGTTCGAAGAGAAGACCGGCAAGCCCTTGAAAGAAGCCATCGAGGAAAACAAGCACCTGAAGCCGGAAACCAGGGAAGCCTTGCTCACTTACCTGAAAGGCAACGACAAAAGAGAGCCCGGCGACTTTCAAAAGCTGAGCGACCTGGCACTCAAGTCGGGCGACTTGCAATTCTTCAAAGAGGTGATGAAAGACGCAAGCCCGGCCGAAAGGCTGCAGTTTCTAAATGCCGACGGCGACCGGCGCATGAAAGATCAGTGGTCCGGCTCGGACCTCAGTCATGCCCGCGACTTTGCCCAGGCCGGCAAACTCTCGGTTGAGACACAGGTGAAGGAAAACACCGGCGTGCTCATGGACAACACCAAGGGTATCGAACTTGCACTTTCGCGCATGAGCGAAAGCGAGCGCAGCGACTATCGCATCGGGCGCCACCTGAAAGAGACTGCCAGGGGACAGGAGAGCACCTTGAGCGGGTCTGATCAAGAAAGGCTGAATAAGATGTCGCTGACTGAGCGCAATAGCGTCTTGGAAAAGCACACCAGCTTGCGCTCAAGCCTGGAAGCAGCCGGCAACGACACGGAGCTTGCCCGTTGGGAATCGCAGATAAACAGAAGAGGTGGCTCCATAGCTTCCGAGCTGGACAAACACCGGGGTACTTTCTGGAACGACTCGGCCCAGGAAATCGGTACCAGCCTGGAGAACATGAGCAAGAAGCAATGGGAAGAAGCCAAGGCCGACCCGCAGGGTACCAGGCGAGAACTGGAGCTTATGCTGGAAAGCCTCAATAAGACAGGCGAAGAGAAAGAGAAGCTGCTCAAGGTATTCGACACAAAAATGAAAGCCGACAGCTTCGAGGCCACAGCCGACAGCGGCAAGGTTTCCGTGCTGGACCGCATGGAAGAGAAATGGCATTTCTACAGAAACGACCAGGGGGGCATGCTGGAGTCCATCGCCGCTATGTCCGCAGAAGACCGGCAGCGCTATCAGAAAGACAGAGAGTTCAAGGAAGAACTGGACAGGAAGGTAGCGCGCTACATGAGCGGCGACACCAGGGAAGAAGCAGAGCGGCTTCTCAAGCAGGTAGAGAGCAATCAAAAGCCGGAAGCTTCCATAGTAACCAAATTGACAGCCCATGCCGCAAATTTCAACACTGATGAAAACAAAGCGATCAGGGATATTCGCGATGCTTTCAATCAGGATCCGACGCTGAGAGAACGCATAGTCAACCCCCAGAGCGAAGCCGACAGAAAATTTGCCCAGGCCTTTGAAAAGGCAGGCAGAGAAGCTCTCGGCAATGATATGTATGACGACTTCGTGGGCGAGCTGCTCAAAAAAGGAGCTATCTCAAGCGAGAAGATGACCGCACTATCGAAGGGTTACTTTTCCGACGACGAAGAATCTACTTACGAAGATATCGCCCGTTCTTCCAAAGAGAACCGCGACCGCCTTTTGAACGATGCCGCCTATCGAGAGGAAGCCCTGAGCCACCTGAACCAGGACGAGAGAAAGATTGCTCTGGCAGCAGCCAGCCAGGGAGAATACCGACCGGAAGACAAAATTCGCGCCCTCTGCCTGGGCTATGGCGGCGGCAAAGATCTAGTGGAAATTCTCAAAGGCGTACCGGAAGACAAACTGGCCCGCATGAAGGCCGACTATGCCACCAAATACGGCACCAGCTTTGAAGCCGACTTGATGGACAAACTGGGTGGGCAAGACCTGGCTGAAGCCAGGAGAATCCTGGCCAAAGACAAGTCGGTGGTGGAACAGGTAGACCTGGCCAAAGACGAGGTCTACAGCACAAGAAGTGGCTTTGGAGCCGGCTTTGCCGATGCCGTCAGCTCCACAGGCAAGCAAGCCGACGATGTCTTTGATTCCATGCTGCAAACCGCTGCCGATGCCAACCGCGCCGGCAAAACCACAAGTGGGCAAGAAATGAAACTGATGCTTGAGGATTTTGCAAAGGCCATAGACAATCACAGAGAGACCAAGAGCGCCGCAGCCGACTACACCGCCGATGCCGTCATCGCCGGTGGTGCCATCGCCAGCGTTATCGCCACAGGCGGCACCAACTTGCCGATATTGGCGGCAGCCCTGGCAGCGGGTGGAGCCGCCACCAAAGTAGGCACGAAGACAGCCCTGATGGGCTCAGACTACGACTTCAGGCTCAGTACGGTAGCCAAGGATGCCACCATCGGTGCCCTCACCGGTGCCACTTCGGTCTTCGGTCAAGCGCAGTTAGCGGCCGTCTTCAAAGTAGGGCAGCAGGCGGCCACCAGCGCAGCCACAGCCACTATCGCCAACCTGAGCAAGGAGAGCCTGGAAGAAATTGCCAAGAAAGCCGGGGTGGAGCTGGTAGAGGGCGCGGTCAAACCTCATGGTTTTCTAACTGCCGGCTACGAAAAGATTCTCAAGGAAGGCACCGAGAGCACCATGCGCAACCTGCTCGCCAACGGAGCCAAGAAAATCGAAGAAAAAGCCTTCGCCCCCCTGGCAGAAAAACTCGTGGACTCAGGTATCGTAGGACCACTCAGGCAGGCTGCCGTGGCGGCGGTACAAAAGGAGCTGACCGAACAAGCCACTAGAGAATTCACCAAGCACACGGCCAACTGGCTTGTTTACCAGGCGACGTCCCAGGGTCTCAATGCCGGTGCCGGCGGCGGCGCCAACAGTCTGACCGGCGCCATGGAAGGTGCCATGAGCTGGGATTCCAGAAAAAGCGTAAGCGAAAACCTGGCCAATGTCGGCAAACACACGGTCAATTCTACCCTGGCCGGTGCCGGCGGCGCCCTGTTCTTTGGAGCAGTGGCCAAGGCGGCAGAAAGTGGAATTACCGCCTTCAAAGGCAAAGCCGCGCCACTGGACGGTACCATCAAGAGCGAGGAAGTACCGGCGGTAGCCGGTGCAGGAGCGGACACGGGGACTGTTCCTGGAAGAGACTCACACTGGCGTCGCCCGGAAGGAAGTACTGTTCAGGAAGATTTCAGCCCCGCTCTGGCTTCCATCGAAAAGCCTCGCAGCCCTTCAGCCGCCGCGGGCGAGGAAAAGCTCTGGGTGCCGGTGCGAGACTGGGAGAAGCTGGGAGCCTCTGAGCGCCGGGCTCTCTTTGCGGTTCTGGGAGATAATCGCAGCCCCCTGGCCTATGGCGAAGCAACCAATAAATTCATCGATACCATGGAAAGTGTCACCGGCAAATGGCACCAGGACTTCTCCGAGATACCGGCCATAGTCAGCAAAGAGCGGGCCCGCTTTGACCAAACCGGTCAGAAGATGAACGAGCTTCTAGACCGTTATGGCTTCCCCCGGCGCGGTGGAGAACTAGACACCGAGGCTTTTGCCAAACTGGTAAAAGACCAGCCGCAAGACAAGTTAGCGTTTGAAAACTACCTGGAGGCAAGAAAGGCCTATTCGGAAGCAACCGCTCTGCAAAACCGTGCCCTGCGCGAAAGGGTAGATGACGTGCAATGGGTCATGGACGAATTCACCCAGGCTAACGGCTTACCGAAAGTGAGCGTAAAAGCCGGTCAGGGGCACTATATGAGCGGCGCTGCCGCCTCTTACCGCCCCGGCGAAATCACCCTGCACCCCGACCAATTGCTGGGCAAGGGCAACACCCTCGACTTGATCGAAGCCGGCTATCACGAGCTCACCCACCACGAGCAGAACTTCACCATCGTTCGAAAACTAGCCGACGAGCTGAAGATCGGCAATTCCGCGAACATCAGTGAAGCTAAAATGGCTCAACTGCGCCAACTCTTCAAAGAAAGAACCAACCAGGCAATGCCCGAAAGCGTTGCCAAAGAAATGCTTGCAGCCAGAAGCAAATTAGAACCACTGGCCTTGACTGCGGCAGAAAAGGCCAGGGCCGGCGCCCTGGAGCAAGCCATAGCCAAGAACGCACCGGCCGGCGAAAAGCTAGTCGAGTTGGGTAACGACTTCCGCACCATCAAAAGCCTGCTCAAGCCCTTCCAGCTCGGTAAAGACCCCAATGCCGCCTTCAAGCTTTTGCAGAGGTTGAATGAGAATGGAAGCGAAGCCCTCAATCAACGTCTTTTCGGTACGCCGACGCCACCAAATGCAGTGCAAGTCTTTGCCGACCGAGTGGAGGCTCATCTCAAATACGGCACCGACTCCTGGACAAAACAGGAAGCCACGGCAGCCACCAAACTCTTGCAAGAAACCATGGAGAAGCGGTTGAAGGAAATCAACCTCAGTCGTCAGGAAGTCTACCGAGATTATATGCGCACCCATGAAGTGGACGCGTTCGTGAGCGGGCAAAGAGCGCGAGCAAGCGGCATCGATAGGGGCTACAAGCCGGTGGAGCCGCCAAAGCCTGTCAGGTCCGACGAAGAAGTGGATGGACTGATCCTGGAAAACCTGGGCAGAAGCAGCTCTGATCAGGCCAATCTACATTTGGAGAGCCTGGGCAAAGACGTCACAGGCGGAAGAATCAGCAAACCGCGACTATCCTTTGAGGGCGGCAGCGGCCAGGTCAGTACCTACGACCTGGCATCCGATACAGTCACCTTCGATCATGCTTCCATGACGGTCAAATATCCTGCCAACAAATTGAAGACCGAACTGCGGCGCCCGGAGGGCTTCCGGGAAGGGGAAGTGTTCACTATCCGCGGTCTCACCGAGGACATGCCCGGACCGGTGCGAGTAAAAGTCGTGACCGCCAACTCCGAAAGAGTCAGCCTCAAGTACGAAGGACCGCTGACCACTTCCAGGCAGGCACTGGGCAAGTATGACCAGGGCCAGGCCGAGCAACTGGAAGAGTTTATCGTGGCAAGCATCGAACCCAGGCTCAAGGACCCGAACTTCACTGGCGCCGCCAGCGCCGACTACTATGTGACAAGGGCCTTGATGAAAGGCGACAACCTCGGCTCGGCCGATGCCAGCGCCCTCAATTATGCCCTCAAAAATGTAGCCGACGAGCCGCAATTTCGCCAGGCCCTATTTAAGGAGCTAGCCGCCAGGGGTAAAGAGGGCACCCTGCCGGAGAAGACGGCTCAGCTCTGGTTCAACGAAATCGGTGAGCGGCTGAAGGCCAATCCCAAGGAACGAACCCAGGCCTATCAAGACTTCCTCGACAACACCCCGGCGGAAATCAAGAATAAGATCACGGCCAGGCCGGAAGCGCAGGAGGCCCTGCGCAAGGCCGGCTTACTGGAAATGCCGGAAAGTACGGCAGTAGTAGAGAGTCGGCACTGGTCACAGGAGGAATTGCCCCAGACCGTACGCCACCTGGAAGAGACCAAAGCCGATATCATCCGCAAACCTGAATTTCGCCAGACTCATTCCATGGGTGAACGCAGCCAACTGGCTGTCTGGAATTTTCTCACCAGCGAGAAAGACGGCATCCTGCCCCGTCTCAAACAACAGAATAAAATTAGCCAGGACTGGCAGATTTACCCGAGCGAAGCCGGCTCTCCCCTGGATAGAGCCGGTGCTGACTACATCCTGGTCAACAAGAAAACCGGTGATGTGCACTTCCTTGATGCCACAGCCAACTCTGATAAGAAGAACGTCTTTAAAATTCGAGAGGATGGCGTCATCCATATCGACAACGAAATCTTCGATGTATCCGGGGCGCTGAAAGTAGACGATCTAGATGTAGATTTAGCGGCCCGGGCCAGGGACTTCAAACCGGAATTGGAACAGCAGATTCTCTCATTGGTGCAGAGTCCCTCTGCCCTCAGGCTCGGTGCCGATGGACCGCCCCTGCCGAGCCTCACCAGGGCGAGCGACGTAGACGCCACCAGGCAATTGAATGCTCTCATCGACTGGGCCGAGCAGAAATCGAAACTGGCCGATATGGAAGCAGATAAGGCGCTCTATCACGACATGGCCGCCACCCTGGGACGGGCCCGCAATTATTCCAATATGAAGGCCACCGAACATGCCTCCCCCACCCTGAAAGAACAGTTGGACTCGGCGGCCAGAGGAGAGCTATTGCGCTATGCCGTAGCCAGAATCAAAAACGGCACCTACGGCAAAAGCGCTCAGACAGCCCCAACCGCCGACGTGCAGTTGCATAAAGACGGCCGCATTGTGCTCAAGACCACCGAGGGGGCCTATTATCACGGCGGCGCTCTGGCCGAGTCGGTGGAGGGCGCCCGCCGGCTCTTCCTGGACAGATCGGCCCTGGCTCGCTCTCTCAGCAACAAGCAAATTGAAGACCTGGGGGGCAACGCCAAAGCCCTGAAGACTCTGAGCGGAGCCGAAAGGCAAGCAGCCATAGAAAAAGAGATGAAGCAAAACGCCACCTTCAGAAGAAACGTAGAACAGGCTTCGCAAGTCATGATTAGCGATCGATCCATTATTTCCACGGGTCTGGCCCAGGGCTCCGGAGCTGCGGTCTTGAACGACAACATCATCGGACGCCTGCGCACCAGAAAAGACGGTGATTTACTGGGTCAAACGAGCGCACCGCTCAAGCCCAAGGCAGCGGAAACCGCGGTGAGCGAGCCGCTGGACAAGACCATGCCTAAGGCCGCCCAGATTTTGAGAGAATGGCGCGAGCCGCCCGGCACCCCGGAGCAAGCCTCCGCCAATATCGCCGAGATACTGGATCTGGTTGCCGGAGAAAGCAAGGCCCTTCCTGCCGCAGAACACGCCAGTCTGGTCAAACTGAGAGACGCCTATAAAGATCCCAATCATCCGGATCATGCCCGGGCAGTCAAACAAGTGCATGACCTCATGCTGGCAGACTGAACTGACTTTGCAATAGCTTTGAAACAATGCCCCCTTAGATTAGAGGAGCCAGGCAGGAGAAACACCTGAAGGCATTTTCTTAACTGAGGGACCGCACATGAACCTTACCTCCTACAGTTTTCCGCCTCTCAACCAGCAAGGCGCTTCAGAACGTGATAGCGGCGCTCTTATAAAAATGACCGCCGACGCTTACAACACGACCAGACCGCTCAATGCCGATAGATTCGTTTCCAGTGAAGCGGAAGACATACTGAAGGGCTTCGCTCTAGACGTAAATTATGCAGACTCCGCACAGGTAGTCTTTGCCGTACTTTAAAACCCATCAGTCGCCGTCTTGCACGAACACCGGAGTGTCACCGAGCGTACCCCAGGTTAGCACGCCCAGACTGCCGGGCCAGAGATTGGATAAGTCCAAACCATCGAGGACGGCAAGACCGGAGTCACTGAGAAACTCCAGTGCATAAGCATCAAGGCGACAACTACAGGAGAGCGCCAATAGTTTAAAGGCACGGCTGTGTAACCAGTAAAGACAATCCAGACTCAAACCGACACTCTTTTCTACATCTACACCGGTAGGCAATCTGAGAGCCAGGGCCAGAACCAATTCAGTGTTCAAGATCTCGGCACCGGTGAAAGTACCCTCCAGTTCCAGGGCCAACACAGAAAGTATGTCGGCGGCGGTCAATTCGAGATTGGCATCGGAGGCTTCCAGACAAGATTGAGGCGGCGGCAGAACAAGGCAGGGCAAAGAAAACTGGGGCTGCCGGCAAGAGGGATAATAGCTCTCTGAACCAGTGGAAACAGCAGTAAAGACATCTACCATGGAAGCCTCGTAAGTCGCCCCGAAATCACCCGTAAAAGTTTCATTCCCACTGCCCGGTGGAATTCTACAAATGGATGGCAAACAAGCAGATTAAGGCAACACAATTGGGCTCAAGTCTATAAATGAAAAGCAGTCAGGACTCAGAGAAGAAAGAGCAGTCTAAGGAAAACGAGCAGGGCGAGCTGAAGCAGCAAGAAAAACCGCCCGCACCAATAGACAGCTCGGCCCTGGAAGACAAAACAAGTCCTACAGGCACCATGCCTGCCGACATAGAGGCAGAAAAGCTGGCAACGGCCAAGAAGCTGGAAGAATCCAATAAAAAGGATGCCTCACTCGGAACCGCCCCCATTGAAATCAAAGAGGGCGAAAGCGCCACCGTTAGCGACAACCTACCACTGACGCCGCGCCGCCAGGATGTGGGCGACAGACTGGAGGAGGAAACCAGAAGCAAGCAAGCGCAAGAACTGTTTGCCGGTAAAGGTACCTTTTTCACCAGAAACCTCAGTGAAAGGGAAAGACTAATAGCGGTGCGCGACTCTTACGATCGAATTGCCCAGATTCTTCCCAAACAGCAAGCCGGGCCGGTAAAGAGCGAGGGTCGTGAATTGCTTGGATTGAATGCCAGCATGGAAATGGCCGAGAGCATCGGCAGACTGACCAGGAAAGACAGCGCTGAAAGCCAGGCAACCAAAAGAACCACGGAAGAAACCGCCACTGCCGCCCTCAAGGAAATTCAAAGACTGGCAAAAGTAGAGCCGCCGGGAGAGACGGCCGCCCTTCTGGTAAAACGTCTGGGAGGGGCGGAGGAAGTAGACAAAACCATCAAGATGCTGGGGGCCGCCGACGCGGTGACGCGCACCCAGGCAGTGCGCCGCATCATGGAAGCAACCAGAGACGGCGCCGATTGGAACAGCCAGAACGCCTTTGCCGGTCGCGTGGAGAGCGCACGGAACCAGCATCTCATGGCAGAGCTAAAGACCGCCGCCACGCCCGCAGATCATGCCGCCATCGAGCGCAAACTCCAGGCCGAGGCCGAACAATGCCACAAGATTAGCCCCGCCGGGCAACTGCAATTGAAAAATATGGAATTCTTCAATCAAACCGCCATCACCCTCAAAACAGGGCGGAATCTGCTTGATGAACTGACTACGGAGAGCATCGCCAACCCCCATGCCCGGGCAGCCCTGGCCATACTCAGTCTGGGTGACCCGAACGGCAAAAATGCCGCCGCCATAAAGGCAGCACTGGATGCCCATGAGAAGGAGTTCGGTCTGAGATTGCCCCTCGACCGGGCCGAGCCCGGCGCCATCACCGGCAAGCCGCTCTGGCAAAGATTAAGTGAAGAAGAAAGGCAAGGACTGGCGGTCCTGGGAAAAAGCATGCTCCTGGAAGGAGCGGGCAAAGAGCCCCTTCAGAGCCGAGCGGCAAGCCTGATCTTAGCGGCTCACCATGACCTTTCCTCAGGTAGCGAAAAGGAGAAGCTGGCTGCCGCTCTCAAAGAGAGCGCCACCACCCCGGCCATGGATTTGCATCTCATCCCCGGCCAGACCGCCACTCGTTTTGATGGAAAAGCCGCTGCCATGGAGGCCCTGGCCGGAAATCAGGCTCTCAGAGAGGAAATAGAAGCTCTGGAGCAGCCGCAGCCTCAAGCGCAAAAGGAGCAAGACCAAAAGCTCAACACCAACACCATCGAACAACTTGTGAAAGAACAGGGTCGCGAGGTAGAAAGCGCCTCAAAGAAAGAGCGCGGCGAGAGACCGGAACATATTCAAAGAGTGGAAAGTTCGGAAGGAGCAGACTACGCCTTGCGCGTCGTCAACGCTAACGGTGAGATAAGCGAATACCACTTCAACCGCGCCGACAAAGGAAGCAAGCAAGAATCTGAGAAAGACACTCTTGTAGCAGTGAAGAGCGGCGGCACCATGACCTCCTCTCTCATGCCGGTAATTGATTTCAAGACCCATCTCAAGAAACCGCCCCATGCCACTGACACCTGGATGGTCATACAGGCAGAGGGGCACAAGAGCGGCGAAATGCTCTATGAAAAACACAGCCTGGACAGAAACACAGGCACCGAAACCGTTGAAGGAAAAGACGGAGCCAAACTAGTCAAAAGACCAGACGGCGTAACTGTGGTAACCAGAGACGGTATCACTTCCACCACCCTCAAACTGGAAAGCGGCGTCACCATAGAAGGTGACCAGGGCGGCGCCTTTAGAGCCATGCAATTTCAAGACGGGAGCCGAATAGAGAGTCTTCCCGGTGGGCGCTTCCGGCAGCTAAGACTAGACACCGACGGCAAGCTGAAAGAAGAGAGTATATTCTCTGGTCACTTGCAACTAACCACACCGGGCCGACAGCTGCAGATAGTGGAAGAGCGTCAGGACGGGGCTCGTCTTTTCAGACAAGACGGAGCCGTCATGACTTTCAGCAAGAACGGCTCGGAACTGGAAATACAGCGCGGCGGCGTCCAGAGGCAAGGGCTCAAGATAGGAGCCTTTGATGAACAAGGCAAACCTACAAAAATCTATTCGGAGAAAGGCGACGGCTCCTACAGCAGCACCGAAGACGGTATTACATGGAAAGGTTATGACGCAAACGGCAAGCCCATAGCAGGTAGTGAGAAGAAAGAGGTAGTAGTACTGGATCTGGCCGCCGGCGTAATCGGACACCTTTCAGAGGACCGCAGCAAGGTCGTGGAAGAACGCTTCGACGGCTCCCTCAAGCAATACGAAGCAGTAGGGAAAGAGGGACTGGTGGTAACCCGAGAAGTGAGCGCGGGCGGCACCACGGTGCAACACTCTTATAAAGACGGCAGACTTTCGGAAACAAAGGAAATCACCGGCAGTGGTGCCATGCGCACCTGGCAAAATCTCAGCCTGAAAGGTCAGGACGGACAGAAGCTGGACTATCCGGTACTTACAGCCAGGCGCAGTGCCGCAGAGCATGGCGGCAAGGAAATGACCTTTACTTATGAGACTGACACCAAACCAGGTGCCATACCTAAAATTACAAGTTACACAGATGAGCAGGGGAAATGGTCGGCAAAAAATGGAGCCCCCGAAACGGGTATTTACATAAACGAAAGGACCGGCGATCACCGGGTCGAGAGCCTGGCCGTGACCATGGATGGACGGCTGAAGCGGGTCAGTCAAGTACAAAATGACGTGATTGGCCTTGGTAACGACCTGGAGACCAGTAGAGAAATCACCACCATGGACGGCACGGTCATTGCCTTTCCGGCAGGCGGCGGTCTCCTGCTTCGGGATAAAGATGGAAATGCCGCCCGCACCATCAGCGATACCGGCGCCGCCAAAGACTATTCCTACAATGAAGCCGGGCTTTTAAACAAAGTAGTGGAAACCGATGCCACAGGCAAGACCAACACCTGGGAAGCCAGTATCGGTCATATGCTCTCCACATGGAGAGACTCCACCGGCAAAGTAGAACATGGGGATTGGCGCATTAGCAAAAGCACCGGTCAGGAATTCTTCATCTTCGAGAAAGGCGCAAGTTACAGCCGGGACGCCGGACAGGACAAGTACAAACAGGTCAGCGACGGCAAGGAAGCAAGAGAAAAGGTCGATGCTCTCATGACGGCCTATGAAGACTGGTACTTGACCAGTGGTCGCCGCTTCGAGGCCCTGCGCAGCAACCTGGAAAACATGACCCCCGATCAAATCATGATGTTCAGGCGCGCCTTCAAAGAGAAACATTCTGATGACTATGCCACCTTCGGTCACTACATTGGTGAAAAATTCGGGCAGTCGGCCCGGGGGGAAATTCTCACTGACATGATCAACCCCAGGGCTCGAACCGTCAGCGCCCGGGAGGCTGAAATCACAGCCGGCAAGCTGAGGGCGGCCATGCATGAGATGAGAGACGACTCTTTCTTCAAGCGAAACGACGGCGTACTGCAAAGAGAAATGCGCGAAACCGTAGCCAATCTTGACCAGGTCAAACTAAACAACCTCAACAAGCTCTACGAAGGTCGTTATCATAAAAGCGCCATGGAGGAAGTGAAGCAACTGCCTGGTTACGAAAAGGCCCCCCTGGTACACCAGATGGCCATGGCCCTCTACATGCAAAAGGGCGCCGACCGGCGCACGGTAGAAGAAGAAAAAGCGCTCCTAAACGAGAGCACTAGAGCTTTCAAATTTGAAGCACTGGGCGATAGCAGGGGTGAAGCCAGACAAAATATCGTTGCCTTAAATAACAAAATCGCCATGAACAATCTGGAGTTGTTCAAAGAATTCGCCGGTCGCTCAAGCAGTCAGGCCAGAGAAGAGTTTCAAAGGGAAGGCGGCGACAAAAGCCTGGAGAAGGCCCTGGTGCCTGAGTATAAGCGACAAGCCGACGGTAAGTACAAATTTGAAAACGGCATCTTCTCGCCGCTATCGGAACCGGGCCGGCTCATGACCATCGCCCGAGATTATGTGAGGGAAGGCAAGACCTCGGCCCTCACGAAGATAGAAGAAAACAACTGGGGAACAGGTCCATCCCAGGAGCAACTGGAAAAGATTTTTCAGAACATGAGCGCGGCAGACAGAGGGCGCTTTCGCCTGGGCTTCGAACTGGCTTCCGACCTCAAGAAAGACCAAAGTGACCCAAGACATATAGCAGCCAGTACCCTTCTTTCTGAAACGAACCAGACAAACGAGGCGAAACAGGCTAGAGACGCACACAACTACTTTGTCGACTTTGCAGCCAAAAGCAGGGACTTGCACTGGTTCTCGAAGGACATCAAAGAAGCCAAATACCTGCAGGCCGCCTATGGTTCACAAGCAGGCATGGAACTGGATAAACATGCCGGATTCTTCACCCATGGCAGCGCTCAGAACTTCATGAAAAGCGTTGAAAATCTGGATGCAGCCACCATCAAGAGCCTGGTGGAAAACCCGGAACTGCACGCCATGCTGAAAGCGCAGGCGAAAGACCGCTACGGTGAAGATGCTCGGTCCACAAACGCCCTCAAGCTCCTGGACCAAAAGCTGGCAATGGCAAAGGATTTCAAGGAAGGCAATGAAGAACGACTGATAACCCTGGCACCCAAGCTTGAGAAAGCGGAAAATCTGGAGCAGTTTAAGGCTGGTAGAGAACTGTCCTTGCATCTGGAAAGCCTGAATCCTGTGGAAAGGCTGAACCAGCTTCAGAAACTGAGAGCCACGGAAGAAGGACGGAAGCAACTACAGAATTTGGATAGCTTTCACAATACCATTTTCGAAGCCACCAGAGACAACGTCAGGAATGACATCAAGGACTCCATAAAGAACGCCAATGGCATAAGCGACGTCATGCAGGCCATCGAAAAGATGACTCCGATTGAACGAGCCAACTATGCCAAACACGAATACATTCGCCATGACCTAGCCAATGCATTGAAGGAACGACTGCCTTATTCTCAAACCGGGCAGGAAGCAGCTCTCAGTCTGCTTCGACAAATTCAAGAAAATCCCACAGCCAGTCCAAGGAAAGATGCCATCACTTGCTTGCTGGAGGAGGCAGCCACAAGAGGTCCTTCCGTAGCTGCCGGCATGAAGATCATCAACGAAAGCCTCAGCACTGAAAATGGTGAGAAGCTGAGAGAACGGTTAAAAGTCGACCCGCAGTTGCGGGAGTCTTTTGAAAGAGCCGTAAATGCTGTCTTTCAGGTGGCCATTCCGGAAGGAGAAGGCAGCACCCGCTACGAAGTACTACCGGATCTGGAGAGTCGCATAATAATGCCCGCCATCAATGGCGGACTGGTGCCGGTAAAGGAAATGAATCAGTACCTGACTCAAAATCAGGTGGTGGAAAATCTGCTTGCCCTGGGTGGCGGTAGCCCTTCAAAAGCAATAACGGAACTGAGCGACAAGGAAAAGGGAGATCTAACTCAGAGGCTATCGGCAAGGCTGACTGAAGATCAAAGTGAAATTGCCCAGGCAGTGCTCAAGCAGGGCACCGCCCTTCCCGAGGACAAACTGCGCGCCTTCACCCTGGGCATTATCAAAGAAGACACGGCCCTTTCAATAATCAAAGACATTGCCGCGATGCCCCAGGACAAGCGCCAGGCCTTGCTGGATGCCTATGCCGGCAAGTATGACGGCGATCTGCTCACCGATATGAAGAACAGATTCTCCGTAAAAGAAGCCGGTAGGCTGGAAGCCGCTCTCAGGAACGAAACCTGGTCCGACCACAGAAGCTATGAACATGCCAGGCAGGAAGCCTCTGCCGTAGACACCTTCGGCGCCGACTACGGCTTTGATTCCAGCCGCCTTTCCCTGGAAGAGAGCAGCCGTGATTTCGCCACCGCTCTCACCGCGGCCCACAAGGAACACCGTGCTCTTACCAGCAAAGAAATAAACCAGTTGCAGGACAAAGTCTTCACCAGTATCGAAGACCATGTAAGAAGCCAGGAACAGAGGGCCGATCTAGTGGCCGACACCTGCATTATGGCAGCAGCAGCTGCTGCTACTGTTTGCACGGCCGGTGCCGCGTCCCCGCTCTTGCTGGCTTCCTTCACGGCCGGGGCTGCCGCTTTCAAACTGGGAGCCACTGCCACCATGACCGGTTCCAACTTCGACAGCCGGGCCTCAAACATCTTCGGCAAACTTTCCTCCGGCGCCGTCAATGGTTTCACGGGCGTCTTCGGTCCGGCGGAACTAGCAGCCGTGGCCGGCATCGGTAGCAGAGCCGCCAGTCGCGTTGCCGGCAACATGCTCTCGGACGCCGCTATGCAAGGACTTTCCACCAGCGCCAAAAAGGAAATTCAAGAAACCATCACCAGAGAAGTAGCCGAATCCATGCGTCAGCAGATTCTCTCCGGCGCCTATAAAGCCGACAGCAAAATGCTTGGAGACGTGGTCGAGGATCTGGTTAAAAGGGGTCTCTTAGACGAAAGTCAGGCAAAGATTGCCACAAGGCTGATGGGAGCATCCCTGAAGGAGACCATGGAAGCGGAAGCCAGGGCTTTCCTCAAGCACGAAGCCACCACCATGGCCCTCAATCAGGTAAGCGGCGCCGGCGGTTCCGTGCTGGGAGCCTACACCGATGCCAAGATCCGAGGGGTCGAGTTCACCATGGTTGATGCGCGGGACGCCATCCTGAGAGGCAGCCTGGGAGCCGGCAGCGGTCATCTATCCGGGCGCGCCTCCTTGAAGCTGACCGGCGGTATAAACGGCGGCGAATCGCTGCTTGCCTTCGCCACTAAAAGCGGTACCAATCTCTCCACCCTGGTGGGCAGCACCGCCACCGCCAATTTCGCGGCAGAAAATATGATTGCCAGCCTCAGAGGCACCGGCTATTCGGCAGAAGGTTTCTCACAGCAAACACTGAACGCAGCCATCGCACCGTTCTTTCAACAGATAAGGCAGTCCCACAACTTACTTGCAAACAGACCGACAGAAACTACGCAGCCCACCTCCCACAGCGAAGCCGAGAGCAAACCATCCACCGGGCACCAGGTGGACTACCGCAGCCTGGCCGATATACAGGCTCAAAACCTGGCCAAACAGGAGGCTGAATTTAAGCAGAACAAAGCCTGGTTCGATAAGGAAACCCTGCCGGTGAAAGAGCAGGAGTTGCAGGCGGCCAGAGTGCAGCTCACCGATACCCTCGTCAGGGACGCCGGTGAACTGATTGCCAGAAGCACTGGTATACCACTGGAAGAAGGCGAAAGTCTGGCTCGAAAAATAGGCATCGATCTCAAAGACGCCTCCGAAAATCCCGGCGCCCAGGGACAGTTCGACCCGCGCAGCGGGCGCATTGACCTCTATGTGGGAGACCCTGATTCGTCCGTCAAGCCTGGTCAAACCGTTAATCACGAAACCGCCCACCTTCTGGATGCCGCCAGGAATCAAGCCCTTTTTGAAGCCAATCCCAAACTCTTCCTGGAAACCCTGGTGGACGACAGTATGGCAGGCGCCTTTAGTAAGGGTGAAGCAAGACTGGAAAAGGCTGTCTTCGGGGAGCGTACTTTTGAAAGGGAAGCCCTGGCGGGCAAGAACGGTTTCACTGCAGATGATGCTAAATTTGCCAGGGAGCAAATCAAAGCCTATATGACCGAAAACATGAAAGACGGCAAACTGCCGGCGGTGCCTAGCGCGGAGGAACTTAACAAGTTCATCTACCAGCGCGGTGCAGACTTTCCCCACGCCCAGTTCAGCCACAATCAAGCCCTAATTCACGAGATGCGCCGGGAAATTTCGAACCTGCGCGTCACCTTCAACAACACCGGTCTGGCTCCTGAAGCTTTAGCGAGAGAACCGGTGCGGAGTCTTGTGGACCTGACAAGAAAAACTCTTGGTGAAAATCCAAGCCGAGAGCAGTATGTCAACGCCCTGGCCGGTGCCTCAGACGCGGCTCTGGCCCTCGGCAGCCAGTCCAATGCCTATTATGACTTCGGCTCCCGTTATGAAAACAAAGCCAACCGCCTGCAATACTCCCGCACCCTCGAAGGTGCCCTGGGCGAAAGCCAGGGTCAGACCAGGCAATTGCAGAGACAGTTGCACGAGCTTGCCGCCGATGGGCAACTGGAATGGAAACTCAGTTCGGCACAGACCGCTAAGCACCTCAAAGAGCTAACCACCGCCCTTGATGGGGCAGGTACGAGCACGGTCAAGATGCTGGAGAACCTCAACAACCCGGCAGGAAAAGCGGCCCTGGCGGCCCTTGCCAATGAGCCCGCCCTGCCTGCGGCCTTGAAAGAAACAGCAAGACAACTGAGCGCCAATATGCAAGTGGTGGAAGAATCAACAAGGGCACTGCGTTTTCTTACTGCACTGGATATGGTGGCACGAGACTCAGCTAAGTTGAAGATGCAAGACCCGGCAGTTTCTAAAGAAGAACTGGAAGCAAGCCGCAAACAATGGCTGGAAAGTGCCTTTGCCAACGCCCCCCAGGGTGAAGAAGCAAGATTGGCTGCTTACATGGTAAGAAGAGGCTATATGCCGGCCACCGGTGCGGAAGACCTTCTCAAGCCCAATTCTGCGAAGGGCACAGGGGAAATTGTGGCGTCGGAAGGCGAGCGCACCGTCCACTACTCAAAAGAGCGTCCGGAAGAAACATCTAAGAGTTGGTCCCAGGCAGCCACCCAGAAGGTGATTGCCGCCATGGACCAGATAAAGCTTGAAATCATTTCCAGTCCGCAATATAGAACCGTCAATCGAGGCGGCGACAGAACCCAACTTGATGTCTTCCGCATTCTCGCCAACGAAGATGGAATGCTGGCTAAACTGCAGAAAGAAGGGAAGATTGATAAAGACTGGGAGATTTATCCAACCGCGCCCCAGGCACCACTGGACAAGGTCGGGGCCGACTATCTGCTGGTCAACAGAAAAACCGGCGATTTTCATATACTGGATGCAACATCCAACAACGAAAAGAAATCTGTCTTCAAATTAAGAGAAGACGGTGTGATTTATGTAAACAAACAGTTCCTCGATACGGACGGCAGTCCGTTAGGCAAGGCAAATCGAAACCAGGAAGTAAAGCCCACACGCTCAGAACTGGCCAATCTGGATCTAGGACAGAGAATCAACTTGCTTAACGACCAGAGCCTCCCGGCAACAGAAAGAGCTGCGCTCTTCCTGGACATGCTGGAAGCCAAACTGGTGAAGATGACCTCCACACCCTCTCATCTAAAAATCGGCCCCGACGGGCCGCCGCTTCCTTCCCTCAAAATTAAAAGCGATGAGGACACTGCCAAACAGGTAAGCGAACTTGTGAGTTGGGCAAAAGAGAGAGCAGCCAGGAGTAATAACGAAAACGAAAAAGTTCTATTCAATGATATGGCCGCCAAACTGGCAGGCGCAGAAACTCACAGCGAACTGAAAGCCCGTGAATTACCGGCGCCAAAATTGACGCAAAATCTGGAGCGGGTCATAGAAGAAGAGCTTATTGCCTACGCCCTCTCCCGTGCCACGCGAGTTTCAGCACCACCGGCAGCAGGAAAAGAGAAGAGCAACATTAGAGTCTTCGACGGCAATATCAAGTTGCAGACCGCAGACGGCAATCTCCATGACGGAGGCTCTGTAGCCAGAGCCCTGGCCAAACAGACCAACACACTTTCAGACCCAGCCACCATCGCCAGCCGACTGACGGATACTCAGTTAAAAGGACTGGGAATCAAACCGGAGCAAGTAGCCGCCCTGATGAAACCCTTACTTGAACGAGCGCAGAGCCGACAGACAACGCCTATCAATAGAGAACAGCGGCTGGATATCAGAGCCGCTGCCATGGTAGATCTGCTGCGCACCGATCCCTCCTTCCGGAAAACTATGGACGCAGTCAAAGACGTACTCTTTGGTCTCAAAGGTGACATCGAGGGTGGGCGAGTGCAGAGTGAGCGAAGCCGAGATATTCTTGATAATGCCTTAAATAGACTGAGGAGTAGAACTGAAGATTCCCTGCTCGGGATCCAGGAAAATACCCCGACACCGAAGAAAGAAGCAAAAGTGGAAAAGCTTGCAGAGACAATGCCCGAGTCGGCAAAAGTGCTCCGCGCTCTGACCGGCAAACCGCAAGAAGCCTCGATAAAAAGCGAAAATGTTCTTGAGGCTCTCACCTTGCTGCATGAGGACGATTATAAGGAAATTCCGGAGTCTGAAAGGACCAGAGTGAAAGCCTTGAGAGAAGCCTATATTGACTCCAAACACCCGCAACACACAAAAGCCGTCAAAGCCCTGCACGAACTATTGAATCAAGAGAACTGAAACAATCAGGGCCTAGACTGCGACAATTCCTGATAGATCTTCATGCCGCCCTTCTCTTTGCGCAAGAGCAGCACCAGCCAGCTATCATAGTTTTTCAAGGTGGAATGACGCAGACTCTGTATTTTCACACCGTCGCCCAGAACCGTATAAGTTGTCTTGCTGAAAGTATCGATATCATTTCTGGCTTTAGCAGCAGGCATCATGGCCGCCACCATTTTCTTGTACTCCGGCGCAGCCAGTTTCAAGGTGCGGGTCTTGCCGCCCGGATAGTAGCGAACGTTCTGAATATCGGCTGAGTCGCTATAAAGCTCTGCCAACGCCGGATCGAACTTATTGCCCAGCTCAACATAACGATTGAAGAACTCTTTCGCATCCTTCAAGAGGGTTTCCTTGTCATCTCTGGCACCGACAGGCAGCGCCAGTGCAAGGACCAGACAGACAAGACCGGGAAAAATCCTTGCGGCAGACTTCATAATGGCTTTCCTTTCTTGACCCACCAACTAATAGCCTACATTAGCAACCATCACCAGTCAAAATCGAGCTTCAATTGCACGTATTGCTCTTCTTGGGTCGCCTCCTCCTCCGTATCCAGATTAGAGACGGTCAGACCTAAAAGTCGCACGCTCTTGCTCAAGACCTCGGTGGAGGCAAGAAGTTCCATGGCCAATTTGAGCATCTCAGATCGCTTCGATATTGACACAAAAGTTGTGCGACTGCGGGTAACTTGCTGATAGTCGCCGTACTTGACCTTCAAAGTGAGGGTGCGACCACCGGTCTGGGAGCGTTCCAGCCGGCGCTCCAGCGTTTCGGCTATGTCGCCCAGAGCCTCATGAATAGCCTGCAGACCGGTGAGGTCGTCGGCGAAGCTCTCTTCCGCCCCCACCGACTTGCGCACCCTATTTGGTACTACAGGGCGATCGTCCATTCCGCGGGCAATGTGATAGTAATAACTGCCGGCCTTGCCGAAGCGATTGATTAGCTCGGCCTCCGAGAGAGCCTTCAAGTCTTTACCGGTATGGATACCGCTAGCCTTCATCTTGCCGGCGGTAACATGACCGATGCCGTAAAACTTTTCAATGGGCAGAGCTTCCGCAAAAGACTCCGCTTGCTCGGGCTTGATCAAAAAAAGACCATTGGGTTTTCTGATGCCGGAAGCAGTCTTAGCCAGAAACTTATTGATGGAAACACCGGCCGAGGCGGTCAGCTCCGTCTCGGCAAAAATGCGGGCTTTGATCTCCCTCGCTATGAGAGTTGCGGAAGCACTGATGGCCGGGTTCGTCAGTTTATTGCTGGTGACATCCAGATAGGCTTCATCAAGACTGAGAGGCTCCACCAGATCTGTATAGTCGTGAAAGATGCGGTGAATATCACTGGATACGCTACGGTAAACTTCAAAGCGGGGCTTGACGAAGATAAGCGCCGGGCAACGTTCCAGCGCGGTTCGGGAAGGCATGGCCGAATGAATGCCGAAACTGCGAGCTTCATAGCTGGCAGCAGCCACTACCCCGCGGCGGTCGGGCGTACCGCCCACCACGACGGGTTTGCCCCGCAAGGAGGCATTGTCTCTCTGTTCAACGGAAGCAAAAAAGGCATCCATGTCTACATGGATTATCTTCCGCAGGCGATTCTCACTACTGGACTTCGTCAAGCAGTCTCTAACTTACCACTCGCGCGGCACGGCTTTGCGCAGTTCTTCCGGGTGATGAATGGGTGTGCCGCAATCGACGCACTTGGGCAGGCGACCGACAGTCCAGCCGGAAGTGGGCAGGGTGTGTCCATAGATTTCACACTGGCGGCCCCTGGGCTGCATAGAATAGGTGAAGGTGGTCCACAAGTGAACGATGTGATCCCAGAGGGAATCACGCCTCAAACCTTCAATCTCTTCTACCCGTAAGGCTTTTTGCTTCAGCGTCGAAATCTGATCTTTGCTTATCGGGACAGAACCCTGGGCTCTTTTGCCGATAACGGAACGATTGATCATCTTGAGAAACCTCTCTCTTTCATTTGCTGCCGATTCTCGGCGATACTGAAGCTTTTGCTGATAAAGAACAGCGCTTCACATTATAGCTTTACAACTGCACGATTAACCAGAGCAGGAAGACCATTAAGCTCTTTTATCGGCAACTGCCGTCTTGGGCAAACGCCTCAATTCTGGCTACTTTCAGACACTACAGGGCGGACCAGGAGACACCAATGCATATACGATGAGCATAAGTTTATCATAGACTCCTTAAATTCCCCTAACACATATACAACGGATAGCAAAAAAAAAAGAGGAGCCCGGGGGCTCCTCTCTCTCAAAGCAGAATCTACAACCTAGATCATTTCTTCAATGAAGCTGTCGAACCTTTTCTTGTCGGCTTTCAATGACTGTTTGACCAGAGGGCCTTTTTTGAAGGCTAACTCACCATCTTCATAGGTGGGCATGTCGGCCTTGTAGATGACGCCAAGCGGAATCTTGTCGCCCCATTCGAAGGCTTTCTCCATACTCTTATGAAAGTCGGTGGGATCCCAACCTTCATCTTCGAGCTTGTAAACGCGCTCTTTGAAGAAAGGATAGGTGTTGATTTTGTTGTAGGTGACGCAGGGGCTGAAGACATCCACGAGGGAGAAGCCTTTGTGCTCGATGGCACCGGCGATGATATCAGCAAGATGCTTCTGCTCACCGGAAAAACCGCGAGCAATGTAAGTAGCACCGGCTGTCAGAGCCAGAGCGAGCGGGTTCAACGGGCTTTCCAAATTACCTTGAGGGGTAGACTTGGTCTTATGTCCGAGCGTGGTCGTCGGTGAGGTCTGTCCAGTGGTGAGACCATAGATCTGGTTGTCCATCACCACATAGGTGACATCGAGGTTACGGCGCATGGCGTGCAACAAGTGCCCGACACCAATACCGTAGCCGTCTCCGTCTCCGCCGGTGATAACCACTTTCAAGTCTGTGTTGGCCAGGTGCGCACCGGTGGCTACCGGTACGGCGCGGCCGTGCAGACTGTGAATGCCGTAAGCATGGATAAAACCAGGCAGGTTGGAAGAACAGCCGATACCTGAGACCACAAGCAAGTTCTCGGGTTTGATACCACATTTAGCGGCAGCTTGCTGCACGCCTTTGAGAACGCCGAAGTCACCACAACCAGGACACCAATCGGGGTCTACCGGTCCTTTGAAAATTTCTACTGGAAGCTCTATTACAGTTGCCATCCTTTTAAATTCCTCTTTTAGATTGAATGGAAATTAGCGGCTATTCGGAAGCCAGTTTCTCAAAACTATGAGTGGAGCCGGTAGAGACACCCACCAACATGCGCGCGCCGGTCTTACCGGTGGCTCTTTCGGTGAATTCGATGTTCCATACTTGCTCGCCGAAGCCGTTGCCTGATTCTTTCGTCAGTTTGGACGGACGCAGTTTCTCCAGGGCATGGGTGCGAAGATAGTGATAACCGATATCTTTGGCTTCTTCCTCGGTGCATTCGAGGCTGAGTGCCTTACCGGCTAGAATTCGTTTCACATGCTCGACAACGAAGGCCGGCTCCAGAGGCTCGCCATCGTATTTGTTGATGTGAGCATCCATGGAAATACCGGTCTCGGCTTTGATATGTCTGGCCATCTGGCTGGTGTAGTTAACTTCAACCGAGATTTTCTTCTTGGCTTTACCGAGAATCTCGCTCACTTCTTTAGCGTGGAAAGGAGCGATGTACTTGATGTTGAGCATATTGGTCTTGATGCCCTGAGCATTGAGAAGCTCGACGGCTTCTTTCACAACGCCCCAGGTGGAGCCCCAGCATACCAGGGTCAGATCAGCATCCTTGGGTCCTTCCAGCGCCGGTGCCGGCAGTTCCTTGAGAAGATTTTCAATCTTACGATTGCGCTTCTCCATGATCATGCGGCGCGTACCGGGGGATGTATACATATCGGAGATGAGGATGCTCTCTTCGTCATGATCATCGGTAGCCGATACATAGTTGCAGTTGGCCGTGCCGGGCAGAGCGCGGGGCGAAATACCCGATTCGGTAAACTTGAAGCGTTTGAATTTGCCCTGGTCTTCCTTCCACTCGCTCACCACTTCACCGCGGTCAATCTTCACATCGCTGTTGAAGACCTCGGGATCGACGGTCTCAGGGTGCTCGGAGAGCAACAGGTCGGACATGAGCAAGACCGGGAGTTGATACTTATCAGCCAGGTTGAACACATCAACAGTGGTCTCGTAAGCATCGGCAATGCATTTAGGAGCCACGATCAGGCGGGGGAATTCACCCTGGGAAGCACCATAAACCTGGAACAGGTCTGCCTGTTCGGTTTTGGTGGGAAGACCGGTAGACGGTCCGCCGCGCTGTACTTCCACCACCACCACGGGCACTTCCATGATGCCGGCCATACCAACGGCTTCGGTCATCAGGGCAAAGCCGCCGCCGGCGGTAGCGCACATGGAACGAGCACCGGCGATACCGGCACCGATAGCCATATTGATTACGGAAAGCTCGTCCTCGCACTGCTTGACGCAAATTCCGGTCTTAGCAGCGTGGCTGGCCATCCAGTGCAAGATGGTAGAAGCGGGGGTCATGGGGTAGGCGCTATAGAACTTACAACCTGCCGCATAGGCACCAAGGGCGATGGCTTCGTTACCGGTAACGAAGGGACGCTTCTTGTGGCTGAACTGCCATTCCTTGGTGAGAGTCTGGCAATTGGCTTTGGCAAACTCATAACCGGCTTTCAAGAGTCCGATGTTGAGGTCGATTACTTTCTGACCTTTATGAGCGAAGGTATCGGTAAGAACAGAAGTAGGCTCTTCCAGTCCGATATTGGAAAGGAAACAAACGGCGCCCACGGCTACGGTGTTTTGCATGATCGCTTGCAGCGGACCGTGCTCTTTCACCACATCTTCAGTTACCTTGGCCATGGGTAGACCGAGGATTTTTACACCAGGTCTGACCAGAGCCGGATCGCACTTGATCTTGTCGGAATTGAAGATGACTACGCCACCTTCTTCTACTTCTCCGGCATGACGCTCAATGGAGTCCTGGTTCAGAGCCACCAGTACGTTGAGTTTGTCGCCGTGAGAGTAAACCTTGTTTTCTCCAATTCTTACGCGGAGCCAAATATGACCGCCCCGGATAATGGATTGATAACTGTTGTACGCGTAAACATGAAGACCCAGTCTTCCGCACGAACGCGCCAGGGTATCGCCAGACTTGTCGAGACCGTCACCGGCGGCTCCAGCAATCCCAATTGTGACTTCCTGCATTTAATTAACCTCAAACTGAACAACTACAGAAGGTTTTTTCAAATCCCTTTTTTAACAATAGGCTGACAAGTAAATCGCCTTATTTAAGCCATGTACTTGTTTCGAGTTCCTCTCGAAACTCAATGGAAGGCGCATTCTCGTGCGCCTTTATACTCGCTGCATACGATAGCACAAAGGCCTGAGAAGTTGGCAAGCGTGCCCTTATAACGCCATTATTCGGCAACAAAAATTGAGATAGCCGAAGCTTAAAAGAGAAGCTCCATCTAATCTAAACTAATCAGTGCCCATCAGTGCCCGGAACCGTGCTCGGAGCCGGCCGGGGAAGCGTGCTCACCGGAAGCTCCCTGGCTCTGATGCTCGCCTGTGGCATGGGCTTCCGGCAGAGGCAAGGTCATCCACCAACCCATAAAACCGATAACGAGAGCAGCGGCTCCAAAAGTAACAGCCTTCAAAAGCAGGTCATGCTCCGGAGCGGCGTCGGCAATAGCCCCATGACCGTGGCCGTGGTCGTCGCCATGACCATGGTCATGATCGTGGTCGTGACCATGACTGTGATCATGACCGTGGGCACAGCTATCGGAGTGAACATGCTCTTGAGCCTGCTCTTTATCGTTACTGTGATCACCCTTTGACATTTGCTAATCCCCAATTAAAAAAAACTCACAGGCGGCTGCGTAACAGCTTCTCAGCGCGGCGGCATCATATAAGCCAGCCAGGCGATACCGGCTACGGCAGCAAATATAACCAGGGCGTAGTACTGACCACGTCCGGTTTGCAGGTACTTGAGCACTTCGCCCACACTCATGGTGACAAGGCCCGTACCGTGAACAATTCCATCCACCACAACCTGATCGACCCTGGTCCAGACACCGCGGAAGAGCGGCAGGAACACCCGATCAACCAGACCGAAGTAAAGGTTGTCCATATACCACTTGTTGAACGAGAAGTTGTAAAGCAAGTGAGCGAAGCCTTCCCGGGATTCGGCAAAGCTCTTGTTTATATGGATGGTCTTGGTCTGATACATGGCAAAAGCCAGGAAGATACCCACTGCCGCCACAAAAATGGAGGTGCCCATGAGGGGCAGATTGCAGCCTTCGAAATGCGGGCCGAAAGGTCCGAAGACAAAGCCGGCAAAGTGATTGGGCAAACCGTGCTCGGCGGAAGCACCACCGAAAGCAGCCTGCAGATTGGCCAAATTGAATCCAAGATAGCCGGAGAGCATTGAAGGTACCGAAAGTACCAGGAGCGGCCAGGTCATGGAAGCCGGTGATTCATGGGGATGGGCATCACCACGATAAGCGCCGGAGAATGTCATGAAGTAAAGCCGGAACATATAGAAAGCCGTCATGCCGGCAGTGGCCATCATCAACCAACCGATAACGGGATGGGTATGCATGGCCGCACCAATGATTTCGTCTTTAGAGAAGAAACCGCTGAAGATGGGGAAACCGGATATGGCCAGACATCCAATCAAGAAACAGAAATGGGTGATGGGCATAGACTTCGAGAGCCCGCCCATTTTACGAATGTCTTGCTCGCCGTGCAGACCGTGAATAACGGCACCGCTACAAAGGAAGAGCATGGCTTTGAAGAAGGCATGGTTGAAAAGGTGGAAGATACCACCGGTGAATGCACCGCAACCCAGACCAACAAACATATAACCAAGCTGCGAGCAAGTGGACCAGGCAAGAACCCGCTTGATATCGTACTGGCTCATGGCAATTGTGGCAGCCATGAAGGCAGTAATGGCACCGACAATGGCCACCACATGAAGTGCGGCACCCATTTGACCATCCGGGGTCAACCAGATTGGATACGCTCTCGCCACCAGGTAAACACCGGCTGCCACCATGGTGGCAGCATGGATGAGTGCGGAAATAGGTGTGGGGCCTTCCATGGCATCCGGCAGCCAGACGTGCAGAGGGAACTGCGCCGACTTGGCCATGGGACCCATGAGAATCAAACAGGAAATAACGAAGAGAGACTCGGTGGTGAGGGCATGGGCTTCAGCAGCCCGGTGAATCACTCCGGCCAGATTGGCTTCGCCGGGTCCGACAAAACCAAGCAAGGTTTGACCCTGCCAGAAGTCTTTGGTTGCCAGGAAGAAAACCAGAATCCCGATCAGGAAGCCGAAGTCACCGATACGGTTGACCACAAAGGCTTTCATACAGGCTTTGGCAGCCGATTCTTTGTACCACCAGAAACCGATCAGGAAGTAAGAGCAAACGCCGACCAATTCCCAGAAACCATACATCTGAAAGAGGTTGGTGGAAACAACCAATCCGAGCATGGAGCCGGTGAACAAAGAAAGGTAGGCATAAAAGCGAGAGTAGCCGGGATCTTCCCGCATATAACCGTGGGTGTAAATCTGCACCAGAAGACTGATACCGGTGACGACGATGAGCATCAATGCCGCCAGATTATCCACCAGCACGCCCACCGAAAGAGTAAAGGCGTCGGACACGAACCAATCTATATTTTGTTGAAAGAAGGGTTCCGGATAAGACTTAGTAACGAGTGCCTGAAAAATGGCTACGGAATGGAAGAGTCCGTAGAGCACCGCACCGACCGAGGTGACCATGGAGAGCGTCTTGGACGCCCTAAGGCCCATAATAATCAAGAAACCAGCCAGAAACGGCGCGGCGACAATAAGCCCGGCATGCTCGACAAACCATTTGAGCTGATCGGCACTCAGTGGCAGAAAGGTTGGCAGCAAGATACTTCTCCAGATCTGGGTCTTCCCTCATCAAAGCCGACGGACACTTGACTAGTGACACCACCGGCCGTGATTGTAAAACTATACATTTTTGGAAGTTAGATAAGCTCAGTTTCGAGTGAAAAGATTTTTCTCTTCAATAATTGTTCAACTAGCCCCTTTTGTAGCACAAACGGGTGGCAACGATTTGCACCTTCCCTTTATACTGATGGCGCTCAAGTGAGAGAAGCCCCGAAGATATCTTCCGCGAATATTGCCCGCGAATATCTTCTTTATTTACCAGGGTAGTTGCTACCACGAATTACGGAGTCAGCTGTGAGTCACGAACCACAACACCTTTTGACAGTGCTGTTTCTAGTTCCACTGATCGGTACTTTAGCCATCGCCTGCTTGCCGGAAACGGCAGCCAGAAAGCTGGCCATCGCCTTTTCCAGTGTCATGTGCGGACTCTCGGTCTGGCTTCTCAGTCAATTCAATCTAGAGACTGCGGCAGAGTTTCAATTTGTCGAGAAAATGCCCTGGTTCACCCAGCCTTTCCCGGTGCAGTACTTCGTGGGTGTAGACGGCATGTCGCTCTCGCTGGTGGTCTTGACTGCCTTCATTACTCTCATGTCCACGCTCGCTTCAACTTCGATTGGAGACAATCGCCCGCGTCTTTACTACAGCATGCTCATGCTCCTTATATTTTCGGTACAGGGCGTGTTCTTATCCCTCGACTTGCTGCAGTTCTTCGTGCTCTACGAAATGGAACTGGTGCCGATGTACTTCTTGATAGCCATCTGGGGCGGTCCTAGACGTTCCCGCGCCGCTCTCAAGTTCTTGATTTATACCTTCTTCGGCGGCATTCTCATGCTGGCCGGTCTGGTCTACATGTACACCCAGATGGGCGTCGGCGCAGGCGGCATGGGCACCTTCGACATGACCGAACTGGCCCGTCTGCCGCAACTGCTGCCCAAAGATGTGCAGATTATTGCCTGCCTGGGCTTCTTCCTGGCCTTCATCATCAAACTGCCCTCCTTCCCCGTGCACACCTGGTTGCCTGATGCTCACGTGGAAGCGCCCACCCCTATCTCCATGCTCCTGGCCGGTTTGCTCTTGAAAATGGGCTCTTACGGACTTGTCAGGATATGCCTGGGCTTCTTTCCCTACTTCTTTATAGATTACGGACCGATAGTGATGGCCCTGGGTGCTTTCAACATTGTCTGGGCTGCTATGGCTTGCCTTGTACAGCAAGACATGAAGCGCATCATCGCCCTTTCATCAGTCAGCCACATGGGCTTTGTTCTACTCGGTGTTGCTTCCCTTTCTTCGGCTGCTTTGAACGGCGCCATCTTCCAGATGATTTCCCACGGCGTCATATCGGCCCTGCTCTTCTTCCTGGTCGGTACCGTGTATGAGCGCACCCATACGAGGCAGCTGGGTGAAATAGGCGGCGGATTGGCCAAGCAGATGCCTACCCTTTTCTATTTCTGGATGCTCGGCACCATGGCCAACCTCGGTCTGCCCGGACTTTCAGGTTTCGTAGCCGAAGCAGCCGTCTTCTACGGTTCCTTTACTTCTCCCATGGCTCAGTCCACCACCGCCGGCGGTTTCGTACAGGGCTGGATCATTGTGGCCGGTCTGGGTGTAATTCTCACAGCCGGTTACATGTTGTGGCTTCTCAAGCGTCTCTTCTACGGAGAAGAGCTGGCTAAATGGAAAGGTCACCTGTCCGACGCCACTATGACCGAGAAAGTAGTAGCCTACAGCCTCTGCACTTCCATTCTGGCTCTGGGCATCTATCCCCTCATGCTGAGCAAATATTCCGCGCCCCTGGCCGATAAGATGGCCAAGGAAGCAAAGGGACACATGACTATCGGCGCCGTACCGGCCCTCAACAAGATAGCCAGACAGTAAATAGTCGCTCAAACAAAAGTTAGTTGCCGCTGCTCTTGGGAGGAGTCGGCTCGTCTATGGACTTCATGGGTTCAATTGGTACAAGCTCGGGCGGCGTCATGATATTGACCGGATTGGCGCCACTACCGCCGGTACCGCTTGAGGGACGAATGATGACGCGCCCTTCGATTGCTTTAGAAACCGATTGAGATACGCTGTCGATTAGATCGGCAGCAGTGTTGGCATCATAATATTTGCCACCCGACTCCTGGGCAATGCAATTGAGCTGGTGCCTGGCCAGTGGTTCACGCCTGAGGTCTAAGCCCACCACGTCAACCTTCAGTTTAATGCCGTAAAGAGGCAATTGCTTAATCACTTCACAGGGGTTGCCGTTGCAAGTATCGGCACCATCGGTAATCAAGATAATGGTCTTGGTACCGTTCAAGCCTCGGAAATCATTGATGGCAGCCTGTTCAATGGAATAGGCCAGGGGCGTCATACCGTAAGGTCTTATCTGTCTGGTCTTCTCGATAATGGTACGGCGATTGCCGCGCCCCACGGGCACGAGCAAAGCCGAATTACGACATTCGTTGTCCAGGTTGAGACTGCCGAAACCGCCCCCGAACATACTGGTATTGGCCCCCTGATACCCATGCCCGAAAACCCTCAGACCTAGATTCACATCGGCCGGAATGCGAGAAATAGCATTCTGCAAAACCTGTTTGGCGGCATCCATTTTTTGAGTGTCGCCGCCCAGCTTCTCAAGCATGCTGCGGGAACCGTCCACTATGAAGAGCACGTTCACCGGCCCGGCCTGACGTTCCACACCGGTGCGCAAGAGGGAAGAGTCGGTACCGCTTTGCAGCAAGGTGCTCTGGGTGCCGACACTTAAGGTGGTGGACTGGGTGCCGGTCTGAAGAGTGGTACTATCGGTGGAGGCACTGTAGGAAGCGCCGGAGCGCCCGGCCGGTACAGGCATGGCCATGGGGACGGGGGCAATGACGGGAGCTTTATCGGGAGGGGGCGACGGCTTCAGCCCTTGAGCCAGACAGCAGTTGGAAGCAGTCAGCAGGAAGGCCATTGAGAAAAGGAGAGGGCCACGTGGCTCAATCATCCTTTTCATTGTCTTTTTTCTTGTCTTCATCTTCTTTTCCAGCTTTCTCCCGGGCTTTGCGGGCAGCCTTTTCCTGCTTTTCTTTCAGTTCTCTCTCTTGCTTCTCTTTCTCTTTCAGTGCTTTCTCCTGGTCATGTTTGAGCTTAAGCTCTTGCTTCGACAACTTCGCCCCTTCGGGAGCGGCGTCTTTTACGCCGGCCTTCACCGCCTCAACTTCTTTCTCAACAGCCTTTACTTCAATGACGCGGCGACTGATAGGAATAGACTTCTGCCCCTTCCCAAGTGTTCCCCAGACCGTAATGTAATAGAGACCTTCTTTGTTTTCATTATTGAGAGGCACCTTGACGGAGAAAGCGGCTCCATCAATTTTGACTCCCCCTTTGACAGGAATGTCCGAAACCGGTCTCGGTTCACCGGGAGAGCCGGCCACCGCGATCAAAGGCGCCGCCAGGGCAATGGGAGGGAAGAACATGCCACCGGCCACCGCCGCCACCATCCCGCCTATTTTGATAGCGGTCACCGCCTTACTGTAGTCACGCTCGGAACGATTGGAATAGGCCACATAATCGAGGGGTGGGAAGTATGGCAGGGCCTCTTCTCCTTCATCGGCGGCACCATAAGAGCTATTGGGAGAGGCCAGGGCCTCGAAGGCCAGGGTTACCCGGTCAAAGACATAGGGACTGTGAAAGACTCCCTTTACCTCTACTTTTTCACCAAGGGCCGCCTGACTGGGCAGAGGCCCCATGAGCGAATGTCGATTCAAAATTTCACAGGTGCCGATAAAGCGGTCCCCGCCCGCATTTTCACAGATAGCAAAACCAATATGGGTAGCATCCGGTGAAAGGATGGCATCACGATCGTCCTGCCTGGAGAGAAGCAGTTTGAGGAGTTTGACGGCACCGGCTTTACAGACCTTGCTCGCACCAACCTCGGCGGTCTTGACAGAAGCGATGCATTCGGTGAGGGCATCGGAGCCTTCCTCGAGGGTATAGCGGCGATCAGGACCCAAACCGGCTTCGTTGAAATGAGAAATGAGCGAGCGCCGCCCCTGGTAGCCGGCTTGCTCTCGTGCCAGCTTCTCGGCCAGGGTATCGGGCGAAAGGGCACCCAGACCATAGTTGCGTCGTTCGGTGTTAATTATCTCTACGGCAAACTGACCGACTTGCTCCGGGGTAGAGGGCTGTAAGTTCTCAGGTCTGAGGGCCAGCTCGTCCAGATAATTTACTTCCCTGACGGTTTCCAGGGTGGGCAGATTTTCCAGATCATTATTGTTGTAGACGGGCGGCGCATTATTGCCGTTCAAATCGGCTCGCTCCGCTTCCATGCCGCCAAGAATTGTCTTTTTGAGCCTCTCGGTACGATCGAAAAGAGAATCGTCGTTGAAGTTACGCTTGAAGACCACTGTTTCCAGGGTGGAAAGCCGCTCTCCAATGGGAGCGCCAGGCTGACTGCGCCCCAGGGTCACTTCTTCCAGACGGCCGATGGTGGGGTACTGCTCAACGGCATTGCCTGCCTGGGAAGTTTGATAGGCAGGAGGCGCCACCGGCGCCGGAGCCGGTGCAGGAGCCTGAGCTTGACCGCTGGATGGCACCGTATTCGGTATTACATCCACGGAAGGCACCTGGGGCTTGAGCGTCGAATCCGGCCTGCTGTCGGTGGTATGGGCCCGGCGTGGGATTCGCGTCGGTAAGGCGGCGGCAGGTTGGCTCTGAGCAGGGCGCGTGATGCGGCGAGGCGAGTCGGAACTCTTGGGTAGAGCCGGTGGTAAGGGCGGTGAAACCGGCTTACCGGCCGGCAGCGGACTGGGAGGCGGCGCCTGGGCCAGGAGCGGAGAAAAGCCGGAGCCCGTGAAAGCCAATTGCAAACTGAGGGAAAGAGGCAAGACTCTTCCCAAATTCGTCAAAACGGCTCTCATTCCTGCCACTGCCCACCCCGAGTGCATTAGATATATTTTGCACAATCCCGGCAATATTACAAATCGTCCCCAGAAATTAGAAGAGATAAATTTTAAATGCCCGGCTGCCTCCCTAGACCAGGCAACCGACGGCGCCCTGCCGGCCGGTGATGCCCCCGGATTGACGATGGGAATAGAAAAGCTCGGGACGGCAACTTGTGCAAAATTCCGAGACATCCACCTGGGCCAGTCCCTGATTAAGCAACTGCAGGGCATTGATAGCCTTCAGGTTGGGTCTTGGTTGACCCTGCCTTTCTTCCACCAGGCCCTTTCTGGCCAACTTATCCACGGCCGGCGAACCGCTCGGATTGACAGTAGCCATGAGCTTTTCTACTACATCTAAACCGGTCGGATAACAACAAGTACCAATGGCCGGACCGACCGCCGCCAGCATGCGGCGGGGATCGCCGCCCAGCTCCTTCAGCCTTTCCACGCCCATCACGGCAATAGACTGGGCCGTGCCCCGCCAACCGGCGTGCACGATGGAAAGCAGTCTTAATTCAGGCTCGTAAATCATGACCGGCACACAGTCTGCAAAATGCAAGAGAACAGGCAAATTCTTGCTGGCAGTGGCCAGACCATCAACTCCGGCCAGGTCAGGTTTCATGCTGCCGTCCACTTTCACCACATGACCCGAGTGGACTTGCCCCGGTACATGCAAACGGTCGTGGTCAACCTTAAGGGCCCGGCACAACCTCTGACGATTCTTAAGAGCGCTTTCTTTGACCTTTTCATCACCCACGGAACGACCGAGATTGAAATTATCAAACGGGCTGGGGCAGCTACCGCCGTGCCGGGTAGTGAAAGCATGCACCAGTCCTTCCTGCCGAGACAGCAAGGGCGATGTGGTGAGCTTTAAGCCGTCCAGTTCCTTTACCTGCCATTCACTGAAGGAAAGTGACCGCTGTAACCGCTCCTGGAAAGACTGATTCTTGTCGTTGTCGCTGCCTGCTTCCATGTCCGCCTTCTATATATTGGATATACGTCTACTCAAACGGGAGGGCTAATGCAAGGAAAGTCCCCCACATATATTTATAGCCTGTCCTGTGATTCCGCGCGCCATTGGCGAAGCAAGATAGAGCACCAGGGAAGCCACTTCCTCCGGCTCAAGGAAACGCTCCTGGGGCACGGAAAGTCTGGTCAGTTCCATACCGGCATCAGCAGGCAAGCCATTGAGAGCCTGCCAGTGCGGATCTTCTATCTGCTTGCGGGCAAGATCCGTGAGCACCCATCCAGGGCAGACGGCGTTCACTGTCACACCGCTTGCGGCGGCTTCCAGGGCAGCGGCCTGGGTGAGACCCAGGAGCGCGAACTTGGAGGCCGAGTAAGCGGCACCGTAAGCTTCAGCCACACGACCGGAGATGGAAGACACATTGATTATGCGCCCGCTGCCCCGCTTCAGCATGGCCGGCAGAAAGCTGGACATGACCAGCATGGCGGCGTTCAAATTGATATCCAGCAATTGCCGCCAGGAGGACAGTTCGTGCCCGGCCACGCTCTCGGTGCGATAAATACCGGCATTATTGACGACGATATCGAATTGCCGCTCCCCTGCCAGTCCATTAAGCTCAGACTGCAGTTTCTCCAGAGAAGCCAAGTCTATACTCTTATATTGTGCGGTTCGACCGTAGGCACTGTGCAGTTCATCGGCAAACAAACGCAGGCGCTCTTCGTCCTTACCGACCAGATATAAATCGGCACCGCAGGCAGCAAAGCCCCTGGCTACGGCCTGACCGATACCGCGGCTTGCACCGGTGAGAAAGACCTGCCGCCCCTTAAAGAGATCAGGAGCAAAGCCATAAGAGGATGAAAGCGAAGTTTTGTTATCAAGAGACAAAGAATGACACACCTTATAACGGGCTCATTTTACCAGGCTCATTTTAGCCCCAATTGCCACCTTTACCGGCAAGTTTTGTAAGCAAGACAGAAAAGCGGGAACCTTGATAAACTTTCCAAGTCTTTAGTTTCTGTGAAGCGCAAAACTGCTTGTGAGCGCCAAACACCAAATGACAAATGACTTAAGTCCCGGTCAAGCTCAATACTTATCTCCTATCAAATAGTCGGTACAAGAAAATGAAACCCAAAGCCTACAACGCAAAGATTTCCCCGGTCAAAAGATCAATTCTAGTCGGCGCGCTGGCTCTGAGCCAAACTGTCGTCAGCACCTCTTTTGCACTACCTGCCCTGGCTCTAGATAATGAAATCAAGATTGCCGGACAGGGACTGTTCACCGTATCTGGTGCCGGTGGCATGACCGCCGACAAACGGGCCGAAGCCATCCAACAAAACTTAGACAATGCGCTGGTGGCAGCTAAAGACAGAACTCCGGCCTCTGTAAAAATCACCTATGTCAAAGGTACACCGGTCGTCACACTGGGTGGCTACCAGGTAGTTACCGTGGATAGTGCCTCAGCCAAGTCCGCCGGCACCACTCCCACTCTTCTGGCCACCAGATGGGCTGACTCCATCCGCGGTGCCCTGCGCGATCAAAGCAGTGTGCAAGCTTATGTCTCGCAACTCTCCGGCGAATACGACAGCAGCGCACCGACCGCCTATAATGCTCCGGCTGCACAGCCGAACCCTTCCTTCAATACTCAGCCCTATGGTCAGCCTAATCAGCAACAGGCCTATGGCCAACAGCCTTACGGACAGCAGCCCTATGGTCAACAGCCTTACGGTTCTTCCATGGTCAGACAGGGACGCGTAACCTATGCTCCCGCCGGTCTGGTCCTGCCGATCTCGCTGTCCTCCGGTATCTCCACGCAAGTAGCTAAAGCCGGTGACGTAGTGCAAGCCACTATCAGCCAGACGGTCATGCTGGGTGATTCCATGATACCGGCAGGCTCGGTGGTGCTGGGCACCGTTACCGATGCCAGCGCCGGAAAAATGCTGGGTCGTTCCGCCAGCCTGGGCATCAAGTTTAATCGCCTGCGCACTCCCGATGGAACCGAAACTCCTATTTCCGCTCACCTGGTAGGCGGCATCGGCAAGTACGCCGGCGGCGCCCAGGAAGACACCGTCAAAGGTGAAACCTGGAAAGGCAAAGTTGTACAGGCCGGTGTAAGAGGCGCGATCGGTGCCGGTACCGGTGCAGCCCTCGGCACAGCCGTCGGTGCTATCGCCGGTGGTGGCAGAGGCGTGGGCAAAGGTGCCTGGTCCGGTACGGCAATTGGTGCCGGCGTCGGCGTAGCCCAGAGCCTTATCTTGCGCAAAGGCAGCGACGTCAACGTGGCAGCCGGAACCGCCATGCAGATTCAGCTCGATGCACCGGTAAGTATTGCCGGCGCAGCCAGTGCCAATCCCTATTAATTTAAGAGGCTTGCTCGACCTGAAATCGAATTGAAGAAAGAAGGGAGGTCCATGGGACCTCCCTTCTTTTAGCGTTAGGAACCGGTAAGTACTCTAAAGGCACCGCAGCCGGCTTATCTACTTTCCTTGCTTTCCTTGCTTTTCTTGCTTTCCTTACCGGCTTTGTCGCTCTTACCCTGCCCGCGTACATCCCCTTTCACCTTGGTGCTGGCATTAGGCATAAGCTGGGCTTCCGTAGCCACTTCGCCGGTAAATTCCTGCTTGAACTCGGCCAGGAATTCATCGCCTGGTTTAATGATGGCTTCTTGCCCTTTGACAATAGTGTCTTCAATCAGGAAGCTGCCGGGAACTCCACTCAAGAAGCCCCAGGCGAAACCTTTGATGCGGCGATGTCTGACATTGGTACCCACCGGCTTCATGAAAGCGAAAGAGGGGTTGGCAGCACCGATCAAACCAAGGGCCACAGGCATGGCACCGAAGCTGAAGACTCCGGCCGGCGCCAGAGCGGCGTTCAAACCTACACGCAAAGCCTTATATTTGAGCTGCTGAGACCAGGGACCGGTCACCTGTCCCAGGTGGTTCACTCCCAACAAGCGCCCTTCCGCTTTGTTGTTCACCACTCTGGCAGTACGAGCCGGACAAGCCACGAGCGGAATGTGCTCGTTTTTCTCGTTCAAAATTTCGTCGAAATCAACGCCCAGGCAACCGGAGTTACGGTACCAGCGCTCGGGAGAAACGAGAGAGTGCATGACGCTTCTGGCTCTAAGACAATAATTGATATGGCCTCTTACCACCGAACCCTTTTTAGCAATCAAGCGATCGCCTATCTTCAAATCGTACTTAAGACGGGCTTCCACAGGGTCGCCTTTCTTGGCCGTCTTGGAAGAGATCTGAGACAGTACTACCACGGGGAAGCGAGCACCGGTCTTGATCTTGGTCTTGCCCTCGTCGGTGGGCAGGTTTTCGTATTCGACAACCTTTTCAATTTGCTCTACTTCATCAAGATCAATGAGGAACGGCTCATCGCCCGTAGCAACCAACTCTACGGCCAGAACACTGTCTTTGCTCGTATCGTTTATGCTAGCGCCCAGTTGGTGCACTTCATTTGTCGGTAAGGAATCGGCGGTACCAAAAGTGCCGCTGGAGCCGGCACTTGTAACCGCAGTCTGGCTGCCGACCGTAGGTTCGGTCAGTACCTCCACGGCCTCGGGGCTATCACCCAGTTTGGGAGGTGTGGCTGACTGCAATAAACTGCCGGTGGTGCCGCCGAAAACGGAGCCGGCGCTGAGATTTTCCGTCGGAGCATTACTGAGGGGCGCTTCCACGGGGCTGAGTGTCACCGCCGGATTAAGACCAGTGGCGGCGGTCGCTTCCGGCTTCTTCTCGCTCTCTTCCGTCTTGTCTGTATCTATGACAAAAGTCTCGCCGCCGCCGTTAGTGGTGGCAGCACTTGTGGTTTCGGCGGGGGCAGGCTGCGAAACTTCCTTATCTTTCGCTTTGACGGCGATGGTCTTACCACTGCCGTCAGCATCTTTGGGCTTATCGTCGAGAGTAAGCTCCGACTGCGTGTCATTCCAACTGGGAGCAGCCTCTTGTGCCAGCACGGGCAAGGGTAAGAGCACCATCTGCGCTACCAGCGCCGTGCTCAAAAATATGCTCATTGCTCTGGGAAAAGATGAACGAGAATGCTTGATGGACAAACCCATAATGATCAACGCCTCGTTGAAAGAAATAGTAAATATGATTCCCGGCAATCATCTATTAGCTAGATATAAAGCTAAGGAATTTATACCGTGTCCGGCGATGTCAATAACATCCTTGACTACCGAAGCTTTAAGACTTAACAGGCCCCCGGTTAAAACCGAGGGCCTGTCTGTTTCAGAAAGAGATGCTTAGTTTCCTGGTCCCAGCAACTGGAAGGCCGCCCAGGTACGGGGCGCCCGGTCCCTGGAGAGAGCAGCCAGCTGAGCCTTGCGCAAACTCTGGGCCGGTCCCAATCCGGACTGCTTGCTCTTGTAGAAATTAACAAGCTCATCAATCCGCTCCGACTCAGGCTGGCTCCAGAGACTCATCAAGACATTTCTGGCTCCGGCATAGTTCAAACCGCGACTGAAGACCTTAACGGCATTGCCTCGCACATCTTTAGAGTTGACCGAGCTGGCGCTCCAGACGATCAGATCGCTGGCCATCTTTGTGCCGCAAAGCTTGTCGACCGTGACCTTGCTCTGGGCACCTTCGGCGGTGCTATCGCTCAAGATAGGCAGAACCGAGCGCAGGGGATTGCTTTCCAGAAGGGGCAGGCGGGACGAGAAGTGGACAACAGACTTTCCTCTTGACTGTTCTTCCAGATTGTTGATGGCCGCTTCCTTGCCGAACAGGGTGGTGACTCTCTCGCTGCCGACCACGCTGGCAATCTGATCGGTCTCGGCTTTCTCGGAACCCTGACTGCCATTGGAATTAGCCATAATGACTGAGAGATCGTCGGCAATGCGGGGCTGGCTGTCAAGCAGGACGGACACCGAAGAAATCATGGTCAGCAAATGCTTTTCAACCAGGAATTTGCCTTGATCATCTATAAGGGCCGCATAGGGCAAGTTATAGAGGGGACCATCCGGGATCACTACCAACACCTGCTCGGCATTCTTGGGCAGGAATTGGCGCACTGCCGCAGGCATAAGCTCACTATAAAGGGAGTGCAGTACGACTCGGTCGGCATCACCGCTGCCGGTACCGCCGCCGGCCTGAGCGGCGGAAACGAGCAGGGAGGTTACCTGGCTCTTCAAACGAGCCTTGCCCACCGGCAGGCAACTGGAGGACATACGGCCCGAAGGCTCAATGGTGAAAGCCATAGTGAACTCCGGTCCGACCAGGTAGTCTACGGCTGTGGCGTTGTTCTTTTGCAGACTGGCGATGATTTCAGGCGCTAAGGTCGGCACCGGAGCAATCAAACGAGCCAGGGAGCGATTAGTCTTTACAACACCGGTAAAGCGCTCCATCCAGCTCTTCCACTCTTTCAAGAGTTTATCGGGAGTGGTGACCAGTTCAGCGGAGTGCAGGCGCGCTCTCTGGGTAACCAGTTCATTGTATACATCACGGTCTTCCCGCTTCACTTCGCCGCCGCGACGGGTCCACTCCAGAATGAAGTTCTCTTCCTTTATCTGTTCGGCCGTCACAAGCGCCTGCTCGGTCATGCCCTGAGAGGCCAGAAGCTGCACAAGCAGAGCACCCATGTCTTCCCGGGTGCAAGGATAGCCGAGCTGATCGGCGGAAGCGAAATCAGCAGCCTGTGGGGAACGGAAATAAGAGAGGGCTGAATTGAGAGAGGCTTTGGCCGGCTCCACTTCACCCTTGGTCAACTGCAACTTGGCAAGCACCGTATATGCCCGCCACAGATTGGCATCATCCCCCAACTTTTCAGAACCGGCGATGGCTTTCTGCACATAGCTCTCAGCATTTGTGAGGTCCGAAGACTTGAGGCAAACCTCCGCTACGCCTTGCAGGATTCTTCCCTTCAGGAGCACATCAGGATTCTTGCCCATAATGGTGATGGCACCGGTGAGGTGGTTCTTAGCATCCCGGAAGGAGCCGCTGCGATACTCGGCGCAAGCCATATTCTGCATGGTGATGGCATGCAAACGGGGCAGGACCGGCTGCAATACCGCATGGTAGTCAAGTCCCTGCTGAAAATAGCCGAGACCTTTACCGGTCTGTCCGTCCTGAACTTCAATGACACCGAGGGCATTGTAGATTTGAGCCAGACCCTGGTTGTCCTGTTTGGCTTTCAAGACCGAAGCGGCTTTCAAGAGCATCTGCCGGCCCTGCTCATAGTCGCCGCAGGCGCAAAGCACGAAGCCATAACCCTCATCGATGTTAGCCCTGGATACATCAGGAATCTGTCTGGCATCGATTTTGGAAATGAGAGCATAGACGGTCTCATAAGACCGGCGAGCATTGGCAAATTCGCCGGCGGCAAAATGGGCATTGCCGATGCACTGATAACCGGTGATTTGATAAACATTGGAATCTTTGGGAGCGGCTTTGGCTACCGAGAGCAGTTTGTTGGCTTCTTCCAGGGCAGCCACGAACCAACCCAGGTCGATCATGGAGTTGACGATGGTGGCTCTCACCTGCACGGCTTTACCGATATCGCCTTTGTCATAGCTGTACTGAGCGCCCTGCTGATAGAACTTAATGGCTTCCTTCACCTTGCCGGACTTGACCGCCAGATTGGCGCAAAGGTACATCAAGCGGGAGCCTTCATCGGGGTCGTTCAACTGACCGCTGGAAAGGGAGCGCAATGCGGCATCAAGCTGCTGTGTAGCCCAGACCGGGTTATCCAGACCAAAATAGGCTTGCGCCAGGACGATACGGGCCTGAGCCAGGACCACTTCGTTGCCGCCGCCCGTCAGAACTTCAATGGCGTTCTCGCCCAGGTGCTTGGCCTTAATCCACTGCCCCTGTTCGATATAGACTTTAGCCATATTAGTCAGGGCTCGTCCCTGACCTTCCGAATTCTTGGTGTCCAGGCAGAGTCCGTAGCCCTCCTGCCAGACCGCCAGAGCCTGACCGAACATTTTCTGGTCGAAGAGTTTCTGCCCTTCCTTCTCAAGTTTCTTGATTTTTTCAGCATCCTGAGGGGTCTGCTGCACGTCGGTCAGTTTCTGTAATTCTTTGATGAGGGCCTCGGCACCAATCGACTTGTCTGTTGTTTCTTTAGGCGCCATGTTTGACTGGTTGGGCATCTGCGGCTTAAAGTCGGGTTTATGCTCAGACTTGGCCTGCCCCTGGGTGTTAGCAAGCACAAGCGGCTCCAGGGTGGAATGCCTTTGAGGGAAGGCCAGAGCCGCACTCAGGCTGGAAGTTGTCGAAAGAAGGATCGTACAGGCTAGTGAAACTGCTTTTCTCATTGATTCAAATTCAACTCAATTGACGTTTGGATGGCTGATCTACCCTTTCCTACCAGAGCTCCTGCAAAAATGACAGAGAGTTGGGAAGCAAGGTCCAAGGCAAATAAGAATAGTCAATCAGGGTCGATTTTGCCTGTGAAAACAACCATAAATAAACAGAGATGGGCAAAAAATAAGGTTGCGAAGAGATACTAAAATTCGCTTCACCATGGGGAACAAAGCTGTTCTTGGCGCGTCTTGCCCTTTTGTTGATCATCTCCGCCAGCAAGAACAAAAACCTTGTTAATTGCCGACGAACCTAGAAAGAGAGCCCTGAATTCGGTGCCACTTGCACCAGCAAACTTGTTAAACGCAGGCCCGGCGCGTCTGATATATCCGCAACCGGCAAGCCTCCAGAGCCGCACAAATCGGCTCAAAACAAGGGTCTGGCAGTAATCGGCAGCACCCAGCCATTGCCGATGATGATAACCTTTAGACAGCTCTAAATAACAGCAGAGCCAACTTGACCAAGTAACTTAACAACCACAGAAACCAAACTAGATATTGGAGTATCCCATGAGAAACCTTCGCCAAGTTACCCTTGCCGCCCTCATCGCCCTTATTGGCAACACCAGCCAGGCCGCTTTTATTCCGGCCCAGGCAGACACCCTCACGGCAGGAGTCAGCAAAGGACAACCCAGTAAGGTAAAGACCTATTTTCAAAATCACCAGAATGTGCGTAAAGCGACCATCGGTGCCGGTGTCGGCACTGCCGCCGGAGCAGTAGCAGGTCTGGTATCAGGCAAAGGTCTGGTACGCGGTGCCGCCATAGGGGCAGGAACAGGAGCTACCGTCGGACTGGTCAACTCTAGTAAAATTATGAGTAAGCACCCCGTTGTCAAGGACGTCGCATCGGGCACCCTCACAGCGGCCGGACTGACCTGGTCAGCCTCCAAGGGAAGAGGACAAACCAAGAACATCGCCAAAGGAGCAGCCGTAGGGGCAGCGCTCGGTCTGGGAGTCGGACTCCTGAAAGACAAGTTACAGTAAGGAACTAATGCAAAAGCGCAGTCAAGTCCTCAAAGAGATCGAAACCGGAGAATTTGACCTGCTCATCATCGGAGGCGGCGTAGTTGGAGTCGGAGTGGCTCAAGACGCCGCCTCTCGTGGTCTATCGGTACTACTGGTGGAAAAAGCCGACTTTGCCTCCGGCAACTCCAGCCGCACCACCAAACTTATTGACGTTCACGTTCACGGCGGTCTGCGCCTACTAAATCCCTTTCAATTCCAATTGCGCAGCACGAGAGAACTCTGTCAGGAGCGCAGTCTTTTGCAGCAATTGGCACCTCATATGGTGCGAGACTTCAGTTTCCTTTTGCCCATCTCAAGAGGCAAAACTTTCTTTGGTTTGAAGGCGGAAGTCGGGCTTTCGCTTTACGACCTGCTCTCCATCAATGCCCGCGGTGTCAGACGGCACGAAAGACTGAGCCGCAAAGCGGCCCTGAGGGCGGCCCCCTCTCTGTCCGAGCAAGTGGTGCAGGCAGCCTTGCGCTTTCATGATTGCATCACCGATGATGCTCGCATCGTCATGGAAGTGCTGAAATCGGCAGTCAGTCTCGGGGCCCTGGCCATAAACTATCTGGAAGCAAAAGAGTTCGAAATCGAAGACGGAAAGATCAAAAGCGTAAGATGCCAGGATCGCATCAGCGGCAATACCATATCAGTCAGGTGCAAAGCCTGCATTAACGCATCGGGAGTCTGGTCGGACAAGCTTTTGAAGCAAATCGACCCGAACTGGCAGGAACGGGTGGCGCCGGCCAAGGGCACCCATATAATGTTGCCGCTCTCGGCCTTCGAAACCAATACCGCCCTTTTTCTGCCTACCAGGGACGGTCGCTACGTCTTCGTGGTGCCCTGGCAGAAAGCCCTCATGGTGGGCACCACAGACAACCATTACGACGGTCCCCTGGACAATCCGCAACCCACGGAAGAAGAAATTAATTACCTGCTTTCCGTCTTAAATTCCTACAGCAATAAACGCCGGTTGCTGGAAAGAGGCGATGTGATTGCCGCCTGGAGCGGACTCCGCCCTCTGGTTTCCGAAGCGGGTGCCACCGACGCCACCAAAAACCTCTCCCGGGAGCATCTGCTTTTCACCGGTCCTTGCGGCATAATCAGCTTGATTGGCGGCCAGTTGACCAACTATCGTATCCTCTCTATGCAGATAGTCGACATGGCTGTAGAGCAACTGAAAAAACGCGACCAGGACCTTGGCACCAGGTTGAAAGCGACCCGGACCGGCCAGATAATGCTTGGCGGCTGGCAGAACAAGGACGACTACCTGACCAGTTCGGCGCAAATTTCCAGCTACGGCCGCAAACTCGGTCTTGATCCGGCCACCATCGAACATTTAAGCGCCACCTACG
>Ga0268298_10000348_pt1 | contig 59802 bp, 60 predicted proteins | sample WWTPWeurt_MetaG_FD_194462 | JGI IMG/M metagenome (GOLD analysis project Ga0268298, IMG submission 194462) | Activated sludge microbial communities from WWTP in Nijmegen, Gelderland, Netherland - WWTP Weurt | ecosystem: Engineered > WWTP > Aerobic digester > Activated sludge | place... | reverse complement strand
AACAACGGGCCAGCCTTTTCGAACCCTATTTCTCCCAGATGGTTCTGGCGCGCCCTTCGGGGGGCGGCCTGGCCCTGATGGTGGTTCGGCGGCTGGTCCGCCGCCAGGGCGGATTCGTGGACGTGCGATCCGACCCGGCGGGTTCCTTCTTTGATGTTTATTTCCCGGTAATCCGCGACGCGGTGATCCGCCCGGAGTCCCCCGCCTCGGTGAAACGCCCCCGCCTCTTGATCGTGGACGACCGGCGGGATCAGCGGGAATTGTTCGGACGGCTTCTGGAAAACGCCGGCCACGAGGTGGTCACGGTATCGAGCGAATCCGAAGCCCTGGAGGCCCTCGCGCGCCAGGCGGCGGACATCGTGCTCCTGGATATCTCTCTCCGCAAACAACACGACGGATTTGATCTTTATCGGACCCTTCGGGCCCGATGGCCCGGCCAAAAAGTGATCTTCGTGAGCGGGCACGGCCGGGAGGAATACGCGGAAACCCTGCCGGATTTGATGGAAGCCCCCTTCCTCAAAAAACCCTTTAGCGCCAAAACGCTCCTGGCCACGGTCCAGGACCTGCTGGCCTCCGCGGGCCCCCGGTAATCGCATGGCCCCCGGCCCCCGCCTTGTCGGATCCGCGGCCCCCCGCGCGCTCCAACGCCTCATCCCGCGGCTAAAACTCGCCCATTTGATGGCCCTGCCGGAGGAGAACTTCGGCAAGCTGGTTCTCACCGTCGAACGGCATCCGCTGTTTCAAAAATACCTCTACACCAGCGACCCGGGGCGCCAGCTTTTTTCCTACGGACGATTTCAGCGCAGCGGGGTCGCTCCCCGATTTCTCCAGATCAACGAAGACATCGCCCCCGCCGCCGGGGGATTGGACGTCGAATCGCTGCTGGAGGAAAAACGGTCCCTGATCTCCCTGTGCCGACGGATCGGCGAGAAAAACTTCGAACGCTATTTTTTATACGGCGAAGGCGGGCGGTCCCTGGAGGACATCGCCCGGGAATGCGGCGTGAGCCTGGAAGACGCCCAGCGGGCCCTGGACTTGGTGACCCGGGTCGGGGTTCAATCCGAATTCTACGAACCGGCGTCCCCGTCCATGTCCGCCGCCAACACTCGGATCGCCCACATCGAACCCGACGGCGAGGGCGGCTTCGCGATCCGCTACACCTCCCTGAAATACGCCCGGGGGCGTTACGTTATCCACTACGACCGGCTTCAAACCCTGAAGCGCCTGCCGGGGATGACCCTGGAGGAATTCCGCCAAATCAAAAAACTGGTCAAAACCATGGAATACGTCAACGCCCGGCGCTCCACCGTCAGCCGGGTGTTGGAAACCATCGTCCAGCGCCAGGACCAATTTCTCCGGTCCGGCCACCAGGAAGATTTGCGGGATTTAACCCAGGAGGAACTGGCCCGCCGATTGGGCGTGCATTCCAGCACCATCAGCCGCATCGTCGCCTCCAAATCCGTCCTGACGCCCTGGAACGAGGAACGGCGCATCAAAGATTTTCTGGGGCGCCGTTCGGTGGAGGGCGTCCTGGCGAAAATCCAGGACCTGGTGGAAGAGGAGGCCGGGTTGATCCGATCCGGCGTCCTCCCCGGGCCCTTTCGGGACGTGGAACTCTGCCGCGCCCTGGCCGAACGGCAAGGGCCTCGAATCGCCCTTCGAACCATGTCCAAATATCGCTCCCTGCTGCAAATTCCCAACGTATACGACCGGGCCCGAACCTTCTCCCGGCCGGCTCCTCCGGCCTCGCCCCCCCCGGCTCTTAAGTCTTAGAAGCCCCCACCGATAATTCCCCTAACAACGCGGCCATCGCCGTCGTTGTCCATTCGTCCGCGCGTCCCTGGGATGCCGCCGACTTCGAGGGGGAAGGATGTCCACATCACCGGTTCCGATCCTGTTGGTCGACCACGACGAAAAAGATTTCAACGCCGCCCGGGCGCTTCTGGAGCAATTTGAAACCGACACCTATTGCCTCGATTGGGCCCCCGATTACGAGGCCGGATTGCGGGCCCTTTCCAAGGGGGCCTACGCCCTGGTTCTTGTCGAATACCATCTGGGGGGCAAAACCGGCCTGGATTTTCTCCAGTCCCTCAAGGACCGGGGCCCGGAGGCGCCCGTCATCGTGCTGACCGAAAAGGGCGACCGGGAGGTCGATTTGCAGGTGATGCGCGAAGGGGCGTACGATTTTCTCATCAAAGGCGAATACGACGCCTCCCTTTTGGAACGATCGCTCCGCTACGCCTTGAGCCGCCGGAAAACCGAGGAGCATTTGCTCCACACGGCCCGGGAACTGGAGCGCATGAATTCCACGTTGAAGGAAACCCAATCCCGAATCATTCAACAGGAAAAAATGGCCTCCATCGGTCAACTGGCGGCCGGCGTGGCCCACGAAATCAACAACCCCATCGGCTTCGTGTCTTCCAACCTGCGGACCCTCGCCAAATACGCCGACAGCGTGACGGGCTTTTTCAAGGAATTGCAGCGCCTGCTGGCGGACGCCCCCGCCGGTTCCCCCCTGCACGCCCTCAAAGACCAGTGGCGGGACCGCCAGCTGGATTACGCCGTGGAGGACATGATCGATCTCATTCAGGAGTCCCTGGAAGGCACCGACCGGGTCGTCAAAATCGTCAAGGATTTGAAGAACTTTTCCCGGGTCGACGAGGCCGAACACCAACACGCCAACATCAATGACTGTCTGGACAGCACCATCAACATTGTCTGGAACGAATTGAAATACAAAGCCCAGTTGACCAAGGAGTACGGGGCCCTGCCCCGCATCAAATGTTTCCCGCGCCTGTTGAACCAGGTGTTCATGAACTTGCTGGTCAACGCCTCCCACGCCATTGAAAAACAAGGGGTGATCACGGTCAAAACCTGGCAGGACAACGGCTCCATCGTGGCCTCCGTTTCCGACACCGGCTGCGGCATTCCGGAACCGATTCGAAAAAAGATCTTCGAGCCGTTTTTTACGACCAAAGAGGCCGGCAAGGGAACGGGCCTGGGCCTCTCCATCGCCTACGACATCGTCGCCCGGCACAAAGGCGAGATCACGGTGGACAGCGAAGTGGGCCGGGGGACCACCTTCACCGTACGCGTTCCGGCCCTGGAGCCGCAATCGTGAATCCGATCCGCCTCCTTTGCGTGGACGACGAACGGAACGTGTTGCGCGCCCTTCAGCGCGTGTTTCGCTCCGAGCGATTTCAATTGACGACGGCCCAATCCGGACCCGAGGCCCTGACCCTCCTGGAAAAGGGGCCGGTCCCCGAAGTGGTCCTGGCCGATTACCGCATGCCGGGGATGAACGGGGTGGAATTGCTGGAACAGGTTCACGAACGGTGGCCCGACACCCTGCGCATCATCCTGTCCGGCTACGCCGAAGCCACGGCGGTGGAAGAGGCCCTTCGGCTGGGAAAAGTCTTTCGTTTCTTCGCCAAACCTTGGGACGACCGGGAGTTGATTTCCGCCATTGAACAGGCGGTGGAGCACCCGGTGTGCCGCCTGGATTGGCGCCGGGGCCGTTCGGGCGTTCCGCCCCCCCTGCCATGACGACCGGCCCCGCGACCCTGCTGTTCGTGGACGACGAGACCAACACGCTGAACGCCCTCAAGCGGGTCTTCGCCGACCAAGGCCACCGGGTGCTCCTGGCCAACGGCCCGGCCCAGGCGCTGGAGGTTCTCTCCCGGGAGCCGGTGGACCTCCTCTGCAGCGATCAGAACATGCCGGGCCGGACGGGCTTGGACCTCCTAAAGGAAGTTCGGGAGCGCTGGCCCCACATCAAGCGTCTGATGCTGACCGTCGTGACCGACGCGGCGGTCATGCGGGAGGCCGTGGAGAGCGGGGCGGTTTACAAATACCTCAACAAACCCTGGGACGACGATGATTTGAAAATGACCGTGCGAAGGGCCCTGGAACACGGCCATCTCGAATCGGCCCACGACCGTCTGCGGGACCGAACCTCGGCCCAGGAACAAATGGTCGAGAAAATCGACCGGCTCTGGGACCGCCCCCGGGGAACCCTGGGCTACGTTCTCGAGAAAGCGGGTCTCGCCACGGCCGACCAGATGGCGGCGGCGGGCCGCGAGCGGCGGGCGCCCGAAACCCTCATCGAAACCCTCGCGCGGATGGATTTGGTGACCGAGGCCCAGGTTCTTCGGGCGGTGGCCGAGGCCCAACACATACCGACCATCGAACTGGAGGGCGTGGCCCTGGCCGCCGACGCCGTGAAAATGGTCCCCCGGGAAATTTGTGAAAAAGGTCGTTTGGCCCCGGTCCGCGTGGAAAACGACCGGTTGGTTGTCGCCTTCGCCGATCCGACGGACGTCGTCAAAATCGAAAACCTGGCCATCGTGACCGGGCTCCCCGTGACGCCCCTCGCGGCCACGCCGTCGGGCATTCTCAAAAGCCTCGATCGGTTTTTCGGCGATTCGCCGGCCTACACGTCCCTTCAGGATTTTGAAAAGCAGGTTCAGTACGACCACGGCGGTCGGTTCGACTTGGTGGTCGAGGAGGAGGAGCCGAACGCCCTGGACAAACTGTTCACCGGAACCGACGAGGCTTCCGTGGTCCGCCTGGTGAACGCCATTGTCTTCGAGGGTCTCAAAAGCCGGGCCTCCGACATCCACATCGAGCCCAAAACCCGGGTGTCCCTGGTTCGCTACCGCGTGGACGGCATGCTTCAGACGCGCTTAAAAATCCCGGCCCCCCTTCACGCGCCCACCATGTCGCGCCTCAAAATCCTGGCCAAACTGGACATCGCCGAGCGGCGCCGTCCCCAGGACGGACGGTTGACGCTCAAAGCCGGTCCGCGTCTCATCGACGTCCGGTTGTCCACCATGCCGACGGTGGAAGGGGAAAAGATGGTCCTGCGTATTCTGGACACGTCGGGGGCGGTGAAAAAGGTGGCCGACGTGGGGTTCGCCGCGGGAGACCTCCTGCGCCTTTCCCCCCTCCTGCGCCGACCCCAGGGGATCGTCCTTTCCACGGGCCCGACGGGGTCGGGCAAGACGACCACGCTCTACGCCATATTGAACGAGACCCTGAGCCCGTACAAGAATTACGAAACCATCGAAGATCCCGTGGAATACCGTCTGGAGGGGGCCAACCAGGTCCAGGTCCGGGAAAACCTGGGGCTGTCCTTCGCCGCCACTCTTCGCTGCACCCTGCGGCAGGACCCCGACGTCATCCTCCTGGGGGAAATCCGCGACGAGGAAACCGCGGACGTGGCCTTCAAGGCGGCCCTCACGGGCCACCTCGTCCTCTCCACCCTGCACACCAACAGCACCGTGGCGTCCCTCACGCGGCTGATCGACATCGGGGTCAAACCGTACTTGCTCGCCTCGGCCCTGGAAGGCATCATCGCCCAGCGGTTGGTCCGGCGAATTTGCGAAAGTTGCCGCACCCGGGTGGAACCGGCGGCCGAAACCTTGGCCCTCCTTCGCCTGCGGCCCGAGGATTTCCCGACGGCCTTCGCCGGGACCGGCTGCGAACGGTGCGACCATTCCGGCTACCGGGGACGCACGGGCCTCTTCGAATTGATGGTCGTCACGGACGAACTTCGACGGGGAATCGCCGGGGGGGTGGAGGAATCGGCGGTGACGGGGCTTGCTCGGGCGGCCGGCATGCGCACCCTGTTGGAAGACGGGCTGGAAAAAGCCCGGGCGGGGGTCACCACTCTGGAGGAGGTCCTGCGGGTGATGGGGCCGCCGACCCGTTACGAGGAACCTTGCGGGGCCTGTCGCCGCCCCTTCGAGGTGACCCACGGGTTTTGCCCTTTTTGCGGATCGGAACGGCGAAACCGCTGCGGGGGGTGCCACCGCACCCTGGAGCCGCTCTGGAGCCACTGCCCCGGGTGCGGCCAGAAGCGATCGTTGCCGACGGCGCGGTCGGCCCTTTAAATCACGCCACGGCCGGGGCCACGCCGCCCCGGAGAGGACGACCCCAGGAGGGCCAGTCCAGTTCGACCCGGTTTCGGCCCAGGGCCTTGGCCCGGTAGAGGGCCTGGTCCGTGGCGGCCAACAAATCCAGAGGCGCGGCCCGGCCGTCGGGGATCCAGGAGGCGACGCCGACGCTGACCGTGAGGGAAGCCCCTTCCGGCGCGGACCGGCGGGAGAAATGGTTCACGGCCCGCCGGAGACTTTCGGCCACCAGGGCCGCGCCGGGCACGTCGGTGTGGGGAAGGAGAACGGCGAATTCCTCCCCCCCGTAACGGGCCACCAAATCGCCCGGACGGCGGACCGTCTCCATGAGAGCGCGGGCGACGTTTTTTAACGCGTCGTCCCCCGCCAAATGGCCGAACCGGTCGTTGAACGCCTTGAAATAGTCGATGTCGACCAACAGGAGCGCCAACGGATAGGATCCCCGCCGTGCCCGAAACCATTCGGCCCGGAGCCTTTCGTTGAGGGCCCGCCGGTTGGCCACGCCCGTGAGTCCGTCCAGAGCCACCAGGGTTCGCAATCGGCGATTGCGACGGCGAAGCCGCCGGACCGCGTGAAACAACCGCTCTTCCCGCTCCTTTCGCCGGGCGCGGCGCCCGCCCGCCCAGCGCCCGAGGCGCCATCGGCGCGGGGACAACCATTGGGGCCAGGAAATCCCCCGCCACCACCGGCCGACGGGAGCGATCGCCGTCCGATCCTTCACGGGAGTTTCTCCACCCGACCGGACGACAAATCGTAGAGCGCGGGAACGATGAGCAATCGCCCCCGAGCCACGCGTTCCCGCAGCAGCGGACTTTCCAACAGGATGTTTTGCACCGCCTCTCGGACGTTGGACTCCTCGGCCAGCCGAACCCGGTCGGTTTCCTTCATTTTCGGATCGGGCAGGGCCGGCCGGATTCGTTTGACGATCGCGTCCAGGTTCGGGGTGGGCATGGGTTCCCCCGAGAGGGCGGCGGCCACCGCTCCGCACTTCCGATGCCCCATCACCACCAGGACACCCACCCCCAGATGATCCGCGGCGTATTCCAAACTGCCCAAGGCCACGGGGTCCACGACTTCCCCGGCGCTCCGGACCACGAACAAATCCCCCAACCCCTGATCAAACAACAATTCGGGCGGGGTTCGGCTGTCGGAACAGGACAAAATCATGGCCCGGGGGTGTTGCCCCGCGACCAATTCCCGTCGACGCTCGATCGTCGGACGGGAACGGAGGGCGCCCCGGGCGAAACGGTGATTGCCGTCCGCCAGGGCGCGCCACACGTTTTCAAGGGCCGACGCGACCGGGCGCGCCGGTTCGGCGGCGTGGGCTCCGCCGGCGATCAAAAGGATCAAGAGTCCCCGCCCGGGACCCGTCACGGCCGGCATCCCGCGGGGGTGGCCCGGGGCGAGGCCAACCAACGCTCAATGATTTTGACGGCCCGGGCGTGGATCTGACAGACCCGCGATTCCGACACGCCGAGGACTTCCCCGATTTCCCGAAGAGTGAGCTCCTCGAAATAGTAGAAGGACACGACGTGCCGTTCCTTTTCGGGCAACGCGTCCACCCCCTCCCGGAGGCGACGAACCACTTCCTCTTTTTCGAGACAGGACAGCACGTCCGGTTCCGCCCGGGCGGCCAGGAGGTCCGGGCCCGCTCCGTCGCCCTCCTCCGAGCCCCGGGGCCCGCCGTCCAGGGACATTTCGCCGTCGTGAATGACCTCCTGGTGGAGACCCCGCATCTCCGCGGGGGTCAAACCGAGCTCCGCGGCGATTTCCAGATCCGAGGGGTCCCGACCCAGGCGTTCCCGCATTTCGTTTTTGACGTCCTTGTAGCGCTCCACCCGCCGGCGCCCCCCCCGGCTCAACGGATCCAGCCGCCGCAAATGATCCAACACGCTGCCCTGGATCCACCGGTAGGCGAAAGTGTCGAATTTGACGTTGCGGCTCGGATCGAACCGGTCCAAGGCCTTCAGCAAACCGATGGCGCCCGCGCTTTCCAAATCGTCCCGGTCGACCTGGGGCACCAGGGCCACGGGCATCCGTCCCACCACGTGCCGCACCAACGGCGCGAATTGGGCCAGAATCGTTTCCCGCGCCGAGGCGTCGCGATCGGATAAAAACCGCCGCCAGGCGTTCTCCAGCGCCGCGGGCGTGGCGGGGGCTCGTCCCGCGTTTTCCTTCTCGGACGTTGCGTTCCTCATAAGGATCCTCCCGAATTCAAGACGCCACCGGCTGGGGCGTTTCGGCCCCCACGACGCCGATGGATTTCACGCGCGTGTCGGCGGTGATCTCGTTGTAGGAGAGCACCGTCAACCGCGGCACAAACCGCTCAAAATGTCGTCGGACCGCCGCCCGCAGGGACGCCGAACAAAGGAGCACCGGACGGTCCGCCGCTCCGACCGGCGCGCTGAAGAGTTCCAACAGCCGCCGGGCCACGTCGTCCGAAAGGGCGGGATCCAGCGCCAGGCGGGCGGTCCGCTCCCCCTTGGGCATCGATTCCACGAGCCGCCGCTCCAGGTCCGGGGCCAGGGTGGCGGCATACAACGTTCCTTCCTCGTCCCGGTACTGCTGGGAAATTTGTCGCGCCAGAGAGGCCCGGGCGTACTCCGTTAACAGGTCGGGATCTTTTGTCACCCCCGCGGCTTCGCTCAACGCCTCGAGGATCTGCAGCAGATTGCGGATCGATATTTTTTCGCTCAAAAGGTTTTGCAGAACGCGGTGGACGGCCCCGGCCGATAGAACCCCCGGGATCAATTCCTCCAGGAGGGCCGTTTGGCCCCGGCCCTTCAAGTCGTTCAACAGGGTTTGGACTTCCTGTCGGCCCAAAATTTCGTGGGCGTGGTCCCGCAGGACCTCGGTGAGATGGGTGGCCACCACCGACGCGTTGTCCACCACCGTGAGTCCCTCCATTTCGGCGGAACGCCGGTCCGTTTCCGCCACCCAGAGCGCGGGCAAGCCGAACGTGGGCTCCTTGGCGGGCAATCCCCGGACGTTCTTGATGCCGTCGCCCCCCATGGCCAGGCAGTAGCCGGGCATGAGATCCCCCCGGGCCACTTCGGCGCCTTTGATTTTGATGACGTAGGTGTTGTTGTAGAGGGCGCTGGAATCCCGAATGCGCACGGGGGGGAGGACGAACCCCAGTTCCCGGGCGCAGCGCCGTCGGATCGAGGCCACCCGATTCAACAAATCCCCGCCCTGGGCCGTGTCAACCAAAAACAAAAGTCCGTAACCCAACTCCAACTCCAGGGGTTCCACCGCCAAAAGCGCCGAGAGGTCTTCGTTGGAGCGGGAAGGTTCGGCGCTTCCCGGAACGGGAGCGGCGGTCGCCGCCGACGGCGCCGCGCCGGGCCGGGCCACCCAGGCCATGGAGGCCAGGGTGCCGCCCACCACGAGGAAAGGAACGACCGGCAGCCCCGTGAACAATCCCGTGACGCCCAGGAGCGACATGGTGAACCCCGCCATGCCCAGGGCGCGGGGGTTGGCGGCTATTTGCCGGGCCCATTCCTGGCCGAGAGGCGATTGGGTCGCCGACCGGGTCACCAGGACCCCGGACGCGGTGGACACGATGAGCGCCGGAATCTGATGGACCAGCCCGTCGCCGATGGAGAGGACCGTGTAGGTTCGCAACACGTCGGCCAGCTCCATATGGCGACGCCAGAAACCCAGCACGGCGCCCCCCAAAATATTGATCCCCACGATCATAATGGCCGCGATGGCGTCGCCCCGGACGAATTTGGAGGCGCCGTCCATGGCGCCGTAGAAATCGGCTTCCCGTTGGATGTTTTGTCGCCGCTGGGTGGCCGTTTTTTCGTCGATCAACCCGGCGTTCAACTCGGCGTCGATGGCCATTTGTTTCCCGGGAAGAGCGTCGAGGGTGAAACGGGCCGCGACTTCCGAAACCCGCTCGGCGCCCTTGGTGATGACCATAAACTGCACGACCACCAAAATGAGAAACACGACGAACCCGACCACCGCGTCCCCCCGGACCACGATTTGGCCGAAGGCTTCGATGACGGCGCCGGCGTCCCCGGACATTAAAATGCGTTTGGTGGAGGCGACGTTCAACGCGAGCCGAAAGAGCGTCAGGCCCAGGAGGACCGAGGGGAAGATGGAGAAATCGAGGATTTCACGGATGTTCAACACGACCAGCAGCACGGTGACGGACATGGCCAGATTGAGGATCAGCAAGAAACTGAGCAGCCAGGTCGGCAGGGGCAAAATCATGGTGGCCAGAACGCCCAGAATGCCGAAGGCGGTCAGGACGTCCAAGGTGCGCTTTTGAATCATCGGTTCGGCCACGCCTTACCTCCGGGGGTTCTTCAGGCGATACACGTAGGCCAGGACCTCGGCCACCGCCTGGTAGAGGGCCACGGGAACGGGGCTCCCCACATCCACTTTCTGATACAAGAGTTGTGCCAAGGGCTTGTTTTCGAGAAGCGGCACCCCGTGGGCCCGGGCGAGTTCCCGAATTCGTTGAGCCACCAAATCGGCCCCTTTGGCCACGACTTCCGGCGCGCTGGTTCGGGGTCGATAACGCAGGGCCACGGCCAGGTGGGTTGGATTGGTGACCACCACGTCGGCCTTTGGCACCTGGCTCATCATGCGGCGGGAGGCCCATTTTTTGCGCAAACTTTTCAAGCGGGATTTTATTTGCGGGTTCCCTTCCATTTCCCGGTGCTCTTCCTTTAATTCCTGCTTGCTCATGCGGAGGTCGGCTTCCCAGCGGCGGTGTTGGCGGTAATAATCCCAAGCCGCCAAGGCCGAAAAAAAGAGGATCGCGTCCCACAGAACCTCCGAAAAACCCCTCCCCACCTGGGCGGCCATGGCGGGCAGGCCCCGGGCGAGTTCCGCAGGCGATTGCACCGCCAGGGACCACACCGCCCGGCCCGCGATCAAGGCAAACCCCGCGGCTTTCAAAAACATTTTCAGCGCGTCCGCGCCGTTTCGGGGGCTGAGCAGGCGGCCCGCGCCGGACAACGGATTGGAGCGGGACCAGTCGAATTTCAGGAGGGACGGGGCGAACAGGCCCCGGGTTTGAACGGCGCCCAGCGCCAGGGCGCTTAAAACGGCCGCGGCCAACACGGGAAGAATGAGGGCGGCCCCGCCTTTGAGGGCCAAAATCGCCGCGGCCTGGAGCGGCACGCTTTCCCCCGCGGTTTTTCCCGCCAGGGCCACGGTCTCCCTCCACAGCCCCCCCCACCGGGAGGCCCATTGCCCTCCCTGCGCGATCAACACGGCCGCCGCCCCGACCAAAGCGGCCACGGCCGGGATTTCCCGGCTCTGGGCGATTTGCCCCTGCCGTCGGGCCTTTTGAAGTTTATGGGGAGAGGGCTTTTCGGTTTTCTGATCGGACCCGGGGGCCACGGATTACCCCCCCAGGCTTTTTAGAAAAAGGGACAATTGATCAAAAGCGGTGGCGGCCGTTCCCGGAAAAAAACGGATCAAAGCCGCGCCCCCCACCCACAGGGAGGCGAACCCGATCAAGGCCCGGGCGGGAAAATCGACGGCCGCCAGATTCATCTGGGGCGCCGCCCGGACGAGGAAACCCACCAACAGCGAAGCCAACCAAAGGGCCCCCACCGTTGGTGCCGCGGCGGCCGCCGCCAGGGCCATGGAACGGCCCACGCTTTCCACCCACACGCCGGCAAGCCGACCCGTCCAAAGGGCCTGCCCCGGCGCTATTTTTTCAAAGCTCCAGACCGTCAATTTCAACAGCCGCCAGGGCCCGTCCAAAATAAAAAAGAGCAGGAGCGCCAGTCGGTGGTAGAGTTCCGCCAGGTCGTCCACGGATTCGTTCGTCCGGGGATCGTAAAATCCCGCCCAACCGAATCCCATCTGATTCCCGATCAAATGCCCGGCGGTTTGGTAGGCCGAAAAGAAAAGCGCCAGTAGCCCCCCCAGGGCCGCCCCGACGCCGGTTTCCGATATTACGCCGAGTCCCACGCCCCAGGCGTCGGTCGCCGCCGGCGGCCCCCCGCCGGCCCAGGACACGACCAATACGCTCACCCCCAGGGCGGCGCCCAAACGGGCCACGGGAACGCCGCGCCCGGCCCAGGGCGGTGCCACGGCAAAGAGCCCGAGAATTCGGGCGAAAACAAACAGGAACTTCACCGGATCGGGAAACGTCACGGTCTTAGCGGGCGGCTTGGGGAAGGGCGGTGATCATGCGCTCGGCGAAACGAACCAGGGCGGCCCACTGCCAGTGTCCCAGAACGGCGGTCACCAAGGCCACCAGCAACAATTTGGGGACGAACACCAGCGTCATCTCGTGAATTTGAGTCGCCGCTTGGAACAGACCCACCACAATGCCCGCGGCCAGGGCCACGGCCAACACCGGCCCGGCCGCCAGGAGCACGGTCCAAAAGGCGTCCCGCAGGAGGGAGGCGACGACGTCGGCGTTCACCGGATCACCGAACGCTCTCGACAAGCCCCTGCACCAACAGGGACCATCCGTCGACCATCACAAAGAGCAGGAGTTTCAAAGGAAGGGCGACCATGTTGGGCGGAACCATCATCATCCCCAAAGACATCAACACGCTGGACACCCCCAAATCAATGACCAGAAAGGGGATGAAAAGGAGAAACCCCATTTGAAAAGCGGTTTTGAGTTCGCTCAGCACGTAGGCCGTGGTCAACACGTGAAAGGGGACGTCCGCTTCGGTTTTGGGTTCCAGGCGCGCCAGGCGGACCGCCAGCGACAGTTCCCGACGTCGGGTTTGTTTCAATAAAAACTCCCGGAGCGGCTGGGCCCCTATTTCCAGAGCCTTCTCAAAGGCGAGCTTTCCCTGGCGGTAAGGTTGTACCGCAGTGTCGTTGATGGTTTTTAGCGTCGATCCCATGACGAAAAACGTCAGGACCATGGCGAGACTGATCAAGACATGGTTGGGCGGGGTTTGCTGGAGGCTGAGGGCTTGCCGGGCGAATCCCAAAACGAGCGAGAAGCGGAGAAAGCACGTGGTGAGAATCAACACCGTGGGAATCAAGGAAAGGATCGTCAATACGACGACGGTCTCCATGGCCGAGGACAGTCGCTTGGGTTCGCCCAGGGAACGGAGAAGGCCGTCCGCCGGCCCGGCCGCCGCCAAGACCGGACCCGCCGCCAGAAGGATCGGCAGGACCCAGGGAAGGGCTTTAGCTTTCATGGAAAAGCGCGTTCGGAAGGGCGCCGCGTAAGACCGGGGTCCAGGCCCCGGCCGGCGCCGGGCCCGCCTTTTCCTCCCAGCGAGCGAGGGGACGCACCCCTTGTTCCCCGAAACCCACGAGAACGCGCCGGGACCCCACGGCGATAAAGGCGATCCCGTTTTTGGGGCCGAGGGGCAATTTCCCCAAAAGAGACAATTCGTCCGGGGCCTCAACGTTCCGGACCCGCGCCCGCCCCCATCGCCGGGCGCTCACCACCGCCACGATCGTCAGCGCCACCAAGAAACCGAGGCGAATCCACGGGAAAGGCGTTTCGGGCGCCCCGGGGGTGGAAAGCCAATCCGCCTCGGCCGCCGCCAAAGCGGGGGACAGACCCGCCAGCGTGGCCCCCCCGAAGAATGCGCGCCGCAGGGACGGGGACACGAATTCAGGCCGCCGACGTCTTCGGCGCGGCCACCAACTCCACGACGCGCACGCCGAAATCTTCACCGACCGCAACGATCTCGCCCCGGGCGTAGAGGCGGTCGTTGACGAGGACGTCGATGGGTTCCCCGGCGCTTCGGGACAATTCGATGATGGACCCTGTCCCGAGCCGAAGCAAATCCCCCAGGGACATCCGGGTTTCGCCCAACAAAACGCTCACTTTAAGCGGCACATCCATCAGGGGGGCGATGTTCACCGCCAGGGGCTCCACCGGCCCGCTTTTGGGAACCTCGCCCAACTGCACCGGACGGGCCTCCGGGGTCGCCCCGGGGGCGGGATTTTCAGCGGGTTTCTCCGATTCCGTCACGACGCGCTCCTTCCGTTTCCGGCCAGAGCCAGCACCCGAACGGCCAGCCGCCCGTTGGACACGCCGGCTTTGGCGTGGAACAATGAAATTTCACCGATTTTAACGACGGCGCTCTGGTTCACGCTGCCCAGACGAACGACGTCGCCCACTTCCAAATCCGCCATGTCCCGCACCGGAATGTCCGATTCCACCAGACACACCCGGAGGGGAAGGGAAACGCCCTCCGCCCGCTGGCGGAGGACCGGTCGCATTTTGGGATCGGTCCAGAGCGCGTTGGACTCCCCCCGGGCCTTTTCCAGTTCACCGAGAAAAGGCCTCGCGAAGGACAGGGGCAAGGCCGCTTCGAGCCGCCCGGTGGTCTCCCCGATGGACCAATCAAATCCGGCCACCACGTGGGGCTCCCCGGCGGCGCTTGAAAAGTGCGCGTCCGCCCCGCCGATTTCGTCGGCGTTGAAGGCGCACTCGCCGAAGGCTTCCCACAGCGCGTTCCACTCGGTCAGAAAAAGGCGAAGCGGCCAAACCGCGGATCGCCGCTCGACGTCGGTCAAAGGCGCCCCGCCGGGACCGGACCGGCCCGGCCCCCCGAAGGACGCGTCGACGAAAGCCCGGGCCCCGTCCGCGGACAACCGCAAAAACCCGAATCCGTCTCCGGGCGTCAGGGCGAAGGGCAGGACGGCGGCCGACGCCCCCGCCGCGGATTGGCATTGGTCCCAGCCGATGGTGGCCAAATCCCGAAAGGTCACCCGCAGCGGGAGGCCCAATCGGTCGGGAAAGGTCGACGCGGTTTTGAGGGTGAATTCCTTGTGGATCCGCGCCAATTGCTCCCGGGTGGCCTTGACCAACCCGCCGCCCCGACGCGGATCAAAGCGCTGGACCCCCGACGATTCGGTCACTGGACCAGGAACTCCGTGAGATAGACGCTTTTGACGCCGGCGTTGTCGGGCACGAGCCGATTGAGGCGTTCCCGGATCGAATCTTTGAGCCGCTCCTTGCCCTCATCGGTGGCCACGTCCTGGGCGCGCACGTTCCCCAGGATCTCGATCAGGGAATCGTAGACTTGGTGGTCCAATTCCTTCAACCGGTCGATGGTGGCCGCGTCCTGCCCCTCCAGGGTGATGGACACCTTGGCAAACCGATGATCGGAGTCGCTGGCCAAATTCACGACCGTCGTTTTGAGCGGGTACGCCACGCCCGTTTCCGCGCCGTGGGCCGGGGCCGCCGTTTCGCCGTGGCCGCCGCCGCTCTCCGCCCCGTGCCCCCCGCCGTGGGAAGGCGGCGGGGCCGCGACCGCGGCGGCGGGAGCGGTCCCGATCGGGGCCAGCGCCCGGGCCACGACGACCCGCGACGCGGCGATGCAAAGAACCCCGGACACGGTCAGGAGCAGGACTTCCCCCACCCCTTTGACAATCGTTTCTTTGCTTACCAGCGCCACGACGACCCTCCCGGTCCTACCGTTTTAAATTGACCAACTCTTCCAGAAGCTGATCGGACGCGGTGATCACCCGGGAATTGGCTTGAAACCCGCGTTGCGTCACGATCATGTCCGTAAACTCCCGGGCCACGTCGACGTTGGACATTTCCAACGTTCCCGAAACGATGAGCCCTCGCCCGTTGATGCCGGCCACACCGGCCGACGCCACCCCGGAGTTCGGGGATTCCACGTAGAGGTTCCGGCCTTCCCGAAGCAACCCCGAAGGGTTGCGGAAGGAGGCGATGGCCAATTGACCGAGCGTCACGTTTTTCCCGTTGGAGAACACCCCGGTGACGTCGCCGGATTGGCCGATGGAAAACCCGTTGAGCGTGGAACTGGCGTAGCCGTCCTGACTTTTCAGAACGACGGAGGACGTGCCCGCGAACTGGGTCGTTCCGGTGAAGTCCACGCCGACCGCCAGGGGCGAGGCGGCGCCGTTGGTGAGCGGAATCGACACGCTGCCGGTGGGCGTCGTCAGCTGCCCGTCGGTGCCGAAATTCAACACCCCGCTGCCGACGGCGGTGCCGCCGTACGTCGCGTCCCATTGCCAGGAGTTGTTCGCGGTTTTCGTGAATCGGAAATCGACGTTCAGGGCGTTGCCCAGGGAATCAAAGATTTGGGGAGCCGTCCGGAAGCTGGTGGCGTCCAACGCTTTCTGGGATTCCGCGAAGGATTGCGACGAGGAAAAGGCCGACCGCTGGTCGTCCCCGGGATTCGGACCGGCGCCGATCACAATGCCGGTGATGGCCTCCGAAGCGCCCGCGGCGCCCGTGATTTCCAAAGCGCCGCTCGGTTGGATGACCACGTCCTCGCCGACGGCCGGAGCGGCCGTGAAGAGGGCGGCCCGGAGGGCGTCGCGGTAGTCCGCGTAGGTGGTGGCTCCGGTGATGTCGGCCAACAGGGCCACATCGGACAAAATGGCGCCTTTGGCGCTGGCCGACACCAGGGTCACGTCGTCCCCGACTTGAAGGCCCAGGGCGGTTCCGGTGGAATCGTAAAGGTTCACGAGCGTGTCGGTGCTTTGAGCCGACCGCCGCAGGGTGTCCGAATCGCCCGTGGATCCGCCGCCCGCGATGCTGGAGGGGAAGCGAAGCGCGTTGTTGAACAACGTGTTGCCCGCCACGGTCATTTGCAGATTGGCGATGTTGTTGGATCCGTCGGAGGTCACCCGCAGGGATCCGTCGCTTTGAACGGACACCGTTTCGGTCAAGTCGCCGTCGGGCACGGACCGGAGGGCGGCTTGAAGGGCGTTCGCCAAGTCGGTCAGGGTGGTCCCCGCGTTGACGTTCAAGGTCGCGCCGCCGATCAACGTTCCGCCGACGCTTCCCGAAATGGAAATCACATCGCCGGCGTTCAGTCCCAGGGCGCCGCCCGCGCTGTTTTTCATCCCCGTCAACAAGGTGCCCCCGCCGGCCGCGGCCAGGAGCCCGTGGCTGTCGGCGATCGTCCCCTGGGCCACGTTGCCCGTGGCGTTCAGGTTTCCGTTGAAGGTCAAATGCGTGGTTTGCTGGGCCGGGAGCACGTCGCCGACCGGAATGTTGATCGTGGTCAATGGACCCGAATTGTCGACCACGCCGTTGACGGCGTTCCACCCCATGAAATTGAGGCCGTCGGCCGGATTGACCAACGACCCGTTCAGCCCCATGACCATGATGCCCGCCCGGGTGTATTTGTTCTGGGCGCCGTCGTTCAAAACGAAGAACCCTTCTCCCTGAATGGAAAGATCGGTGTTCCGCCCGGTGGATTCCAGATTTCCCTGGGTGTTCACCACGTCGACGCTGTGCACCAAGGAACCGAGGCCCATCTGGACGGGGTTGGAACCGCCCACCGATTGCGGCGCGGAGGCGTCCCGAATCGTCTGATAAACCAAATCGCTAAAACTGACGCGGCTGTATTTGAAGCCCACGGTGTTCACGTTCGCCAAGTTGTTGCCGATCACGTTCATGCGGAACTGGTGGTTTCGAAGACCTGATACTCCTGAGAAGAGAGCCGGCATCATCGGGGGATTCCTCCTGATTTAGAATGCGCTTCGCGGTGTGGCATTTTTACCAAGTTGCAAAAGCCGTGCCGTTGTCAAAGGACCACGGCGCTGTCGATTCGGGTGAAAATATTTTCCTTGAGCCGATCCCGACTCATGGAGGTGATCACGATTTTTTCGCGGACGTTGGCGATGAAGGCCTTATCGTCCAACAGGAGCAACGCTTCCTTGGCCCCCTTGGCGGCGGCGCGGTCCATCCCCGACTGGAGGCGTTCGCGGTCCTCGTCGTTCAGCGCGATGCCGTCCCGCACCAGTCGGTCTTCCGCGTGTTTGGAAAAACGCAGGGCTTCCCGCTTGAGGATCGCGTCGAAACCGTCCCGCGGCCCGGCGGACGGCGGACGCTCAATGGCTCCCGGGGCGACCGGGCCGACCCCCGGAATCACGAGAGCACCTGCACCAGGTTGGCGAGCGCCACGTCGGCGGTTCCCACGCGCAAACGAAGGGCGTCCCCGTCCCATCGCAGGCCGGAGACCGTCCCGGACACGGAGGCCCCGGCGTCGTCCAGGGCTTGAACGGTCCGGCCCATCAGGGACACCCCCTGGTTCCAGGCGTTTGATTTGGAAAGGGTCGTCATTTGCTCGACCAGATGGGCCGATTGTTCCAGGGCCGTAAATTGGGCCAGCGTGGCGACCATTTCCTCCTGGGACGACGGTTTCATGGGATCCTGGTTCTGAAGCTGGGCGGTGAGCAGTTTGAGGAAGTCCGATTTGCCGATGTTGCCGAGCCCGCCGTTGTTGGCGGTGTACTGGGTTGGGTCCGAAGAGTCGACGCCGGGGGTCGTGGTCATGAGGTCTCCTTTTTAAGATGCGCTACGCGACCAAATCGACGAGGTGGGGGGAGGGCCCTCCACGGGCTTCGGGCAGCGCCGGGATCGTTCCGCGGGCGGCGGAGGGCCAGCGAAAGGGCGAGCGGGACCCGTCCGAAGAGGATTGGCCGTTCCGGGAGAAAGCGTCGGTGCCCGCTCCGGCCAGGGACACGTGCACGTTGTCCACGCGCCATCCGAGGTCCCGCAGGGATTGCGTTAATTCGTCCGAACGGTGGGCCAACCCGGCCCGGGCCGCTTCGTTGTCCACCTCAAATCGAACCGACACGACGTCGTTGACCGTTTCCATTCGGACCGAAACGCGTCCCAAGTCCCGGGGATGAAGAGCGATCGTTACGTCGCCTTTTCCCCCCCGCCAATGCCAATCCAATCGTTGGACCAGGGACCGCCATTCCACGGGCGGCGACGCGGCGGTCCCCGTCGTTTCGCCCGGGAACGCCGTTGTTTCCGGTCGGGCGGCCGCGCTCCCGGTGGGGGCGGCGCCGAGCGAATCGGATTCAAATCGGAAAACAATCCCGGAAGCCGCCTTTTCGTTCGGGGCCCGTTCTTCACGGTCCGGGTTTTCTCCGTGGATCGAGGATTCCAGGGAAAAGGTTTCGGTCCCCGCCGGGGGAAGCGGGGCGACGGCCGGTTCCGGAAATGGGGCTTCCGTACGGCGGGCCGTGGACCCGGGTTCCTTATTTCGGATCGGCAAAAGGGTCGACGAGTGGGGCGGGACGGGGAAAGCCGGCGGGGCTTCGACCGCGGGCGCGGGCCGGGGCGGAGCGGCCTTCTCGACCGGGACGTTTTTGGGCGTTGCTTCCGCGGACGCCGAGGTCTTTTTTTCGAGTTTTAAACCCGGGGGAAGTCGGAGTCCGGCCGAAACGATCGACGGACGGGCGGACCCTTCCGGGGGCGCTTCGTCCGGCGGCCCCGAGACGGGGACGGGGGGCGTGTCGGCGAGGGCCTTTTCGGCCGGGGACTCGGCCGAAGGCCCTCCCGAACCCACTTTCGCTTCCGCGGGAGGTCCGGCCGTTGTTTCGGTCGACCCCTCCGAGTTTATCGCCGCCGGCGCTGAGAGTCGGAGCGCCGGATCCCCCGGCATCAATCCCGTCCAAGCCAAAACCATTGGATCCGCCGGCGTTTCTTTCGGGCGGAGATCGTTTTCCCCCTCCGCCAAGGGCGCCGGAAGCGGGTCTTGACCGGTTTCAAAATCCACGGACACCCGCCCGTCCACGGCCGGAAGGATCAACGGCGTCAAAATGGCCGCAAATTGGCCGGGGGCGCCGGAGAGGGTGGTGGTCGCGCCCTCGGTGGTTCCCGAAGGGACCCCGGCGGCGGAGGCGGCGGGCGGAAGGCCCAGGGACGTCACGGCGTTTTCACCCGGAATTCGGCCATCCGTTCGGTCAACCCCGCGGCCCGTTTCGGCGGCAACAACGCCAAAACCCGGGCCACGTCGGGTTCTTTCATTTGAGTCAAAAGGCCCACGGCGGAAATATCGTCCAATTCCTGGAGTAAATCGGCCGCCTTGCCCGGAGGCATGTTGGCCACCATTTTTCCCATTTTCTTGGCGGCCAGCTTTTCCGCTTCCTGGCGCGCGCGAAGGGCCGCTTCGACCGTTCGGACTTTTTCCGATAACGATTGAATCTCGGCTTTCAAGCGCAAATCTTCGGCTTCCGAATCGGTCCGTCGTTTTTCCATTTCCTCCACCCGTTGGTTCCATCGTTCCTGGGATTCGCTCAGCCCCATCAACACCCGGGACTGGGCCGCCAAGGTTTTGCCGAGCCTTCGATCCAGCGCGCCGGGGGCCTCTTTCGATTCCGGGGGCGCTTCGAGCGAGGGGGCTTCTTTTTTCAGGGTTGCAATATCCGTGCCGAGCCGGGCGGTCAGGGCGGCTTCCTCGGCCCGGCGGGCTTCCGCCGCGGCCTGGTCCCGTTGGAGGACCTTTTCCTGGATTCCGACGGTCAGGAAATAGGTCGTGGACAGGGACGTCACGACGGCGGGCCAAAGGAGGGATCGGGCGAAGGACACGTCAAACGGCCCGGCGAACCGCCGTGGCCCCGACAAAATCAAAAAACGACGTTTCGGTCCGCCGCCGAAGGGCTTGATGCTCGGACAATTTAATGTCCCGCAAACGTTCAAGGATTTTTCGGTCCCGGACGGCGTCGTGATATCGGCGAAGGCGAGCGGTCAATTCGGTTTCCAGCAACCGAAGGTCCGTACGGCGAAGCGAGACCGCGGTCAGCAAACGGCCGAGGTTTTCCATGCGGTTCTCGGTCCGTGGAACATCCAACGCGCCGACCAGGGCCGCCGACGTCCGTCGGGATTTCTCGCGCCATTCGCCGTCCAGGCGTTCGAGTTCCTGCCGGACCTGGGCGACCCGGCGTTGGCATTGGGACAAGGCCTGGGCCTGCTTTTCTTCTTCCCGAAAGCGCAGTTTCAGAAGGGTTTCCAGCCGATAACGGAATTTCTTCATGGTGTCGCCTCCCACCCTTCTCTATGCAAAAAGCGCGCCAAGCTTCGCCCGGGTGGTCGGAAAATCGCTTTTCTCGTTCATGTCCTGCTTTAAAAAGGCTTTTACCTTCTCCAAATGGGCCAAGGCGAAGTCGATTTTGGCGTCGCTCCCCCGGGCGTAGGCCCCCACCCGGAGCAAGTCCTCCGCCTCCCGATGGGCCGCCAGCACTTCCCGGAGGATTCCCGCCGCCCGCCGATGGGGAGCCTCCGTCACGTCGACCATCAGGCGGCTCAAACTTTCCAGGACGTCCACGGCCGGGTAATGGTTTTGGGTGGCCATGCGCCGGGACAAGACGACGTGCCCATCCAAAATGGACCGCAGCGTGTCGGCCACGGGATCGTCCATGTCGTCGGCTTCCACCAGGACGGTGTAGATCCCCGTAACGCTCCCTCGGGAAAAATTCCCAGCGCGCTCCAGGAGCCTCGGCAAAAAGGAGAACACCGAGGGGGTGTACCCTTTGGTCGTGGGCGGTTCCCCCAGGGCCAGGCCGATTTCCCGGCCGGCCATGGCCAGCCGGGTGACGGAATCCATCATCAAAAGAACGTCCCGGCCTTGTTCGGCGAAATATTCCGCCACGGCCGTGGCCCCCAGGGCCGCGTGCAAACGGGCCATGGGCGGCTGGTCCGAGGTCGCCACGACGACCACGGAACGCGCCAATCCCTCGGGCCCGAGGTCTTTTTCAATAAATTCCCGAACCTCCCGCCCCCGCTCCCCCACGAGCGAAATGACGTTGACATCGGCCTGGGTTCCCCGGGCGATCATTCCCAGAAGCGAGCTTTTTCCCACGCCGCTGCCGGCGAACAACCCCAACCGCTGGCCCTTCCCGCAGGTCATCAATCCATCGATGGCGCGAACCCCCGTGGCGAGAGGTTCCGCGATTCGCCGACGGCTCATGGGATCCGGCGGGGCGGTCCGCAGCGGGCGGCGTTCCTTGAGGGCGAGCGGACGGCCGCCGTCCAGGGGAGCGCCACGGGCGTCCACCACGCGGCCCAAGAGGGCGTCGCCCACCGGCACCGACACGGGGCCGATGCCGTCCATCCAAAAACTTCCGGGGCCGAGACCCTCCACGTGACCCAGGGGCGCCATCACGATCCGGTCGTCCCGGAACCCCACGGCCTCGGCCCAATAAAACCGTTTTCCCGCCTTGTCCCAGACCCGGCACACCTCCCCCAAACTCACGTCGGGCCCGACGCCCTCCAACAGACCGGCGGTCACCCGGGTGAGGCGACCGACCTCCCGGGCCAAGGAACGGTCGCCCAGGACGTCGACGTATTTCGCCCAGTCGATGTCACCCATCCAATCCGCCTTCCGAGAGGGTCCGAAGGGGGCGTTCCACTTCCTCCAAACGCGTCGACAGCCGGGCGTCGAACCGCGTGGTCGGCGTGTCGATCACGGCGTCGCCGGGTTCCCGGTCGGGGTTTTCCTCCACGGTCACGCCGGGTCGGCGCGCTTCTTCCACGCTTCGGACGGCTTCGGCGTCCCGGGGGTGGACCGACACGACCCGGGGGCCGGCGCCCCCCAAACGCAGAAGCCCCTCCCGCACCCAGGCCGCGGCCATGTCGGATCGCTCCGCCGATTCGGTTCGACAGATCTTGGCCACCAAGGTCAACACCAATTCCACGAGGGCCGGTTCCTGGTCCATCAACCAGCGGCGTCGCTCCTCCGCCCGGGCCGCCTCGTCCGCTTGGCGGTCCCGCGCGATTCGTTCCTCGAATTCGACGCTCAACCGTTGGCGCAGGGTCTCCTCCATAAGTCGAAGGGTCTCGGGGGGAACGGCGGGCGGGGTCGCTTCCCGGGCCGCGGGCGGGGGTTCCTGAACCCGGATCGGGCGGGTGGAAACGGTCGGTTTTTTGAAAACCCGGGGCGACATTTAGACCAATTCCTCCGCGGGGGCGCCGTCGGTCTTGGCGACGGCCGCCCGTTGCGGGGTCACTTCGCCCTTTTGCACCAGGTCGCGGATGAACACCGCGATTTTTCGCTGGGCTTCCTCCACCACGTCCTTTTTCTGCGGGGGGGTGTTTTGAATGTCTTCCTTCAGGGCCGCCGACATCCGGTCCGACATGTTTTTGAAGACTTTTTCGCTGATTTCGGCGGGGCATTTCCGAAGGGCCATTTTCAAATCGACGCCGTTCAACCGCGGAAGAATCTTTTGCACGTCCCGGTCCTCCAGGCGGGTCAAATCCTCAAAGGTGAACAGGGCGTCGGCGATCCGTCGGCCGACCACCGGGTCCCGTTGGGTCAAATCGTCCATGATTTTTTTGGCGGTTTCCGCCGGCAACTGCGAAACCAGTTCGGCGGTGGCGGCCAGTTCCCCGGGGTCCAGGGGCGGAGCGGCACGGCGGCGCTCCTCCAGGCGGGCCCGCAGCCCCTCTCGAACCCGATCGGCCATCTCGGGGCGGGGTTTGGTGGAACGGACCCGGGCGATCATCACCTCGGCCCGGAAGGCGTCGGGCAGGAGAGCGAGTAATTTGGCGGCGGTCGCGGCGGGAAGTTCCCCCAGGGCGAAAGCGGCCACGGCCGGGAGCTCCCGGCCCATTTCCTCGGCCGCCGCGGCGAGGCCCACGGCGTCGATCAAACCCGTCAGGGACGGCGGGCGAACGGCGGATTCTTTCATCCGGCGCAGAATTTCCCCCGACCGTCGCACCCCGTAAAGACGCGCCAGGATTCCCTCGATGTTTTCGGCGGGGGGGCGGGCGGTGGCGGCCCCCAGTTGCTCGTTGAATTCCTTGAGCAACTGCACGCGGGTTTCTTCCGGCACGGCCGGCGGGTTCATCATTTCCCGGCATATTTGCTCGACGTCGGCCTCCGGGTAATTCTTGAGGACTTCGACGCATTGGTCGTCCGGCAGGGACCGCAACAGCACCGACACCTTTTGAAAAGGGGTCAGGACCGGAACCGCGGGAAGGTTTTTATCGGGCACGTTAGGACGCGTTTGTCAGAAATTGGCGCTGCATCAGCTTGGCCAAATCGGCCGGGTTTTGCCGGGCGGTTTTAAGAATGAGGGCTTCGGCCTCCGCGTGATTGAACGGTTTCTCCGCACGCACCGGCGGGACTTCCACGGGCAGCGGCGGCGGCGCGGGCGCGACGGGCGCGGGCACTTCCGCGGGGACCGGCCGCGAATCCCCCTTCACAAGGCGAAGCAGGGCGAGAACGATCAACCCCATGCCCAGGGAGGTGCCCAAGTGCTTGGCCACCTCCAGGTATTGGGCCCGTTGACGGTCCCGGCGCATCGCCTCCTCGTTTTGGCGGCGCTCCTTCGCCGACTCGTCGTTCCGGCTGGTGTCGAAAGGCACGTTGCGGATTTCCAATTGATCTTCCCGGTCTTCGCTGAACCCCACGGCTTCCTTGACCAATTGGGCGATGGTTCGCAGTTCGTCTTCGGTACGGGGCTTGTAGACGCGCTCGCCGGGCTTGGCCGGATCGTCGGCGAACGTGCCGTCGACCGCCAAGCTGATGTACATTCGCGTGACGGCCCCGGGGCTGGCGACGATTTCTTTCATGGTGCGGCCCACCTCGTAGTTTTTGACGGTCGAGGGGCCGGTCCCGCCCCCGGCCACCGTCTGCTCGCTGCGGACGGGGCCCGTCGGGTCGTAACGCTCCGTTTGTTCCTTGATGATTTGCGCGTCCATGTCGACCCGGATGCGGACCAGGGAACGTCCCGCGCCCAGAAGCCCGTCCAGAAGCGACGAGGCCTTGCCCTCCAGATAATGTTCCGCTTCTTTTTGAAGTTCCAACAGATCGTTGCCCTGGGAGAACACGCTGTCGGCGGCCCGGCCCCCGGCCAACAGGCGGCCCTGAACGTCCACGATCGACACGTTCTCGGGTTTAAGCCCCTTGACCGCGCCCGACACCAAATGAACAATGCCCCGGATTTGGTCTTTTTCCAGCGTCGATCCCGGTTGCAGCGTCACGACGACCGAGGCGCTGGCCCCGTCGGGCGAATCCAGGAAGGGCGACTCTTCGGGAAACACCAAATGAACCCGGGCGGAGGCCACGTCGCTGAGGGCCGAAATCGTCCGCGCCAGTTCGCCCTGCAGCGCCCGTTGATAACCCACCCGTTGGACAAAATCGCTGGCGCCCAGGGCCGCCTTGTCGAGCAATTCCAATCCCTGATTGTCGCCCTTGGGCAATCCTTCCTGGGACATTTTGAGGCGTAGATCGTACACCCGCCCGGAGGGAACGCTGACGGTTTGGCCGTTGTTCGACAGAGCGTAGGGAACGCTTTCGTTGCGGAGCTTTTCCACCACCGCCGCCGCGTCCTCCGACGACAGCCGCGCGTAGAGGGGAACCATGTCCAGCCCGCGCATGGGCAAGGAAAGCCGGTGGAGGAAAAGCGACGACACCGCAACCAATCCCACCGCCAGAAACTTTTTCCCCGTGGGCCAGGCCAAAAACGAATCTTTAAATCGATTGAGCGAGTCCAAGGCGTCCTCCCGTTGCGCGTTGCGTGGGACGCCCCGGATCACGGGGCGTCCGCGGCCTCCTCACAGAGGTCCAGCCGCCGGTCGCGTTTAGAGAGGCATTCGCATGATTTCGTTGTAAGCGTCCATCACCCGGTTCCGGACCTGGACGGTCCAAAGCAGAGCCAAGTGGGCTTCCTCCATTCGAATCATCACGTCGTGGGGGCTTTCGGCCCGGCCGGCCACGAGGGACTTCACCGATTCCTCGGCCGAACGGGCGGGAGCGTCGGCCCGGGCCAGGGCCTGACTCAACGTCGCGGCGAACCCGGTGTCCTTTCTCAACGGAGAAGACGCCGGGCCTCCCGCGCCGGCCGCGGCGATCGCCCCGCTGATCTTGTCCAGAGGCATCACGCCGCTTCCCCCCCCGAATCCCAGCGGGCTTCGGCCAGCACGGCGTCAAAGACCCGGTCCGTCAGGAGGGCGGCGCCGATTTCCTCCCGTCGTTTTTCAAAGGCGCCCCGGGCCCGTTCCCGCCATTGCCCGGGGAGGCCCGCCACTTCGCGGTCAAAAACGGTGGCGGTTTCCTCCGTGGTCACGCTGAGGCCTTTTTCGGCGGCGATTCGGGACAACAAATACGTCAACGCCAACCGCCGCGACGCTTCGGCGCGCACGGCGGCCGCATCGGCCGGGTCGGCCGCGCCCCAGGGGGCCGCCGGGCCCCGTAGGGCCGCCCAGAGACGTCGGCATTCCTCCTCGAGAAAGGTGGGCGGAAGATCCAGGGCGTGGGATTCCAGCAACCGGTCGGCGATTTGGTTTTCCAATTCCCGGCGACGCCGATCCTGAGCGGCACGCCCGAGGGCGGCGCGGGCCGCGCTTCGAAGCGAGGCCACGTCCCCAAATCCCAGGCGGCGCGCCCAGGCGTCATCGAGGACGGGAAGAATTCGTTGTTCAATTGCCCGCACGGTCAGGGCCAGCGCGTGGGGACCGGACGGGGTTTCACCGGACCGTTCGGGCAACCGAATCGTCACTTCCCGCACGTCGCCCACCGCGGCCCCGGCCAGGGCCTGGCGAACAGCGGGATCGGCGCCGGAAGCGCCCAAATCGATCTCCCAGGGGCGTTGGCCGGCCAAGGCGGCTTCCGCGGCGGGCGTCTTCCCCCGGGCGACGACCGTCACGATCGAGTCCGCGCCGGGCACGACCACGGCGGTCGGCCGACGGTTCGCCGCCGCGCGGCGGTGTTCCTCCACCAGGGCGTCCACCGCCTCGGGCGGGACCGGGGCGCCCGGATCTTTGAGAAGAAGCCCTTTCCATTCCACCGTGGCCAAATCGGGCGCGCATTCCACCGACACCCGAAAACGAACCCGGGACTCTTCGAAAGCGACTTCGTCCACGGTGGGACGGCCCACGGGTTCGATGGCGTGACGGGACAGAACGTCCGGGACCCGGTCTTGCAGGAGGGCGCGAAGGCCTTCCTCGCGGGCCTGCCCGGCAAACCGTTGCCGAACGCGTTCGATCGGGACGCCCCCACGCCGAAAACCGGGCCACCGGGTGTTGCGCCGGAACCGCTCCAGGGCTGTTTCCTCCGCCCGTTGCAATTCGGTCAGCGGCAACTCCGCGTGGAGAACGGCCACTCCGCCCGTCCGGCTCTGGACCCGGGAAATCATCTCGTCCTTTCCCCGGCGGGCCGCGGCGGCCAGACGCGCCGGAGTCATCGCCCGATCTCCAAGGCTTTAACGAACATGGATTTTGCCACTCCGAAGGCCGCGGCGTTGGCCTCGTAGGCCCGGGAGGCCACGGTCAAATCCGCCATTTCCTGAACGGGGTTCACGTTGGGCGTCGCGAGAAAACCCTGGGCGTTCGCGTCCGGATGGGCGGGGTTGAAAACCCGGGGAAAAGGCGCCGGATCGTTGGCGACGGACGCCACTTTGACCCCGAGGGGGTCCGACGTCCCGGTGGCGCGCAGCGCTTCGGCGAAGACGACCGTTTTTCGGCGGTAGGGACCGCCCGCGGGCGTCCGCGTCGTGTTGGCGTTCGCGATGTTCATCGCCGCTGTTTCCATCCATTTCCGATGGGCCGTCAGGCCCGAGCCGCTGATGTCCAAACCGTCAAAAACCCCCATGGCGTCACCGTCCTTCCAAAGCCGTGCGCGTCAAACGATCCCGACGGTTCACGACTTCCAACAAAGCTTGATAAAACATCTGATTTTTTGAAAGTTCCGCCATCTCCGTATCGGGCGACAAATCCTCCACCACCGCCTTTTGAAAGTCGCCTCCCGCCTCCTCGGACAGGAGCGGCAGGTGATTGTCGTCCGTTCGTTCCAATTCCTGCCCCAACAAATCGGAAAAATCCTCGGTGGGATCGGCGGTCAATCGGTACCCCCGGTAACCGGGGGTGTGCAGATTGGCCAAATTTCGGGCGGCATACTGTTCGTTGAACCAGGATCGATCCAACTCCCGTTCCAGACCGCCGGCGATGTTGAAAAAGGAAGAATTCATTTGGGTCCTCGTCTTCCCAGGATGCAAATTCCGTGCCGGTCCATGAACAAGGAGAGGGTTAGAAGCGCGTCCCGCCGTACGCCCGGCGGGCCCGACCCAGACGACGCTCCCGATCGATCCCGGCTCGGAGGTCGCCGGAAAGCGTTTTTAGCCGACCGATGTTCGCTTCGACGCGTTGCCGTATCCGGGTTAACGCGGCTTTCCCTTCGATGGATTGGAGAAAGGCGGGATGCCGGTAGAGGCGGTTCCAAAATCCGGTGATTTGACGGCCCAGGGGCCCAAGCTTGGTCCAAAGACCCCGCTCCAGAAGGACGGCCTCGCGGCCCAGCAAATCCTCCAGGCGGGCGACGATGCGTTCGGGCGGGAGAGAGGCCTCGGACCGTTCGGGCGAAGGGACGGAATAAACCATGGCCTCGTTCCCAACAGCAGGGATCGTGCCAGGCGTGCGGAAGGTCGGTTTAGTGGAGGGGCGAGGGCGGCAGGGGACCGGCGTCCCGATACCGGGCCATCCGGGCGGCCAGGTCCGATTCGGAAATGCCGAGGGATTTCGCCGTTTGTCGAACGTCCCCGCCAAAGGCGGCAAAAACCCGTTCCACGTGGCGGCGTTCCACGGCCGCCAGGGGTTCCAGGCAGGCCATGCGACGGCCGGTCATTACGTGGGGCGGCAAATCGGCCGGGGCGATGACTTCGGCGTCGGAAAACACCACCACGTGTTCCATCACGTTGTGCAATTCGCGCACGTTGCCGGGCCAGGGGTAGGCGACCAAATGCTCCAGGGCGTCCGGGGAGAGGGTTTTGGGGGCGCGACCGGCGGTCAATCCCTTGAGGAAAAAATCCGCCAGGGGCGCGATGTCCTCCCGGCGTTCCCGTAGAGGCGGCAACACCAGGGTGAAAACGCTTAACCGGTAAAACAAATCTTCCCGGAACTGGCCCTTTCGAACCATCTCTTCCAGGTCCCGGTGGGTGGCGGCCAAAAAACGGACGTCGACCGCGTGCTCCACGGTGCTTCCCAACCGCCGAAATCGTTTGGTTTCGACGACCCGAAGGAGTTTGGCCTGAAGGGCCAGGGGCATGTCCCCGATTTCATCGAGGAACAGCGTTCCCCCGCCGGAGACTTCCAGCAGCCCCCGTTTCAATCCGGTGGCATCGGTGAAGGCGCCCTTTTCGTGGCCGAACAGTTCGCTTTCCAGCATCGTTTCGGGCAGGGCGCTGCAATTGACCGCGATAAAGGGGCCGTCGCGCCGAGGGCTTCGGTTGTGGATGCCGTGGGCCGCGATTTCTTTTCCGGTCCCGGTTTCCCCCCGGATCAGGACGCTGGAGGTGACCGAGGAAATTTTCTGAATGAAGGCCGAAATCCGCTTCATCCCTTCGCTTTGTCCCATCAAATCGGGGACGGTGAAGAGGGCGGACAGCGGGCGATCCTTCCCCCCCCCGCCTTGGATTTTTGGCGTTTTTGACGGAGGCGGCCGATCACGTCCTCCAGCGCCTGCCATTGGATCGGTTTGGGGAGAAAATCGAAAGCGTCCAGCTGGAGGGTGCCGAGCGCCGCCCGCATGCCCCCCGCTCCGGACATGGTGACCACGTCGATGGCCGGGTGGCGGCTTTTGACCTGGCGGAGCATTTCGGTGCCGTCCATGCCCGGCATAACCAGGTCCAAAAGGACGACGTCCACGGGGGAATCCTTCAGGCTCTTGAGTCCCTGCTCGGCGGAAAAGGCGTAGGCGACTTCGTGGCCGTTTTCCGTGAGGGCCCGGTCCAGGGCGTACGCGGCGGACCGGTCGTCGTCCACAATGAGAATCTTAAGGGCGGTCTCGGCGGGGGTCTTGGTGGCGGTCATGGTGTTCCTCGTTGTTCGGGCGGCCCGATCCCTCGCGCGGGCCGCTTGGTGCGAACCTTATATACCCCGCCCTCGCTCGACTGTCAAGGCGTGAACTCAATAAAGGCGTCCTTCGGCCGATAGTGAGGGGCAAGGACAGGAGGCGGCATGCAACCGGATTTGGCGTCCATCATCGGCGTGCTTGCGGGGTTTGGCCTGATTTTATTGGGCCAAATTCTCGAAGGCGGCCATGTTTCGTCCATTCTGCAGCCCACGGCGGCCCTCATCGTGTTCGGCGGCACCTTGGGCGCCACGCTGACCTGTTTTCCCCTAAACGTGGCCATCGGCTCCTTAAAGCGTTTTATCTCGGTTTTCTTCGGTCAGCACCACAACGCGGCCACCCTGGCCAAGGAACTCTTGGAATACGCGGCCCTCAGCCGCAAGGAAGGCCTGCTGGCTCTCCAAAAATTTCAGCCGAACATCAAGGAAGAGTTCCTTTCCAAGGGCCTCCAGCTGGTCATCGACGCCGTCCCCGAAAAGGCCCTTCGGGAAATGATGGAGCGGGAAATGACCGAAGCCGAACAGCACGATGAGCACCCCGTAAAATTTTTCGAAGCCGCCGGGGGTTTCGCGCCGACCGTCGGCATCATCGGCGCCGTGTTGGGGCTCATTCACGTCATGGAAAACCTCGCCGACCCCTCGACCTTGGGGGCCGGCATCGCGGTCGCCTTCGTCGCAACGATTTACGGGGTGGCCTCCGCCAACCTCCTGTTTTTGCCCGCTTCGGCCAAACTCAAACACCACAAGGAAGCGAACAACCGGCGCCGTGAACTGATTTTGGACGCCCTGGTGGCCATCCAGCAGGGCGAAAACCCGGCCCAGTTGAAGGAACGCCTCAAAGGCTACTTGTCCCACGCCGAGCGGGCGACTCTGGAGAAATGACGTGGCCCGAAAAATCAAACATCCCGAACACGTCAACCACGAGCGGTGGTTGGTGAGTTACGCCGACTTCATCACGCTCCTTTTCGCCTTCTTCACGGTCCTCTACGCCACCGCCCAAACCGATCAGGGAAAGGTCAATAAATTGGTTGGCGCCGTGGAAAAGGCCTTCACGGCGGGCATCTTTTCGGCCGGCAGCGACCAGCTGATGTTCAACGACCAGGGCACCGCCCGCGGAAACGGCGTCATGGATCTGGGCATGAACCTTCGGGAAATCGAGACCCAGCTGCGTCTTTCCATCGGCGACGAAGGCGGCGGGGCCCTTCGATTGGAACGCCACGCCGACGGGTTGACCCTGATTCTCCAGGCCCGGCAGTACTTTGCCCCCGGGTCCGCCACGCTCCGCTCCGAGGCGCTGGAGCCCTTGCGGCGGGCCGCGCGCATCCTTCGCCTGATCCGCCACCGCCTTCGGGTGGAAGGGCACACGGCTTCGACCGGCGGAAGCGACCCGGCCCGAACCAATTGGGAGCTGTCCGCGGCCCGGGGACTGTCGGTCCTCCGCTGGCTGGAGTCCCAGGGCGTTTCCGCCCAGCGCCTCTCCGTGGCCGGTTACGCCGAATACCGGCCGCTTCAACCCAACACGACGGCCGCCGGCCGGGCCCGCAACCGGCGGGTGGAAATCGTCATTTTGGACGAGAAACCTTCTTTTTGGAGATCGCTAAAACCGGCGGCCGAAGGGTCGTCCCGTCCCGACGAAGGGTGGCGACCCTGGATTGCCGAGCGGCCGGCCGCGGCCCCGGCGCCCACCGCGCGGCCCCCGGCGGAGGCCCCCCATGTCCGTCCGTGAATCCCACGGCCTCGAGGTGGTGGCTCACCTGCCCGGGGAGATCCATTCCCTATCCTCCGTCGAAGCCGAGCGGGTTCGATCCCAAATCCTGGACGCCGCCGTGTGCCGAGCCCAGGCCTCGCCGTTGGATTTGCCCCTGGAGGTGCCCGAGGGCCTCGAGGCCTTCGCTCACCGCCTTTCCCAGCTGGAGGAACGAGTTCAACGGCTGGTCGATCGGCTTGACAAACCCGCGGAAAAGCCGCTTTCGCCGCTCCCGGTCCGGTTGCGTCCGGACGGATTTTCCCCCCTTTCTTCGGAATTCACCCCGGCCTTGCGGGAAGGCGATTGGGTGGAAATCAAGTTGGTGCTCCCCCCGGGCCACGACGATCCCCTTTGGATTTTGGGGCAGGCGGTCCGGGAAGCGGCGGGTCCGGCCGTGGCGTTCCGTTGCGTGGCCCAGGATCAGGCCGACCACCTCGTTCGCTATCTGCTCCACCGACAACGCCTGGACCAAACGCAACCGCCCTTCGCCGGGGCTTCAGATCGATGAAAGGCGGCCGATATCACAAACGACGCCTCGGCGTCGGATTCGTTGGGATTTGGGAGGAACGCGTATGTTGAACCGTCGCACCGCCGTCGCCGTCGTTTTTTTGTTCGCCGCCCCCGCGGCGCGAGCCGCCTTTTCCACGTCCACCTTCACGGCGTCGCCTTACGCGTCCTTCGAATACCTGGGGCAACAGGCCAAGAACGAAACGGATTTCGACAACGTGGAAAACGACGAGCGGGGCAACACCGTGGACCGCATCCGGCTCGGGTTGAACATCGGGTTTTCGGACCAGCTTCGCGGCGGCGTGGAAGTCGTCCGGGCGCCCTTTATCGCCGGCACCCCCAATCAGGACGCCCAATTCGGCAACCCCCCGCGGTCCGTCAACACGGAGTTGAGCAATTTCTATTTGGAAAACGCCTTCCTCGAAATGGACGACATCCTGGGGTTCGATTCGGTGCGCGTGGGGCGGCAATACATCGGCCGTCCGGGGGACTTCATCGCCTATTACGGCCCCCTCGAGGACAACCAGCTGTCCGTCCGCTCGTTGCAGGGGGTGTCGGTGCGGGAACAGATCGGCCTGGTGTGGGGGCAGTTTGCCTTCGGCACACCGGTCGACGACGATGCGATTCCCCAGGCGGGCGCCGCCGGCGACGCCGCCACGAACAAGGACGATTTCGTGGACGGCGGTGACGTGAGCTTAACCTACGGATTTTTAAACTCCGACGGGTTGTTCAAAAAAGGCTGGGGCAAGTTCGAGCTGGAGGCGGGCTTCTACCAGGCCGTGGACCAAAATTCCGGACTGTCCCGGGACTCCAACAAGCTCCAAATTTACGACACCCGCGCCCGGTTTTACGTGCCGGTGGACGGGCGGGACGCCGTGTCCCTCTCGGTGGAATGGGCGGTCAACGGCGGGGCGGACCGGGGTCCGTTGTTTGACAATTTGGGAACGTTGATCAGCAGCGGCGTCGCCCGGGATTACAAAGGCCAGGCCTACGTCGTGAAGGCGACCTACGACTGGCGGGCGATGATTCAAACCCACGCGCTGTACGCCTGCGCCTCCGGCGACGACGATCGCGCCGACACGAAGGTGACGGCGTACCGGGACTTCGCCTCGGTGGGATTTCCGGGGTCCGATTTCCGCCACGGCGAAATATTCCACGGCAGCGCCAACCTCGGTTTCACGGCCGGTCTCGACACCCACGCCGTGGGGGATTTGGGCACCCGGCTGTTGAACGTCGGGGTCGCTTTCTCTCCCGTGTTGTGGGGAAAAAAATTCGCCTTCAAGGCCGACTTCTTTTCGGCTTGGACCCACCATTCGCTCAACGACGTCAGCAAAAATTTAATGAACGAGCTGGACTGGACTCTCCGTTACGATCATTCGGAGCCCGTCTCCATCGAAATCGGCTATTCCCGGCTTCACCCCCTGGAACAACTGCGACTCATTCGCGGCGTCGTGGGGACCGACGACATCACCCAGAGCCACATCAAGTTCAACGTCCGCTTCGGAATCCCGCGGCAAGTCGAAATATATTAGGCGGAGGGGGCGGCCCGACGCTCCGGCGATCGAGCCGCTCGGCTACTGGGCACTCCAAACATTCCCCCGGGAATCCGAGTGAACGCATGTCAGCCAGAATCCCCCGCCGTAGGCGCTGTAGTACCACGCCACGCTTCCGGCCGGCGGGAAACCGCAGTCGCCAAAATCCTGGCATAGGGCATTGTACACCCCTGGCAAGGCGTTGGTGGAGGAGCCGGTGGTGGAACGGTTCGAAGGCAAGTGGCTTGGGAAGGTGGGAACGGTAAACGGGCGGGGCCACTCGGGAAGGTAGCGTCCCACCAAGATGAATTGCGGGCTGCCCTCCGGGTAGAATCCTTCGTTGTCGGCGTAGTAGATGCTGATTCCGCTTCGAATGGTTCCCATCTGTCCCCGAATGTTGGCCTCCCGCGCCTTAATCACCAAGTCCGCGAATTTGGGAATGGCGATCGCGGCCAACAATCCGATGATGGCGACGACCAACATCAACTCGATTAAGGTAAACCCCCCCGCCCCCCTTCCGGGCCCCCCTTTCGGCGCGATGGCCGGCCCCGCTCCAAGGGGGAAGAAATTCCGTCCAGACTTCCTCACGAACCCTCCCCGCCGACCAATCCCCTTGAATGGGGGAGGAGCCGGGAAAATTCAAACAAACGCCCACCGCCGAAAAACCCCCGAAAAAAGAACGAGGAGGGGAGGGAAAAGAACGTGCGGCGTTTAAATGAAATTCAGGGGTGTGGACGCGAGAAGTAATACCAACCGGCCACGGCGGCCAACAACAACACCAAAAACACATCCAAAATATACCGGGTCACGCGCACTTCGTTGCGCAATTTCTGCAGCCGCCGCTCGTGGGCCTGCAGAACCGTCAGGGCGTCCCCCCGCCATTCCTGCAAATCCTCCACCTGCCGCGCCAGGGCGCCCAGGGACCCGGCCGGGGTTTCCCGGGGCAACGGCGGAGGCTTTCGGTTCATCCATTTCTTAAAAATCGTGCCCGCGCCGGCGCCCAGGATGGGCGACACCACGATGGACAGCCATTCGATCAAAGGGACCTCCCAAATTCCCCTCCAGTATGCGCCACGTTTTAAGGGTTTGCCAGCCCAACGCGGAGCGATGGGGCCGTGGGCGGCCGCCCCCCCCCGCGTCCCCTTGAATTTCCGACGACGGGGGGGTAGGCTTAAGGCGGAGAAACACTCGACACCGCGCGCGGCTTCCCGATGGGGGATCACCACCCCGATCGGGGGATCGTGCCATGAAAAACGCGAACCGATGGAATTCTGCTCGAGCCCGTGGGCCGCTCGGCGCCCTGGGCGCGGGACTAACGTTTCTCTTCTGGACGAACGCGCTCGCCGCCGAAACCCTTCCCGCCGCCCCTCCCACGCCCGCGAGCGACGATTCCGCCGTGGCTTCCGCCGATCCGAATTCGGAACCCCGCCCGCAATTATTGCCCGGGGCCTTTTCGCCCCTCGAAAAATCCGCCGACGCGATGGTGACGGCTCTCTTTCGGCTCATGCCCGGCCGGCGCCACCTGCCTTCGCACCTGCAAAAGCGTGAACACGACGACTACCCGGCGGTCTTTCGTTGGATGCCCCGCTCCTGGACGTCCTTCGGCTGGGGCCGGCCCCGGCTCATGGTCGGGAATCAAAACACCTGGTACGAGGGGGCGCCGAAACCCGTCGGCGAAAAGGGGACCTTCCAAATTTCGCGCTACCCGGACCTCCCGCCGCCCCTCTGCTGGCTTCCGCTTTATTTCGCGGTGACAACGCCCAACGGGGTTCACCTGCGGTTGGGCGCCCGCTGGGACGACGTGGACGCCTATGTGCAGTTCCCCTCCATCGCCTGGAAACTGGACGTGAAGGAATAAACGGGGAGAGTCGGTTTAAACGAAGAGGGGAGCGAAGACGAGGGTGATGGTGGAGAGAAGCTTGATCAGAACGTGAAGGCTGGGCCCCGCGGTGTCCTTCAAGGGATCGCCCACGGTGTCCCCCACGACGGCGGCTTGATGGGCCAGGGAGCCCTTGCCGCCGTAAATTTCATTCGTCTCGACAAATTTTTTGGCGTTGTCCCAGGCCCCGCCGCTGTTGTTCATAAAGAGCGCCATGAGAATCCCCGTAATGGTTCCCACCATGAGGAACCCGGCCACCGTCTCCGCCCCCAGGCCGAATTGCTTGAAAATCAAACCCACGGCCACCGGCATGCCGACCACGAGCACCCCCGGCCAAACCATTTGCTTAAGGGCGCCGGAGGTCACGATGTCGACGCAACGCGCGTAGTCCGGGTCCTGGGTTCCCTGAAGGATGCCCGGGCGTTCCGAAAACTGGGAGCGCACTTCGTTGATCACGTAGGTGGCCGCCTTGCCCACGGCGCGGATGGCCAGGGCGCTGAACAACAGCACGAGCATCGCGCCCAGAAGCGCCCCCACGAACACCTCCACTTTGGCGATGTCCACCGTCTGGAACGGCTTGCCGATGAGGTGGGAAATCTCATCCAAATAGGCGGAGAACAAAAGGAAGGCGGCCAACGCGGCGGAACCCACCGCGTACCCCTTCGTGAGGGCCTTGGTGGTATTGCCGACGGCGTCCAGCCGATCCGTGCGGCGCCGAATGGAATCGGGCTGGTGGCTCATTTCGACGATCCCCCCGGCGTTGTCCGTGATCGGACCAAACGTGTCCATGGCCAGCACGTAACCGCAGGTTGACAGCATCCCCATCGTGGCGATGGCCGTCCCGTAAAGACCCGCCGCCGTCGGGGTGGCCGCGGTGCCGGCCAGGGCGTGGACCCCGCAATGATAGGCGCCCACCAAAGCCGCCGCGATGGTCAAAATCGGAAACGCCGTGCTTTCCAACCCGATGCCCAGACCCGAAATGATCAACGTCGCGTGGCCCGTGAGGGAGGACCGGGCGATTTCCTTGACCGGCCGATAACGGGATTCCGTGTAATACTGGGTGATCCAAACGAAGAGATAGGAAGCGACGATCCCGATCAGTCCCGCCACGAAAAGCCAGGGGTTGTTCTTAAGCAATAGGCGCACCGTCAGATAGAACCCCCCGACCGCCAGAAGGCTCGTCACGAGGTAACCGCGGTTGAGGGCCTTCATCGGGTCTTCGGTTTCGTTCTTGAGCCGCACGGCGAAAACCCCGCCGATGGCCGCCAAGAGTCCCGTGGCCCGGGCCACCAGGGGAAACAGGATGCCGTAAACGCCGAACACCGGATACAGGGAGGCGCCCAAAATCATGGCGCCGATGTTTTCCGCGGCGGTCGATTCAAAGAGGTCGGCGCCGCGTCCCGCGCAGTCGCCCACGTTGTCACCGACCAAATCGGCGATCACCGCCGGGTTCCGGGGATCGTCCTCGGGAATGCCGACTTCAATTTTACCGACCAAATCCGCCCCGACGTCGGCCGCCTTGGTGAAGATCCCTCCGCCCAGTTGAGCAAAGAGCGCCACGAAACTGGCGCCGAAACCGAACCCGACGATTTTGAGAGGCACCGTCCGGGGGTCCGCCAGTCCCCCCATAAACCAAAAGAGGCCGCCGACGCCCATCAGGCTCAGGGTCACCACGGCGAGCCCGCTGACCGCGCCCCCCCGAAGGGCCAGCACCAGGGCTTCGGAAAGGCTCCGCCGGGCGGCGGAGGCCACCCGGATGTTCGTTCGGATGGACACCTGCATACCGATGAGGCCGGCCAAAAGCGACGTGCAGGAACCAAAGAGAAAAGAGAAGGCGGCGTCCAAGCCTTCGGACACGTCCCGACGAATGAGGGCGTAGAGGGAAAATATGCCCCCGGCGACGATGAGAAAAAGGAGCGTGATGGTCTTGTTTTGCCGATGGAGGAAGGCTTCGGCGCCGGTGCGGATGGCGTCGGCGATGCGTCGCATCTCCGGGGTGCCGGTGTCCCGGGCCAACACATACCGCGTCAGGTAGGCGGCCACCACCAGGGACAAAGCGCACACGCCGAAAACGAAGGTCATCATGGTGTGGCGCATTTTAGCATTTCGCGCCTCGGCGTTCGCAAGCCTCACCGCGCGGGATCTTTTCGGCGGACGCGCGGGTCGCCGCGCCCGCGTCAAGGGGACCGCCCCCCCCCGCGCCGTTGACAGTCACCGACGAGGGCCCTATAATGTCGCCGTGCGGGAAAAAATAAATCAGTTGTTGGCTTCGCCGGGAGGGCAGGAAGCCCTGCGCCTGGCGGCCTGGGTGGTGGGTCTTTCCGTCGGCGGCGTTCTTCTCCTTTGGACGTTGTCTTCCCGGGGCCGCTGGACGGTCCCGATTCCAACGGCCGCGCAAGCCCCCCGACTCTTCCCCTCTTCGGCCCCCGAGCGCGTCACGGAAGGCCGCTTCACCCACGGAACCATGCTGTACACGGTGTTAAGCGCCGCCTCGCTCCCCCCGCAAAAAGCCCAGTCCGTCGCCGCCGCCTTGACCGGCGTTCTGGACCCCCGAACGCTCAACGAAGCCGACCGGTATGAATTGATCCACTCCACGGCGGGGGATTTCGGCCGGCTTTCCATCGTACGCAAATTGGAACGGTTCGTCGTCGAATCGGCCCCGACGGGCCTCGTGGCGCGAAAGGAACCCCTCCCGCTGGCGACCCGGGAAAAATCCGTGGCGGGCACGCTCAACGATTCCCTGTGGGCCAGCATGACCGCCGGGGGATTGGAACCGCCGGTCATCCTCGCCTTCTCCGACATTTTCGCCTGGAACATCGACTTTCTCACGGAACCCCGGCAGGGCGACCGCTACGCCCTGTCCTGGAAGGAAGAGCGCACCCCGGACGGCCACCTGACCAACGTGACGATCACGGCGGCGATTTACGAGGGCGAGGAAACGGGCCGGCACACGGCGACCTTTTTCGCGGGGGATTACTACGAAGAGGACGGGGCGTCCCTTCGAAAGGCCTTTCTGCACGCCCCGCTCAATTTCCGTCGAATTTCCTCGGGGTTCACCAACCGCCGCTTTCACCCCATCCTCCGAAAATGGCGCGCCCACCACGGCACCGACTACGCCGCGGCCATCGGCACGCCCGTGGTCAGCGTCGGCGACGGGGTGGTGATCTCGCGGGGTTGGAACACCGCCCTCGGCAACCTGATCAAAATCCGGCACAACGGAATGTACACGACTTACTACGGTCATCTGTCCCGCTACGCCCCGGGCCTCGCCGTGGGCCAGCACGTGAAGCAGGGACAGTTCATCGGCCGCGTGGGCTCCACGGGCTACTCCACCGGGCCCCATTTGCATTTCCAAATCATGAAAAACGGATCCTTGGTCAATTTCCTGACCCTGAAGATGCCTTCCGTCGGTCGCTTGCCCCCGGGGCGCATGAAAGCCTTTCTCGAACGGCGGAACAACGTTCTTCCCCCGCTGGAAGACCTTCGGCCGGCCCCCGCCGCCTAAAAAAAATCCCCCGGAGCCCACGCCGCGGCCCCGGGGGACGAAAACCCGCCGAACGTCTCAGTCGTACCGCTCGAAGTGGATTTGCTCCTTGGGGACCCCCAGGGACAGCAACCGGTCGTTGACCGCCGTGATCATGTTGTTGAGCCCGCAGATGAAGTAATTCTTCTCCTTCACGCCGGGAACGAATTTCTCGATTTTCTCCTGCACGTAGCCCCGCTCGCCCTTCCACGCCGTGTCCCGGCTCAAGGTGAACAACACTTTAAAGTTGGAATGGGATTTCATGGTCGCCTCCCATTCCGCGCGATACAAAAGATCGGGTTCGTAGCGGTGACCGTAAATCAGATAAAGGTTTTTCCTCGTCCCCTTGGCCAACTGGTCCTGAATCATGCTTCGAAAAGGCGCCACGCCCGATCCCGTGGAAATGAACACCATGTCCCGGGTTTCGTCCTTGAGGGTGAAAGTTCCCAGAGGCGCCATGGCCTGAACTTTGTCCCCGGGGCGGAGTTTGTGGAGAAACGTCGAGGAAACCCCGCCGTCGACCAGGGTGACGCAAAGCTCGAAATAGTCCGTGTGCTGGGGGCTGGAGGCGATGGAATAGCTCGTCCGGCGGATCTTGCCGTCGTGGGGCACGAAAATCTGGGCGAACTGGCCGGCCTTGAAATGAAGGGTTTTCCCCCCCTGGAGGTCGAAGCGGATGTGCCGGTTTTTGGGCGTGATTTCCTCGGTGGAGGTCACCAACAATTCGTAGGTGTCAAAAGCGCGTTTTTTTTCGGGGCTGGGGGCGGGAGCGTCGGACATGGAGTTCTCCTTGTGTGGGGTGGTTCTATTTAACTATTTTTGCCCGCCGGTGTTCCACCGGGGAGCCGTTGAAAAAAAGTAAAGAAACCGGTGGCGAACCCGCCCGCCCCGGGCGTCTCGGGCGTACAGGCCCCCCAGAACATCGAAATACCGATCCCCCTCGGTCGTTCGGGTGGCCGAAAAAAACGGCGCCAAGCCGATCGTCCGGGATCCCCCCACGGCCCCCGCCGTTTTCACGCGAAACCAAGGCCCGTAAACCGCCACGTCCTTCGTGGAGTGATCCGCCCGGGGGGCGGTGACGAAGCGCCAATAGACCGGGAAGAAAAGGCGGAATTTTCCGCCGGCGGCCGTGTCGGCGCTCCAACCCAGGGGCGTGACCACCCGGAACCGCCGTCGATGTTCTCCGGTTTCGGTGAACACGGACTCATCGAAACGGCCGTAAATCGGGGGCACAAACGCGTAGGAGCGGGTGGCGTTGCTCCCGCTCCAATACACCGGGAAGAACGCGCTGGCCCGTTCCGTGACCTCCCCCCGCCGGGGGACCGAGCCTTCCTCCACCGCGTAATGGCAAGAACGGTACCAAAGGGGAAAAATAAAATCCCAATCCAGGGCGGGCGTCCGCCGTCCCCCGTAGGGGAAGAGGTAACCGAGACGGGAATCCCCCCGTCGTTCCCAGGCCGTGAGCGGCAGGATCCGGGGCGCCCAAAAGTTTCGAAAATTCCCCTCCCGGACGTATTGGTAGAGCGGAAAGAACCCGTGGGACAGATCCGGCCCTTTTTGATGCACGGAGCCCAAAATCAAATAGTTGACATGGCGTTCCCGGTCCGGGGTACCGGTTTTGCTCCGGGCGACCGAGGTGAGAAGCAAGGGAAGCACCAGGGAACCGTTGCCCCGGCCGTCCCCGGAAGACCAATAGAAGGGCAGAAGGTAACTTCCCGAGGATTTTTCGGAAAAGAAACGGCCCCACAGGGGGAACAGGCCGTAGGTCCGCCCTTCGGCGTTTTGAAGGTGGTAGCCCAATCCCACGACGGTCCAGCGGCTGTCCGGCGTACGGGCGTGGCCGTAGAGGGGCAAAACGAAGGTCCGGGCCTTTTCCCGACTGGCGTACCAATAGGCCAGGGGCAGGGCGCCCTCCCGGGACAAGGAGCTCCGCCGGGACCAAAACACCGGCGTGGCCACGGTCCACCGACGGGGCCCCCGCTCCCGGTAATAAAAAGGAAAAAACAGATCGGCTTTCTTGGGTCCGAAATCGTTTCGCCAGTAGAGGAACAACCAGCTCCAACTTTCCTTGTCCCCCCGACGGGCATGGACGAAAAAGGGCGAGGCGGTAAGGGAAAGGGGCCCGTCCCGGTAGTGGAAGTAGAGGGGGAACGCCAAATCCATCCCCCAATCCGGGGGACGATTGTAGTGCCAATACAACGGGAACAACACCCGGGTGTCGTTGCCGAGCGAGTCTCTTTTCCAATGATAGAGGAACGCCCAACCGCTGGTGGACGTCCCCCGGGGGGTTCCTTCCGGGGTCAACCATTCCGTCCGGCGGCGCCAAATCCCCCAGGACAAAAACCGGGACCCCTCGGTATTTGTCCAAAGGCCGTAGAGGGGGAAGAGGGTCTGAAACCGGTCGTCCCCCTCCCGGCGGCTGTAAAAATTGAGCGCCTGGGTGACCCGGGAAAAACCGTCGGCGCTGGCGCCATGATAAAAAACCGGAAAGACCCCGGCGCCGCTTTGATCGGGGTCCCGATCGTAATAATAGAGCAACAGGTGCCCCCGTCGGCGGTCGGCGATCCGTTCCCGGCTGGCCAGAACCGTCAGCCACAGGGAATGGTTCGGCTCCCGTTGATAAAAGTAAACGGGAAATAGATAGGAACTGCGCGCGGCGGCCGAGCCCACCGTCCCCCCCGCCCCCGCCAGGGGGAAGAGGCCCGCGTACCGGCGATCCCCGTCGGGACGGGCTTCCCATCGGCGGTATACGGGCCCCACCACGTCGGTCCGTCGTTCGGGGGAATGGGTGTGCCAATAGAGCGGGAACAGGGTTTGGAAGCCCTCGTCCGGCGCCCGGGCCCAGACGTAGTTTAAAATCCAGCCTCGGGATTCCGTGCCCCGCACCCGGCGAAACCCCAGGGGCCAGGCCTGGTCGATTTTGGAACGGTCGGTGTTCCGGTAATCGTAAAAGAGGAAAGGCAAAAACATGGTGGCGCGTCCGCCGCCCAACCGGGTTTGTTGCCAATAGACCGGGAAGAACGCCGTTCGGGCGAAGACCCCGCCCCGGGAACGGTAAAACGGTCCGGCCACCATCCACCGCTCCGCGCCCCGTCGATAGGCGGCCACAAAAGGCAGCGACACCAGAAGGGACCGGTCGGGTTCCCGGCCGCTGTAAAACAACGGGAAAAGCAGTTTTTGGGAGGCGGCCGTGTCCTTCCAATCCCAATAGATCAGGGACGCCATCAAAAACCGGCGGTCGCCCTCCCGTTCCCACCAAAAGAGGGGCGGCAAACGAATGGGACGCTCCGCCCAGCGGCCGGCGTCGGCGGGGGCGGCATCGGGAACAACGGCGGGGGGTTCAAGGGCGCCCAGAAGGGCGGGAAGGAAAAAAAGGAATACGAGAACCCCGCGGGCGCGCACCGGCGGGGGCCTTACTGAAATTCGTAGTCGAGGGCCAGCACGCCCTCGCTGATGGGACGTACGTGGTGTTCCACCACCGCCTGATGGGCGGGGTGCGGCAAATAGGCCTCCAAGGCGGCGCGATCGCGAAACCGCACCACGAAACCGTGGGTGTACCCCTGGGCCCGGGCGCTGAAATTGACGCCGGCCGACACCCCGATAATGCCCGGGATCCGGTCCTTGAGCGACGTCAACTGACGGAGCATTTCGGCCTTGCGCTCGTCGGGCGCCTCGGCCTTCAGTTTAAAGAGGACGACGTGTTCGATCACGGAGAAACTGTACCATAGACGAACCGTTGACGCCATGACCGCCGCCGGTCCGGGCGGGTCCGACCGTCTCCCCCCACTTCCCCGCGGGCCTCACGCTTTCCACCGCCGGGGCAGTTCGCCCCGGACCGGGCGCGCCGGGGCCGCGCCGCCGGCCAACGCCACGGCCGCCCGGGGCACCGCCAGGGCCTCGTTCAGGGTCCTTCGCAGGTAAACCGCCTCGGTCTCCAATTCCCGGATCCGGGCTTCTTTTTTCTCCAGCGCCTCTTTCAGGATGGCTTGTTCCGCCAGCCTCAACTCCCGCACGTCTTGTTCCAGGTCGTTCACGGTGTTCTCCTTCGGTGGGGGTTTCGGGCCCTCCGGGCCTGCCCACCGCATTTGCGCTCTGCGCCAATGTCATTAACAACAGAGTTTCTTTTTCCTTCTAAAAAAACAAAAACCCACGATCCGAAGGACCGTGGGCGCTTGAACTTCGCTGTTTCGAAGGGTGGCTTAGGAGGCCGATCCTCCGACGCCAAGCGCCCCGGTCCCGTGGTCCCGACGGGTCGAAACCCACGGGGCCATGGAGGAGCAAAGATAAATAGCCTTGGCGAGATTGATTTTCATAACGCGCTTATTATACCACAAAAAACGGCCGCGGCGAAGGCGGGGTCAACGGGCCCGTTCCATCGAGACATCTCCCCGTGCGGAAGAGTCGCCCATTTCCGAACGCGCCTCCCGCGAAGAATCCAGAGTCGGGAAAAACCCCTCCCCGACCGACGCCTCCCGGAAAAAGGCCGCCAGGGCCAGATCGTGTTTCAAAATATGATCGGTGAGCCAATGGGAAATCGCGTCGGAAATCTCCCGCCACAAATCCCGCTCCCCCCGTTGATACCTTTTGCTGAGGTCCCGGATCTTCGAGGAAAAAGCGTCGTGGAGGTCTTTGTGGGCGTCGCGGTCGGGATAACCGACGGCGGCCATGGCGTCCTCCTCGCAGCGGAAATGGCTCAGGGTGTATTGGATGAGGAAGGCGAGGGCTTCCCCGGTCAATTCCGAGGCGTTTCGGGAGACGGCAACGTCGTACAGCTCGTCCAACCGCTGAAAAATTCCCCGGTGTTGGTCGTCCACGTCCGGGTAGCCGGTGAGGTATTTGTCGTCCCAACGAAGTCGCGCCATGGGGGATCTCCTGGAGTTTTTCGAATTTCGATGCCTGCCCGCCGAATCGCGAAACCATTTCTCCATCCGAGCCAAACCCCGCGCCGGGGACCGGGAGACCTTTCGCCGGTGTTCCGATGGAACAGCCTCACACTACTTTTATTCATGGCGGGCATCCATGATCCCCATCATAAAGTGGTCTTTTTCGGGGGAGATCGGCGGGGACGACGACTAAGGACGTGGACGGTGGTGGAGGGCGCGGGCTTTGTCCAGCGCGTCCCGAAGGACGCGCCGAAGCCGGGGAAGGGGCAGGCGACGAAGCCGGTCCACCGGCATTCCCCCATCGTAATAGGACGAAGGGAAATTTTCGTAATAATCCAGAATCGAACGAAGCGTTTGGGCCAGGGGCGATCGCTTCCGGGCCCAGGGCGCCCGGGCAAAGGCCCGGAAATCGCCGTCCACCACGATCGTGTGTCGAAGGAAAAAGCGGATCATCCAGGCCTCGGCCTCGGCCCACCGGCCCAACCGGGCGGCGGCGTCCACCAAATTCCGATAGGGCGTGCCGTAGTACCCTTCGCCCGCTTTTTCGGCCGCCAAGCTCATTTCGTAGCGGCGCCGATCCCAGGGGGTCGTCGGGTCCTCGGCCAGAAGGACCTCCCGATTTTTTTCCAGAAATTCGGCGGCCGAATTCCACTTGGAAAAAGACGCCGCCGGCCGGAGATTCAAGGGGAGGGAGGCCGAGGCCGGCCGCCGGGCCGTTTTTTCAACGGCGGGCCATTGCTCCAAAATCATCCGGCGGTATTGATTTTCACTGACGGGTCGGACCCCTTCGGCCAAAGCGGTTTTGGTCCGGATCAAAGAATAGAGGGCCCCCTCGGGAGATTTTTCCCACTGTTTTTGGTAACACCCCAGGGCGCCGATCAAATACCGGACATCCTTGTAATGCTCGTACGCCCGTCGAAACACGTCCCCCCGTCGATCCAGGGTTTGGGGCGTTTCGGCGTCCGTGGGCCAAAGGGACAGACACCGATCCAACCAAAACCGGCGTTCCTTCCGCCAGCCGGGGGGAACATCGGCCCCGTGGGCCAATTCGTGGAACGCCTCGGCAAGGATGAAGGGGTTCAACCGGCCCGCGGACCATTCCCGCCCGGCCGACCGACAGAAATCATTTTCGCCCATTTTCAGGATCGGCCGATGGGCGGCGGGCATCCCCCGGGCGGCCCGGCTCAGGTGGGAGAGCCATTGGGTCCAAAAGGCGTCGGGGCCCCGGGCCGCCGTGGTTTTCCGGTGGAAATCCAGGAGGCGGCGAAGCGACGCCTTGTTCCGGTCCACCCGGTATTGCTGCCAAAGGGCTTCGGCCCTGTTCCGAAGAACCGCGGGGTCGCGGGGACGGCGGGCGAACCAACGATCCGCCAAGGAACGGAGAACCGCGGCCCGTTTTCGACGCAGGAGCCGGGGGGCCTGGGGAAACATTCCCAACGTCATAAGGCGAATGTCCCAGCGGATTTCAAAATCCAACGGATCCCACCACCGATCCAGGGTCCGAGCCACCCGATCGAACAGAAGGTCGGCCCGGGGCCATTTCAATTTTCCCTCCGCCAGGGCCATGGCGATGTCTTGATAGATCGAGAAAACGGCCTCGATCAAGGCCCTCCGGTGGGCCGCCGGGGCCCGGCGGAGGGCGTCCATCAAACCGTCGATGTCGCGGCGGTCGGTCAGGGTGGAATAGGCTTTCGGAAGGGCGCTCACGGGACCATCATGGGATTTTTAACGGAGGAATTCAACGACGGCGCCTTAACGCCCCCGAAGTTCCGCCGGGGTGTTTTCGGGGTCGAACGTGTCGACGATGCACGGGCCCGGCCCGTTGGGCTCGAAGGTGATTTGGTAGGCCTCCCGGGCGGCGGCCAGCTCCTTTTCGTCCCGGGGTTGCCGGACCACCACGTACTGCCCGGAGGGAAGTCCCCGAAAAAGGCCGGGGGCCAGGACTTCGCAGGAACCGCAGGCGATGCAGGCCGTGGTCGTGTAGAAGCGCCCGGGAGCGTTCCCCTCCGCTTTTTGCAAATCCGCCTCGGCCATGAAATTTTCTCCTTGTTGAAAAGGTTCTCCCCCCCATCCTTGGATTTTTGAAGGACCCGCGCAAGGCGCGGGCGGGGCCGGTCCTTGCGCCCCGGGACTTCATGAACTAGACTTTCCCTATCCCTTTTAGGAGGAACTCATGAACGACGTTCGCGCTTCCCTCGTTTTGTCCGCCGCCCTGGTCTTCGGGATCGGCTGCGCCACCGCCCCCAAGGTCCAACGCACCGAGGTGGACCAGACCATCGACCTCTCCGGCGACTGGAACGACACGGACTCCCGCATGACCGCCGAAGAAATGGTGAAGGATTCCCTGTCCCGACCCTGGTTGGGCGAATTTTCCGGCGCCAAAGGCGTCAAACCCCGCGTGATCGTGGGCACCGTGCTGAACAAAAGCCACGAACACATCAACACCGAGACGTTCGTGAAGGATTTGGAGCGGGAACTGACCAATTCCGGCCAGGTCAAATTCGTCGCCTCCAAGGACCAGCGGGACGAAGTCCGCGAAGAGCGCATGGATCAGGCCAAGAATTCCTCGGTCAAAACCGCCAAAAGCATGGGCCAGGAATACGGGGCCGACTTTATGCTCAAGGGCCAGATCAACACGATCATGGACGCCGCGGGCAAGCAGGAAGTCAAGTATTACCAGGTCGAGTTGGAAATGATCGACATGTCTTCCAACGAGAAGGCCTGGATCGGCCAGAAGAAAATCAAGAAACTGGTCACCTACCGCAAGAAAAAGTTTTAACCCGGAGGATTCGGGAGGCCTTTGCCCGTGCCGCGGCGAGGGGCGCTCCCTCTCCTTCTCCTGGCCGTCGGCTGCGCGGCCGGCCTCGGAATCCGTGAATTGAACGGCCTGGTCGCCCGGGGCGAGTTCGCCCAGGCGGCGGTGCGGGTGGAGGGCGCCAAGGATTCCTACGGCGCCAAAAACGCCTTGCTCTTTGAATTGGACCGGGCCTTCCTGCTCCAGCTCGCCGGCGACTGGGCGATGAGCAACACCGTTTTCGAGCAGGCCAAGCGCACCGCCAAGGACCTCTTCACCAAAAGCGTCACCGCCGAAGCCTCCACCTTCCTCGTCAGCGACAACATGCGACCCTACTACGGCGAGGACTTCGAGCGGGCCTTGATCCACGTTTTCTGCGCCGTCAACTACACCCTTTTGGGCCAGCCCGCCGAGGCCCTGGTCGAATGCCGGCAGGTGGATTTTTACCTCAAAACCCTGCAGGCCGATTTCGGCCGAAAAAACGCCCACACCGAAGACGCCTTCGCCCGCTACCTGGCGGGGCTCCTGTACGAGGACGCCGGCGAAACCAACGACGCCTATATTTCCTTTTTCAAGGCGCTGGAAGCCTACGACGGGTACGCCAAGAAATACAAAACTCCCCGCCCCGAGGGGCTGGTGGTCGACGCGCTTCGAACCGCCAAAGCCCTGGGCTTCCGGGACGAAATGGCGGACATTAAGAACCGATGGGGCGACGCCCCCGCCGTCCGGGGGCCCCAGCAGGGCGAACTGATCCTCCTGGACTACAACGGATTCGCCCCGCAGAAAATGGACTCCTTTTTTGAGATCAGCGTCACCAACGGCTGGGTCTACGTGGACCAGCTGAAGGCGGGCAGCGAGGAAGACGCCAAGGTGGACGAAGCCCGGGCGGTCCTCCGGGGCATCGCGGCCGACAAAATGATCCGCCTGGCCGTGCCGGTCTACCAGGACACGCCCTACACCGTTCGGGGCGTCCGGGTGTCGGCCGGGGGCGCCCAGGCCGTCGGGACCTTGGTGGAGGACGTGGGGGCCATCGCCAAGCAGAACCTGAAGGACCGCATCGGCCGCACCCGGGCCAAGGCCATCGCCCGGGCCGTCGTCAAATATTTGATCACCCAGAAAGTGTCGGAAAAGGTGGAGAAGAAGAACAACGGCGGCGCCGGTCGGCTGGTGAAGGCGCTCCTCCAGGCCGCCGTGGCCATGACCGAAACCGCCGACAAAAGGTCTTGGCGGACCCTGCCCGATCAGATTTTAATGGCGCGCCTGCCCCTCCCCCCGGGGGCCCACGACGTGACGGTGGATTTTCTAAACGGGTCGGGGGGCGTCGCCCGCACCGCGGCCCTGCCGGGGGTGAAAATCGCGGCCGGTAAACGGACCTACGCGATGGTTCGGTCCGCGGAATAATTTTCTAAGATGGAGGAGGATTTATGATGAAACGTTTCGCCGCACGAACGATGCTCGCGTTGGGTTTGGGAGGAGTGGCTTTAACGGCCGCCGCGGCCAAGATTCCCGCCTGGGTGCGGGGGCCGGACCGCGCCTACCCGGAATCCAAATACGTGATCGGCGTGGGGGTCGGGTCGGACCTGGACGCCGCCCGCACCAACGCCCGGGCCGAGATTTCCAAAACCTTTCAAGCGCGCATTCAGCAAACCATGAAGGACACCCAGACGGAGCAATCCTCCGCCGCGGGCAAACGGCGGGGACCGGCCCTCGGCACCCAAAAAAGCGAGCTCAACACGACGGTCTCCACCGACAATTTGCTGGAGGGCGTCGCCATCAAGGAAACCTGGTTCGACAAGAAGGGCAAGAAATATTACGCCCTCGCCCTGTTGGACAAAGTCACCGCCCAACGCTCCCTGAGTTCCCAAATCACCGATCTCGAAGAAACCATCAACGCCCGCCGCAACGAAGCCCGGCGGGCCGCCACGCCCCTGGCGAAGTCCCGGGCGCTGGCCCAGGCCCTCACGGTGTCCCGGTCCCGGGACGAATTGGCCGCCCGGCGGCGCCTGGTCGACCCCGCGGGCATGGCGGACTTGAACGGAAACACCTCCACCGCCCTCGAACAGGATTTGAACGCCGTGATCGGCGGCCTGCGGGTCGCGATCGACGCCGAATCCGTCAAGGATTCCCGCCTCAAGGACAAAATCACCGAAAAAGTGACGTCCCTCGGTTTCGCCGTGGCCGACGGCGCCGCCGGGGCCCTGCGCCTCAAGGCGACCCTGGCCGTCGAACCCTTCGACCGGGGCCATCCCCAGTGGAAGTTCTACCAGTGGAAAGGCAACGTTCAGCTGATCGACGCCGACGGCAAGGTGTTGGGCGGGTCCACCCCGTCGGGCCAGGAAGGCCAGTTGATCGACGAGACGGCCCGGGCCAAGACCACCGAAGCCGGCGAGGACGGGTTGGCTCAGGAAGCCGGGCGCCAGTTGTCCCAATACGTTTTTGGGCAGTAAGCTTTTTTATTCTTTGTTCAGGAGGATCAAGATGAAACGCGCGTTGACATGGGCGGGGGTCGCGGTGGCGGGGCTGGCGTTGTTCGCCTGCGGACCGACACGGCCGGACTGGATTATGAAGGGGAGCGGCGCCTTCAAAAAAGACAGCAAAGTGTTTTACGGCGTCGGCATCGCCGAGGGCATCCATTCCGAATCCCTCCGCCGCCAGACGGCGGACAACCGCGCCATCGCGGAAATCTCCAAGCAGCTCTCGGTGGTCTCCACGAACCTCATGCGGGACTACATGTCCAACACCAGCGTCCCGGCGGACCAGAAGGCCAACGAGGAACAGTTCATCGAAAACACGATCAAGACCTTCACCTCCAACGTCGTGAGCGGGGTCAAGATCATCGACCGCTACCAGGACAAGAGCGGCGCCTTGTATTCCCTGGCGTCCATCAACCTGGAAGACCTGAAAACCCTGGCCGGCGAGGCCAAGGGTCTCTCCGCGGAAGTCCGTCAGCACATCAAGGCGAACGCCGAAAAAGCCTTCGACAAGATGAGCGAGGAAGAAGCCAAGAGCTCCGGCAAATAGCCCCTCCCTTAAAATAAAAAAACGGCCCCCGTTTTCCAACGGGGGCCGTTTTTTTTCGTTGAAGAAATCTATTTTTTCTTGGCGGGGGGTTTGTCCTGTTGGGTTTTGCGGTCCAGATACGCTTTGCGGGTATGGCCTTCGGCCGCCCGAAGGGATTCAAACGTGCCGATGTTGTTCAAGGCCTCGACGGCCTCCTCGCTCATGGGATCCGCGGGGTCCGACATCACAACCACCAGGGCGTCCACGGCCGGTGACCCGGCGGTGCCCATGGCGCCCAGGGCTTGAATGGCCCCCCGACGGGTTTCCAATTCGGGGGATTTAAGAAGCGGGGTGAGCCGGGCCAAAACGCCCGGATTCTTCTGGCCCATTTTCCCCAACACCATGGCGGCCCGCAGACGGAGGGTGGATTCCGAATCCCGGAACAAACCCGCCAGGGCGTCCACCACCGCGGGGCTCGAATCCCCCACCTCGGCCAAGCCGTCCAGGGCCCGATGGCGCAAATCCGAGTCCTTGTCCCAGAGCAAATCCAGAAACACCGCCACCGCGGCGGGCCCCATGGACGTCAACCGTTGGGCGGCCTCGCCGCGTTCGAACTCGTCGCCGCCCCGAAGGGCCGGCAACAGTTCCTCGGCCGCCCGCCGCTGAACCGCGGGACCCATCTGGGTCAAGGCTTGGGCGGCCAGGCGGCGCACGGCGGTGTTCTCGTCTTTAAAGGCTTCGAGCAAGGCGGGAAGGGCCGCTTCCCCCACTTTTCCCAGGGACTCGGCGGCCTTTCCCGAAACGCAATAGTCGTGGTCCGACAGAGCCCGGGCCAGGGCCGGCACGGCCGCCGCCGCGGCGGGGCCCGCCAAACCCAGAGCTTCGGCGGCGCGGCAACGCACCCAGCTGTCCCGGTCCGAGAGGGCGACGGACAACACGTGGACGCCCTCGGGACCCGCGCCCGCGATGGCTTTGGCCGCGGCGTCGTGCAGGGGTTTGCGGGTGTCCCGGAACATCGTGAGAAGACCGGGCAGCGCCGGTTCCGCCTGGGAACCCAGGCCGGCCAGAATGTTCGCGGCCTTGATCTTGACGGCGGAATCGGAGCTCCGCAATTGCTTGACCAGGGTCGATACTTTGGGCTGCCCGCCGGCGCAGGCGAAAAAAACAAGAGTCAGGAGGACGAAGGGGGTCGCGCGCTTCATGGCGTGATATTAACATTTTGACCCCGGGGCCCGGGACCCCGCCCAAAAATTGGATAATACCTCGGTGAAACAAACCGCCCCCCTCCGCGTCGGAATTTCGGCCTGTCTTCTGGGCCAGAAGGTCCGTTACGACGGCGGCCACAAGCGGGACGCCTTTGCGGCGGACCTCCTGGGCCGCTTCGTGGAATTCGTGCCCGTCTGTCCGGAAATGGAGATCGGACTGGGCACCCCCCGGGAGTCCATCCATTTAAAAGAGGTCGACGGCGACGTCCGTCTGGTGGCGCCGCGGTCCGGCCGGGATTTGACCGAGGACATGCACCGCTACGCCGGAAAACGCGCCGACGCCCTGGCCCGGGAAGACCTCTGCGGGTTCATCCTTAAGAAAGGGTCGCCGAGCTGCGGACTGGAGCGGGTGTCGGTGCACCGGTCGGGCCCGCCGACCAAATCGGGAGTGGGCTTTTTTGCCCGGGCGCTTCTCGCGCGCTGGCCGGATTTGCCCGTGGAAGACGAAGGGCGACTGAACGACCCCCGCCTTCGGGAAAATTTCCTGGAGCGGGTCTTCGCCACCCACCGCCTTCGCGGGTTGGAGAAAGGGCTGGGGGCCCTCGTGCGCTTTCACACGGCCGAGAAACTTCTTCTCATGGCCCACGACCCGGCGAGCTACCAAACCCTGGGCCGCCTGGTGGCCAACGGCAAAGGCCGCCCCTGGGGCGAACTGACCGCCGACTACCGGTCCGCTTTTCTGCGGGCCCTGGCGGTTCTCCCCACGCGGTCCCGGCACGTGAACGCCCTTCAACACGCCGCGGGGTATTTCCGGGACAAGGCCACCGAAGCCGAACGCCGGGAGCTGGCCGGGGCCATCGAGGATTTCCGTCGGGAATTGGTGCCCTTGATCGTTCCCGTGACCTTGCTTCGATCGGCGGCCCGGGTCCACGGCGTGGACTATTTGATCGGCCAAACCTATCTTTCCCCCCATCCCAAAGAGTTGATGCTCCGAAATCATGCCTGACCCCTTCCTGGCGGACTTCGTCGCCTTGAACCGCCGCCTGGGCGGCGACCCGCTTTTGTCCCAGGGGTCCGGGGGAAACACCTCGGTCAAAATCGATCCGGACACCCTGCGGGTGAAGGCCACCGGGGTCCCGCTCCGGGAGGTGTCCGAAAATCGGGGATGGGTGGACATGGATCTGAAGGCCTTGCGCGCGGGCGTGGAGAAACTTTGGCTTTTGAAGGGCGAGGAACAACAGCAACGGGCCTACCGGGCGCTCCTTTCCGGGGCGCAAAAAACCCCCGAACCCCGGGTGTCCATCGAAACGAACCTGCACGTGCTGTTGGCCGACCGATGGGTGGCCCACGTGCACAGTCTGGGCGGACAATTGCTGGGGCTGCTTCCCGAAGCGGAGGCGCGCCGATTGGCGGCCGAGGCGTTGGGATCGGGGGTTGAACTCCGGGTGGCCCCTCCGGCGACGCCGGGATATGAATTGGGCCGCGCCGTGGCCGATCAATTGAAGGCCTCCCCCCCGTCCGCCGCCGGGGAATCCGTGAGTCTTTGGATCCTCCAAAACCACGGTCTGGCCTGGGGGGCCGCGACCGTTCAGTCCATTTTTTCGGCGTCGGACCGCCTGGAGGTTTTTGTCCGACGGCATTTTAAGCTGGACCGGTTCCCCCCCGCCGTTTCCCGGCCCGCGACCGCGGCCGAGGCCCCGGGCGCGGCCCCCGCGGGAAAACGTTGGGCCCGCCTGGAGTTCCCCTGGCCCCGATGCCGGTTCGACGCCCGGCCTTTTTTTCCCGACTTCGCCGGCCATTTTCACGGGGACCCGGGAGCCAACCTCGTGGTCCGGGACGAACGGATCGCGTATTTCTTAACGGGGGAGGAGGACCGGCGGGGGCGGGAGGAAGTGCTTTTCGCCCAGGCCTTGATTTCCACGGTGGCCCATGAGAACGGTTGTCACCGACCCCTGGCGAGCGAGGCCGTACGTTTGATTCAGGAATTTGTTTTGGAAAAACCCGCCGCGGGCGGGCCGAAGGCCTACTAAATCAGGAAAGGGCGGCGGGTTCCGTGGGCCAGGGGCGACTGCCCCAGAAACGGTCGGGAAGCAGGCCCAACACCATCAAGAGAATCTGGGTTCCGACGAAAGCCGCCAGCCAGGGAAACGCCTTGTCCATGAAACCATAGGAGTGGAGGCCGATCCCCAACATGTTGACGCCGAACCAGGACAGGGCCGTTACGATGTTTCCGAAAACGGCCGCCACCATGAGACCCCGCTGGCGAATAAACCCTCCCCAGCGGAGGTGAAGAATCAAGGCGTTCCAGAGGACGATCAGGAGCGCGCCGTTTTCTTTGGGGTCCCACCCCCAAAAACGGCCCCAGGATTGGTCGGCCCAAATCCCCCCCAACACCGTTCCGACGAAACTAAAGAAGGCGCTGAAGCAGACGATCCCGTAAACCATCCGGGCCAGCGTCCGCCCGGCTTCCGGCGTCAATTTGGAACTGAAAAGTCCTCGAAGAATGTAGAACATCGCCAAAAATCCCGAGAGGAAGGTGGAGCTGTATCCGATGGTCACCGTGACCACGTGGGTGGCCAGCCAGAAATTGGAATCCAGGACGGCCCGCATCATTTCCATGGTGTCGCCCTGGGTGGCCAAATGGTGGGCGATGATTTGGGTTAAAAAGCCGATGCCCGCCGCGCCCAGGGCCCCCAGCCCGTTTTTATAGAGCCGCTCCAGCACGATGCCCAGGAGAACGGCGACCCACCCCACGAACACCGCCGACGAATAGAGGTTCGTCACCGGCGGACGCCCCTGAAGAACAATGCGGGAAACGAGCCCGAAGGTATGGACCAAGAAGGCGATCCAAAGAACGTGGGACGCCGTCTTCCGCAGGGGTTCCGGCCAGGCCAGGAAAGAGATGAAAATCAAGAGCGCCACCAGGCCGTACAACAAGAGCGCCTTGTAGAACGGGGCGAAGCGGTTGAACAGAACCTCCGAACCCACCCGGCGGGTCGGGGACGGAACGTTTTCCATCAGCCAGGCCCGGTAATCGTCCACGGCCTCGCCGAAGGCGGCGGTGTCGCCGGCCCGATAGGCGTCGCCCATGCGGGCGTAGGCCGGCACCCCCGGGTGAAGGGCCGGGGCTTCGAACCGAACCAACAAGGTGGCTCCGACGCTGACCCAATGAACCGGGTCCGGACCGGGAACCGGCAGCGGCAAGAACTCGGCGGCCTGGGACAAAAAGGCGTAGCGGTCACGGAAGGACGCCAGCATCGCCGGTCCGCCGTGGGGGTCGGATTTCTTTTTGGCCCGGGTCGCGGGAGCGTTCCTTTCCGCCAGGGCGCCTTCAAAGGCGGCCAATTCGCCTTGCCAGTCGGCGACCGAGGAAATCTGAAGGGTGTTTTGAATCTTTTGATAAAGGATCAATTTGCCCTGCAGGGCCCCAACGGCCGTTTGAAACCGGGACCGGTCCTCGGAACGGATGCCCTCGGCGTGATGGGCCTGGGTTTCGATGGCCTCCAGGTGGGGGGCGAGGTCCTTAAAAGCGTAACGACGCTGGGGCCCCTGCTGAATGCCCAAAAGCCCCAGAACGTCGGGATCGTTGATCTCGAAAACAGCGTACCCGTCGGCCACCTCGGGGCGAAACAGGGTGTCCAGAAACCATTGGGTGGCCGGCACCGGCCGACCGGCCACGCGCAGGGTCTGCTTTCCCGAAAGGAGCAGAAGGGAATTCCGCGCCAGGGAATCCACGGGTTTCACCCGCCCGCCGTTCAAAACGGGCAAACGGCCGAAGCGCTCCACCGGCGACGGCCGGCCCGCGGGAAAAAGGGAATACACCAGGCCCGCGGTCAACAGCGCGGCGGTGAGGATCGGCAGGTTCTTTTTCATGACATTTTCCTTCGGAACCCGGCCAAATGGGTCAAAAATTGAATCCCCAATCCCAGGGAAACCAAAACGCAGGCCACGTACGGCGTCACCCAGACCGGATTTTTGACGACCTGGAGCACCGACATCGTGTCGCCCTTGCCGAAACTGGCTTGAAAAAACGTCAGGCCCCGGTAGCGCAGGGGATGGTTCATGTAAATCAGGGCATCGCGGTCCTCCCCGGTTTCGGCATCGGTCAGACGGACCAAGCTGGAAAAGTTTTTGGGGATGTCCGTGCCGGGGTAGACGTCGTGGGTGAAATCCTTGAGATGGATCGAGAACGGGTAATAATGCCGGCGGGGCCGGAGCGCCAGGCGGTATTCGCGCCCGTCGGCGGCCACGCTTTGGGGCGCTCCCAGTCCCGTGGAAACCAACCAGGTGCCCAGGGAGTCGGCCCCTTTTTTGAACTCCACCAGGGCCGACACGTTGTTCGCCTCGTCATCGGAGGAAACGGGGGCCGCCTCCTCGATGGCAATGGTGGTGCCGATCCCGCGGGTGGCCAGGGAGCCCCCGCCCCGGCGCAGGAGGGCGTTCGGGAAAAATCGTTTCACGTTGAGGGTGAACGGAAGTCCGGCCGGCGCCAACGACTCTTCTTTGGCCAGCAAGGAGGCGGGGATGGCCACCACCCGGTCGACGGCCGGATCGGAACCGTCGATGAGAACCAGTTCCGAATCCCGGTAGTCCTCGGAGTAATTGCGGATCGTTCCCTCGTCGATGGCCATTTGGCTTTCGACCGAAAACATCTGGGTCAATCCCTGGCCCAACAACAACAGAAAGAGGCCGCCGTGGATGACGCTGATGCCGATGCGCTTTTTGGACCAAACGAACCGTTCAAAATGGGCCGCCGCCAAATTGACGAGCCACAGCCCGCCCACCAAATAGCCGCCGGGGAAGACCGGGAACCGGGCGCCGGATTCGGTTTCAAGGAAGATGAACCAACTGCTGAAATATTTTTTTTGGGCGGCGAAGGTCCCCATATGAACCTGGTCCAGGGTTCCGAAAACCACGAGAAGAATCATCATGGCCATGAGCGTAATGGTCAATTCCAGGGACCCCAGAACCCGTTGGACGGCGGGAAGGGGCGAAGCGTCGGGGGGCGCGGGCGGAAGATTCGGGGAAGCCTTCTTGTTTTTTTTCATAGCCCCTTCAAACTGGCCAGAAAGGCCCGGAACGACCGGTCGGCCCCGGCCACCAGAGCATCGTCGCCCGTCAATTTAAAAAACCACGTGCGGCCGTCCGCGGCGAACAGAGCGGCCCGAAGTCGCTTCTTGAATTTTCCATCGATCATGGGCTCGGCGCTCACGAAATTGACCAAGGTCATGGGCCGCCCGCCCAGGGTCGCGCGCTCCGTTTGAGCGCCCAGGTCGCCCTCCGCCAAGGCGGAAAGCCCGATCTGATCCCGCCAGCGGTTGATGTTGGACAAGAGGCCGCCCGCGTCGCCGTCCAGCACGGTCACCGACAGATCGCCGGTCCGGCCGTCGGGCCCCGGAACCACGAAAGTGGCGTAACGAAAGCCCGATCCGGGTTTTTCAATCCATCCTTTCGGCGTTTTCCACGTCACGCGATTTTCGGGCCCGGCGCTCGGAGCGATGCCCGCGGCCTGGGCGCCGCCCAGATCCATGCCCGGAGCCCCCGAAATGTCCGGGTGCCCGGGGGGCAGAGAGGATTTTGGCGCTTCGGCGGATTCCGCCGGCGTGCCCGGGGACGGCATGGACGAGGGCGCGGCGGCCGGGACGGAAAGATTCGGCGCTTCGGATTCCTTGGGGACCGTGTAATAAGCGATGTCGTCCCGCCGGCAACCGGTTGCGATCATGGAAAAGGCAAGAAGGATGAAGACGCGGGAGAATTTCATTGAGTTCACTGTGAGATGTTTGATCATTATAGGAATTTAGGAGTCGCCGCTGACGAAAGAAATTCTTTCCGGAATCCTTGACGAATTCTTACTTTCGGTTCATATATAAAAGGTGACCCAGCGATCCTCCCCTAAAAAAGGGTTCACCCTCATTGAAATGATGCTCGTGGTGGCGATCATCGGCCTTCTGGCGGCCATCGCCATGCCCCAATTCGCCAATTTGGTCATCCGCTCGAAGGAGGGCGCCATGAAAGGCCACTTGGGTTCCATGCGCGCCGCCCTCAATCTCTACTACGTCAACAACGACGGAAACTATCCTTATTACATGACGCTGGTCCAATACCCCAACGCCTTGACCGACGGCGGATACATCGACCGATTCCCTTACGCCTACAACCCGCGGCTGGGGTTTCTTCACGGCGGAGAATTTGTTCGATCCACTTACGGGGTCAACGACGCCGGGGCGTCGGGACCGCCGCCCGGCTCCAACAAAGGTTATTGCCTTAATTCTTTCGGCGGGGATTACGAAATCCACTTGAATTGCACCCACACGGACACTCTGGGGAATATTTGGAGCACGTACTAGGAAGGGAACTCCCGCGACTTCGAAAAGCCTATTCGTAGCGCAACGCTTCGATGGGGGAGAGGCGGGAGGCCTTGCGGGCGGGCCAGAAGCCGAAAACGATGCCGACCCCCACGGAAAAAAAGAACGCGAGGGCCACCGAGGGCCAGGTTACTTCGGCGGCCCACCCGGCCGCCCGGGACATCGCGAAGGATACGCCACCGCCCAGGACGATTCCGATCAACCCGCCCAGGGTGGAGAGCACCGCCGATTCGATCAAGAATTGAGAAAGCACCATCCATTGGGCGGCCCCCACGGCCTTTCGCAGGCCGATTTCCCGGGTGCGCTCGGTCACCGACACCAGCATGATGTTCATGATGCCGATGCCGCCGACCAAGAGGGAAATCGCCGCCACGATGCCGAGAAGCAGGGTGAACGTCTGGGTGGTGCCGGCCAGCGCCTGCTGAATGTCGGCCATGTTTCGAAGGACGAAATCGTCGTCTTTGTGGGCGGGCAGGCGGTGGCGTTTGCGCATGAGGGCCGTGACGTCCTCCATCACCCCGGGCATGCCGTCGGCCGAATCGCATTCGATGGCGATGGAATTCAGATATTTCTTGCCCAGAACGCGGTTCATGGCGGTTCGAAGAGGCACCAGAACCATGTCGTCCTGGTCCCGAAAACCGCCGGCGCCCTTCGCCGGAAGAATCCCGATCACCTTGAAATTGACCCGATTGATCTTGATCGTCTTGTCCACCGGGTTTTCCCGCCCGAACAGATTGTTGATCACGGTCTGCCCCAAAAGGACCACCCGGGCCTCCGCGTCGTCCTCGGCGTCGGTGAAAAACCGCCCATAATAGGGAGCGGCCGCGCGCATGGGCGCGTACAGCGGGGTGGCGCCGGTCAGCTGGGTGTTGGTGTTTTGATCCCCGGCCACCACCTGCACAGAGCCGTTGACGTTCCCGTCCACGCGCACGACGTGGGGATTGACCTTGGCGATGGCCTTGACGTCCTCGATGGTCAGGCGGGTGGCGCTCCCCGCTTCGCCCCGGACCCCGCCCGAAGACGGGGCCCCGGGCATCAGCATGATCAAATTGGACCCCAGGCTGGACAAGCGGGATTCCACGGCTTTCTGGGCGCCCCGGCCCAGGGCGAGCATGGCGATGACGGCCGCCACGCCGATCAGAATTCCCAGCATGGAAAGGGCGCTCCGCACTTTGTTGGCCACGACGGCCCGAAGGGCCGACAGCGAAAATTCCCGGAACCCCGTGAGCCAAGGGCCGGCGCCCCCGACGGGGGGTTTCGCCCCCTCCTCGGACCGCGACAAAGGGGCGGTCGGCCGGTCGGCGCCGGGCGCCCGCTCGTCCCCGACGATTCGCCCGTCTTTTAGGCGGAGGATTCGGGTGGCGTGGGCGGCGATCTCGGATTCGTGCGTGACCATCACGATGGAAATGCCCGCGGCGTGGAGGCGATCCAATTGGGCCAGGATTTCCTCCGCCTGATCGGACGCGAGGTTTCCCGTGGGCTCGTCGGCAAAAATAAGCCGGGGGCGGTTGGCCAGGGCCCGGGCGATGGCCACCCGCTGTTGCTGGCCGCCCGAAAGCTGGTTGGGCCGGTGGTCCAGGCGGTCCCCCAGCCCGACCGAGCTCAACAATTCCCGGGCCCGCGTCGGCCGCCCGGGCGCGTTGGCGTAAATCATTGGAAGTTCCACGTTGGCCTGGGCGGTGGTGCGGGGGAGCAGGTTGAACATCTGGAAGATGAACCCGATGGTTCGGGAACGGAGGGCGGCGCCTTCGTCGTCGGTCAGACGGGAGACGTCCCGGCCCAACAGTTTATAGGCGCCGGAGGTCGGGCGGTCCAGGAGGCCCAAAATCTGCAGCAGCGTGGATTTGCCCGATCCCGAAGGCCCCATGATGGCCACAAATTCCCCTTCCCGAATGGTCAGGGTGACGTTTTTCAGGACCTCCAGTTCTTCGCCGTCCATGCGGTAGCATCGGCGAATGTCCCGAAGCTCGATCAGCGGGGCGGCGGTCAGCGGGCCCCCCCGGACCGGGGGGACGCGGACCCCGACCGGCGTCCCGGCGACATGACGAGGGGACTGGAGGACTCCCCTTTTTGCGGGGTGTACTTTTTACGAACCACCAGCACCGAATCCCCCTCGTTCACCCCGGTTAAAATTTCGACGCTCTCGCCGTTTTCCAGCCCGGTGGTCACTTCCCGCGCGCTCGGTTTTCCATCGGCCCCCGGGACCAGCACCTGTTTAACGCCGTTCCGATCCTGAACCGCCGCCGCCGGAACGAGGAGCGCCGATTCCTTGCGTTGAAGGACGAAACTCACGTTGGCCGTCATCTGGGAACGGAAAAAGGGCGGCGTTTTTTCCGGCGCCACTTTTACGCCGTAGGTGATCACGTTGGAGACGTTTTTCCCCTCGTGCAAAATATTGAACACCCGGCCGGGAATGGACAATTGGGGGTAGGCGTCCAGGGTGATGCGGGCGGGAAGCCCCTCGGTCACCCGCCCGATGTCCACCTCGTCCACCTGGGCCAAAACGATCAAACGGTCCGAGAGGGCGAACAGGACCGAGCTTTGATCCACCGTCTGGCCAACGACGATGTTTTTCAAAATGATTTCCCCCGCCAGCGGGGCCGCGATGGGCGTGGGCCGGTAAACATCGTCCCACCGCTTGAGGGCCTCGGGGCCCTGGGCCCGGGCGGCGTCCAAAATGGCGGCCCGGTCGGTGGTGCTCATCCAGGCCAAGACCTGGGCTTTTTCCACCCGGCTTCCTTCCGCGACCCGGATGTCTTCGATGCGCCCCGCGATGGGCGGCTTGATCTCCACGCGGTTCAGCGGCGAGACGACCCCCGTGGCCTCCACGGTGAGTTCAATGGGGCCGCGATGGGCTTGGACCACCCGTTGGGTCGTGCCCTCCGCCGGCGTTTCGGCCCTCCGGCGGGTGAAAAAATAAAGGCCGGC
>Ga0268298_10000346_pt1 | contig 60022 bp, 53 predicted proteins | sample WWTPWeurt_MetaG_FD_194462 | JGI IMG/M metagenome (GOLD analysis project Ga0268298, IMG submission 194462) | Activated sludge microbial communities from WWTP in Nijmegen, Gelderland, Netherland - WWTP Weurt | ecosystem: Engineered > WWTP > Aerobic digester > Activated sludge | place... | reverse complement strand
AATCTCTGGGAAATCAGCCAACAACGCCAGGAGAAGCTCGTTGCCAATCATGCAAGGTCCCAGATGCGGGCTCCTGGCTGCTGAAACAATCGGCAGCAGGTCATTTTCCAAAAGTTCTTTTTTGCCCATCACGGATTCAAAGCTCTCAATCGCAGCCAGGGAAAATTGTGTCTGTTCTGGGCTGCGTTCAGATATCGCCACATGGTTTCGCAGCTTTCTGCAATACGATTGGGTTGCTTTTGGCTCGTCTGTCAACGTCATAGGCTTATTATATAACGAGAGGTTGTTTTGGTGTTTTTTTTTGGTGGCTAGCCACAAAAAAACATAACGCAAGGCGCTGGGGCTGGGTTGGGTGAATGCCGGACGATAGTTTCCATGCCGGAAAAAATTGAACCGGCAAAAGCATATCTGGATTGTAATAAAGGAAATTCGGAGATGAACTTCGAGGTTTCAGACGATTTTGCCTGAGCACTGATTGGCTTGAAGAAAATGATTCTTGATACAATCAACAGTATCCTGCCGTCTAAAAATGTACTCGGGCGTGACCAGATCGTCTCGGGCAAGAAGTGTGTGTTCAAACCACAATTTCTGAAGGATGATTGGTTTGAAAGTACAGCACAAAGAACTCAACAAAGGAAAATCATCAATGCAGCAAACCCATTCACGCCGCCCGAACGCAAGTTATTCTTTCCCTCTCACCGCATATTTACTGGTGACCTTTTGCAGTGCCTGGCTGATTTGGCTGCCGCTTGTGGTTGCTGAGTATACTGGGTTTGTAATGCCGGTCCCCCCCATCGTGCTAATCGTCCTGGGCTCTTTTATGCCAACGCTGATCGCTCTTTTATTCTCCTGGAGATACTCGGGCGTAAATGAACTGCGTCGTTTGCTGGGTCAGGCATTGATCTGGCGCGTTTCTCCAATCTGGTATGGTATCGCTATTTTTGGACCGGCCCTGGTGATGCTGCTGGCCACAGGCGGACACGTTTTGTTGGGCGGCACAACACCAGATTATGTCCCATTCGGTACCCGCTGGTTACTTGTAGCTGTCAATTTATTTCTCGTTTTGCTGATCGGTGGCCCACTGGGCGAGGAGTTCGGTTGGCGAGGGCTGGTTCTCCCGGCGCTTGAGAGACGGGTTAGTCCACTCTGGGCCAGTCTTCTTCTCGGGCTTATTTGGGCGGTCTGGCATTTGCCGCTCTTCTTCGTTTCGGCCTCAGCGCAATACGGCCTGTCTTTTGGGCTGTATGTCCTGCTGACAATCCCTCTGACCATTTTGATCACATGGGTCTATCATGGTTCAGGTGACAGCCTGTTACTGGTCATGCTCTTTCATTCTGCCGTCAATACCTGGTCTGGGCCTTTGCAAATCAGCCCTGAAGCGGCGGGCAGCACCAGACCATTTGCGTTGATTATAATTTTCGCGTGGGTGGTGGCACTTCTGGCTGTCATAAGCCAGAGACGGGGTCGTGCCCACAAGACCCTGGATTGATCTGTCGAACTTTGAATCCCCCAGGCGGCGGAGAACAACCCTCCCCGGTCGATGGATGCAGCGGGGGAGGGTTTGTTTTATGATGAATTGAAAGCAAGTAATGATTAACATGGATGCTAAAACTCGCAACAAGATCCTTCTCGTTCTTTTTCTGGGTGTTTTCCTGGGCGCGCTTGATATTGCCATTGTGGCGCCTGCACTTCCCGCGATCCAAAAATTTTTCGGAATTGGCGATCGTATCCTGACCTGGACGTTCACAATTTATGTCCTGTTCAACTTGATCGGCACGCCGCTCATGGCAAAGCTATCGGACAAGTTTGGCCGTCGTTCAATATATGTGCTGGATGTAGCACTCTTTGCTTTGGGTTCGCTGATTGTTGCGCTTGCGCCAGCGAACTCGTTCGCAGTGCTATTGTTTGGCCGCGGATTGCAAGGCTTTGGTGCCGGTGGCATCTTCCCGGTAGCAAGCGCTGTTATCGGCGATACCTTCCCGCCTGAAAAACGCGGCGGCGCACTGGGTTTAATTGGCGCCGTCTTTGGACTGGCTTTTTTGGTGGGGCCGATCCTGGGCGGCCTGATCCTGACTTTCACTGGCTGGCAGTGGCTGTTCATCATCAACCTGCCAATTGCGTTGATCGTTATTATTCTGGGATGGCGCGTGCTCCCTGTCACCCATCCTGTGGTCAGGCGTCCATTCGACCTGACTGGAATGCTTACGCTGGGTGTTATGCTGGCTTGCCTGGCGTATGGCCTCAATCAAATTGATACACAAAATTTCTTCGGCAGTCTGTTTTCAATAAATGTATGGCCATTCCTGTTGATTGGGCTTGGGCTGCTGTTGATCTTCCCGCGGATAGAAAAGAAGGCGGATGATCCGATTCTGAATTTGAGCTTATTTAAAAGCCGCCAAACCGTTCTGGCCAGCATGTTGTCTGCCGGGGCTGGCCTGGGTGAATCGGGGATGGTTTTTATCCCTGCCCTCGCCGTTGCTGCGATGCCGGCGATCATCAATACCCAAAATGCCAGTTATTTACTGATGCCCGTCGTGTTGGCAATGGCCGTTGGATCGCCTCTCGTTGGTCGCATGATGGATAAATTTGGCTCCAAAGTCATGGTATTTGGCGGGACCTTATTGCTGGCCTTCGGCATGCTGATGCTTAGCAATGGCAGTCTGATCTCTACGTTATGGGGCTTTATTGCCTCCGCGGTGGTCATTGGGCTGGGCCTCTCCTCCCTGCTGGGAGCGCCAATGCGCTATATCATGCTTAATGAAGCCTCAGCCGCCGAGCGCACGTCTGCGCAAGGATTGATAACGCTTTTCACGAGCGTCGGCCAATTGGCCAGCAGTGCGCTGGTTGGCGCAGTAGCAGCCTCTATGGGCGGCGGTGTGAAAGGTTATGGCACAGCTTACATGGTGATCGGTATCATCGCGATCATGATGGTTCTCCTGACACTGGGGTTGAAAAATCGCAAACAGGAACAAAATATGTTGGTGAAAGTCGGCCAGATCGCTCCTGCAGTACGCTAAATAATTTGGGCCGTTCGTGAAAGTTCCTGGACAGTTTTTCAAGGCCTGATCCGTAGGGCATTGGTCCTGGTGTTTGTTGAACTGGTGCTTAGCTCTTAAGATCTGGCCTGGGTCTGGTTTATGAAAGCATAGGATTAATTTGCATGTAGCCAGAACCGGAGGAAGTATGAAACACATTCTCATTCTAATGGCCGATTATGGGTATGGCCATCACAGCGCAGCCAATGCAACTGCAGAGGCGCTGAAAGAAACGCACGGCCAGGATTGTGTGGTGGAAATTGTCAATCCCCTGGACGATGAGCGCGCTCCGGCATTTTTACGCGATGAACAGGAGAATTACGACAATTTCATTCGAGAGCTGCCGGGTTTGTATAAACTTGGTTACCAGGTCAGTGACAGCTCGATGGTCAGCAACCTCATTGAAGGCACAATGACCCTTTTTTTATTCAACCTGCTGCGCGATATCGTTCGCCAGCACCAACCGGATGTCATCGTTTGTACCTACCCGCTTTATCCGGCTATTCTGGCTACCATTTTTAGCATCGAAGGCCACCCCATCCCCTTGATTACCGTCGTTACGGATCTGATTACAGTGCATCGTTTGTGGTTCTATCATCGGGCAGATTTGTGCCTCGTGCCAACTCAAATCGTCTATGATTTGGCAATTGAGGCAGGTCTTGCTCCTGAAAAAGTCAAGATCACAGGCATTCCGGTTCATCCGGAACTGGCAAAAGGGAAAGGCGATCAGACCACTATTCGCTCAGACCTGGGATGGAATCCGGATTTGTTCACAGTGCTGGCGGTTGGCAGCAAACGCGTTGAAAATTTGTACGAATCGCTGGATGTCCTTAATCATTCTGGCCTGGCACTGCAGCTGGTCGTGGTCGCAGGCGGGGATGATGATCTGTACAACCGTTTCAGGCAGGTAGAGTGGCATCGAGAAGTACATTTGTACAATTTTGTTACGGATATGGCAGCTTTTATGAGGGCTGCGGATTGTGTAATGGGAAAAGCAGGTGGATTAACCGTGACCGAGTCGCTTGCCTGTGGTCTGCCTCTGATCTTGATCAATGTCATCCCCGGACAAGAAACCGGTAATGCTGATTATGTAGTCGCTGGAAAGGCGGGAGACCTCGCCCAAGATCCGCTCGAAGTTCTCAGGACGATCTGTCATTGGTTAGATCGCGGGGGAGAATTGTTTGAGGAGCGCAGCAAGAACGCGCTCCGTTTAGGACGGCCTCAGGCAGCTTACGACATCGCAGAGTTGGTTTGGGCTGCAAGCCTTCGAGAATAATTCTGGAGCAGCGATTACACCCCCTTTGCCAGATGTCACATCGGCGCCCGGCGCGGCAGGCGGGATTGGGATTGACCTGATCTGTGGGGCCTGGCATCTGCCAGCCAGCAAGTTGACTTGCCAGCGCCCCCGGCCTCTTGCGCTTACTTTAACGGGTGCTGCTGAAAGAATTCCCACATCAGGCGAGTGGCATCGATATCGTCGCTGGTGGGGCCAGTAATCCATTCAGGCAGGGGGTCGCCGCCCGGCCAGGTATGGCCGCCGCCGTCGATGGTGTAGTAGATCACACCCGCATCTCGATCGCAGCCGGTGTAGTGGATCCCGCTGACATCGCCTACACTGGTCAGGGCCTGTGGTTCGGCGGTACAGCCGTTGTGCTCTGCCAGAGTCTGAACCCACTCGTCTATGGGTGGGAATGGAATATCAAACGCACTCGATGGACCGCCTGTGAACGGGACGATGGGGTCGGCGTTCCCGTGGAACACAATGGCCGGCACAGGGCGAGATCGGGTGCAGGCCTCCCAGGGCAGCAGGTATGCCCCTGCCACGCCGCCGATGGCTGCAATCCGGTCAGACAGCTTGCAAGACAGCACAAACGACATGCCGCCCCCGTTCGATAGGCCGTTGGCGTAGATCCTGGCCGGGTCGAGGTTATACTCGCCTTCCAGTTCATCAATCAGATCGGAGATGAAGGTCACATCTTGCACCAGGGCAGTATCGCCGCTGGCGCGCCAGCGCAGCGGAAAGCCTGTTCCCATTGGGTATACCACCAGGAAGCCGTACTCGTCCGCCAGTTCGTTCCAGTGTGAGATCTGCTGCTGATGGGCGGGCCACTCGGCAAAACCGTGGATGCTGATCACCAGCGGAGTTGGGGTGGATGGATCATAGGCGTCTGGCACATAGAGGAGGTAGCGCCGCTGTTCGCCAGCCGTGGTGAGCGATCCATTGGTGTGGTTAATGATGCTGAATGCAGCCCAAACGATCAGAGCCAGCAGCACCGGGATGGAGAGGATAATCAGCAAGAGTCGGAGGAGGATTTTCTTCATATTAGCATCTGGATGTTCCCAAGGGGATAGCGCCTTGTTTCTTTTCAAACGAACCGAACTGACGCTAAGTATACTCCACGCAAGAATGGATATTAGGGGGTATGAAAGCGGATTCACCGCTTTCATACCCCTTAATATCTATACATTAATTTGCATATTGTGTTATAATAAATTGTACAATATGTGTACAATTGTTGAGCAATTCTGTATCCTCCAGATGTGCAGATTTTGAATGTGGTAAAGGAATAGCCCAAAGGTCAATACGTTGGTGTTGAAAGGAAAGCGTTTATGGCAGAAACTCCGAAGTATTCTGTAATCAGGAAACAAAATGAGATTGAAATCCGGCATTACCCGGCCTATATTCAAGCTGAGGTGGTCGTTGATGAGCAGAAATATCAATCCGCTATTGAAAAAGGTTTCAATGTTCTGGCGGGTTATATTTTTGGCAATAATGTCTCCAGGCAGAATATCGAGATGACCGTCCCTGTTCAGGCATCGCAATCGGAGAAAATTGCCATGACCACGCCGGTTACGGTCACAGGAGAATCGAGTTTTACGGTGGCTTTCATCATGCCCTCTGAATACACCCTGGAAACGCTGCCCCAACCGAAGGACAGCCGGGTTCACTTCAAACAGATCCCCGACCGCTCCCTGGCGGCCATCCGGTTTTCGGGTTTCTTTCGGCAAGATACAATCCAGAAAAATAAACAACATCTCAGCCAGTGGCTGCAGGAACAAGGCCTCGAAACGAGTGGCGACTTCATTGTGGCCGGATATAACCCGCCCTGGGTGCCAGGGTTTCTGGCGCGTACCGAAGTTTTGATCCAGATTACAGCGGAAGAAAACAATGAAAAATAGCCTCGTGTTGGTTACTGGCGTAACTGGCTATATCGGCGGGCGGCTGGTGCCCCGCCTTCTCGAGGCTGGTTATCGGGTGCGCGTAATGGTTCGAGATCGAAACCGCCTGCAAGGGCGTGCCTGGCTCAATCAGGTGGACGTAGTCCAGGCCGATGTTCTCGATCCTGCCTCACTGCTGACTGTGATGACGGGCGTCTCGGCGGCGTATTATTTAATTCACAGCATGAGCGGCAGTGCCGATTTTGATCACCGAGACCTGCAGGCGGCGCACAATTTTGGGGCGGCCGCCCGCTCCAGTGGTGTCGAGCGCATCCTTTACCTGGGCGGGTTAGGCGACCCGGCGGCGGATCTATCAAAACACCTGCGCTCGCGCCAACAAACGGGGCAAGCTCTCCAGGAGGCAGGTGTGCCTGTCACCGAATTTCGGGCGGCCATCGTGGTGGGGTCGGGCAGTATTTCATTCGAAATGATCCGCTATCTGACCGAGCGCGTGCCGATGATGGTCTGCCCTCGCTGGGTTTTTACCCGCGTTCAGCCGATCGCCATTGGGAATGTACTTGAGTATCTGGTCGCGGCCCTTGAAACACCTGAAAGCAGCGGCAAAATCGTTGAGATTGGCGGATCCGAAGTAATGACGTACGGCGATATGATGCTGGGATATGCTCGGGCACGCGGCCTGCGCCGTTGGTTGATATCGATTCCCCTACTGACCCCGCGGCTTTCATCCTATTGGGTTCATCTGGTCACCCCCATCCCGGCGGGTATTGCCCGCCCGCTGATCGATGGGCTGCGAAATGAAGTAATCGTGCGCGATGCTCTTGCCCGGCAGCTTTTTCCCCAAATCAAACCGATGAATTATGCTTCAGCAGTTTCATTGGCCCTGGCTGATTTAGAAGCCCACCATATCGAAACTTCCTGGAGCGATGCACTGGTGACCAGCCAGGGGGATATCGTGCCTGTGGCGCTAACCACCCAGGAAGGCATGATCATTGAGCGCCGGCAGCAGATTGTACCTGCCCGGTCACCTGTTGTGTTCAAGATGATCAGCCGCATGGGTGGACAAACGGGCTGGCTGTACATGAATTGGGCCTGGCGTTTGCGCGGCTGGATTGACCGGTTGGTTGGCGGCGTTGGTTTGCGTCGAGGTAGGCGCGACCCTGAGTCGGTTCGAGTGGGTGATGCGATCGATTTCTGGCGGGTAGAGGCCGTGGAGCCAGACCAATTCCTGCTCCTCCGGGCGGAAATGAAACTTCCAGGTCGAGCCTGGCTTCAGTTTGAATCTCATCCCCATGCAAATGAGCAAACCCGCCTGGTACAAACAGCCTTTTTTGCCCCCAAAGGTCTTTTTGGATTGGCGTATTGGTATCTTTTGTATCCTTTCCACCGGTTGATATTTGCTGGGATGATCCGCAATCTGGCCGAACGTGCGTTGAAACTCATTCCGTCAAAACCGGACCCCAGTTCGGGTTAGGTCGAAATGAGGTTATTTTGGGTGTTTTTTTGGTGGCGCAGCCACCAAAAAAACACCCAAAAATCTCTTAGTCCGAACTGACGTTATTATAAATGACCATCACGAAGAGCATAAAGTTATGATGTATTATCTAAAACTCTACCTTGTCACCTTCGCCGCCTTCTTTGCCATTGATTTGGTCTGGCTTGGCCTTGTGGCCCGCACATTTTATCGCCAATATCTCGGCTATATTATGGCTTCCAGCCCCAACTGGTTTGCGGCGATCATTTTCTATTTGCTGTTCATCGTGGGCATTTTAGCGTTTGTGGTTTTGCCCGGTCTGGAGCAAAAATCACTCAAAGTCACCCTGCTGCGGGCAGCGCTGTTTGGCCTGATCACCTATGCCACCTACGACTTGACGAATTTAGCAACATTGAAAGATTGGCCAGTCCTGCTCAGTGTGGTGGATATGATGTGGGGTACCGTCTTAAGCGTTGTCGTCAGCTTAATCAGTTTCCTGGCAGGTAATCGCTTGCGTCAGGGGTAACCTGTTATGCTGATTATTGGCCAGCGTTTTTATCAAGTACACAATTCAAAAAAAGGAGTTTCTAATGCCGAAAAAATCTACTCAACCAATCGTTACAAACAGTGAAACAGAACCCCGGTTCATTGGGCTGCGCCGCTTCAATTTCATCATGGGGTTTTTGCATCTGATCCAGGGCATTTTTATGATCCTGGTCAGCAATGACACTACCTACCCGATTTTCACCAACTACCTGAGTTTTGACATTGCCACCCGCTCGCTCAAGCCCAACACCGAGCTTTTCTATGAGCTTCCATTTGGCGTGGCTGTAGCTTTCTTCCTGCTGATTTCAGCCGTAGCGCATTTCTATCTGGCAACGATTGGCTATTCAAGCTATGTAAAGAACCTCAAGAAGGGCATGAACCCAATTCGTTTCTATGAATATGCCCTCAGCTCATCGTTGATGATCGTTCTGATCGGCATGCTGATTGGCCTTTGGGACCTGGGCGCCCTGATCCTGATCTTTACACTCAATGCCACGATGAATCTGTTTGGTATTATGATGGAATTGCACAACCAACATACCCAGAAGACGAATTGGACTGCCTTTATCTATGGCTGTATTGCCGGGTTCGTCCCGTGGGTTGTGATTATGCTGTACTTTGTAGGGGCCGTAAACTCTGGTGATGGCAGTGCCAAGCCGCCGGCTTTCGTGTACGCCATCGTGCCCACGTTGTTTGTCTTTTTCAATATATTCGCCATCAACATGGTTTTGCAGTATAAAAAGATTGGGCCTTGGAAGGATTATCTGTTCGGGGAGCGCGCCTATATCATCCTGAGCCTATCGGCTAAAACCGTGTTGTGCTGGCTGATTTGGACCGGAACGTTGGCGCCGGTCTAGAAAAAACGCCGGTGTCACCCGGTGGTATTTTTCCTCTGTGCCCCGCGGGGATATCGTACATCCTTAGTCTCGAAGAGCTGCCCCAGGCACAGCATTAAATTCCCCCCAATTGGCGGAAAAAAACACCCCCCGACCGACGGATGTGGCCGGGGGGTGTTTTGTATAAAATTAACCCCAGTTCGGGTTAGCTCGAAAAGAGGTTGTTTTGGGTGTTTTTGGGGTGGCGTAGCCACCCAAAAAACACCCAAAAATCTATACAGTATCCAAAGGAGTTGACTGATGAGTGATCGTATTCGTGAGATTCTCAGTTGGTACCGGAGTGAAAACCCCGGTGTGTTGACTAATCTATCCAGGCTGCTCAATCATGGACGCCTCGGGGGAACGGGGCATTTGCTCATTTTGCCGGTTGACCAGGGTTTTGAGCATGGGCCGGGGCGAAGTTTCGCTTCCAACCCGCCAGCCTATGATCCGCTGTATCATTTCCAACTGGCCATCGACGCGGGGCTAAGTGCTTATGCCAGTGTGCTGGGCTTTTTAGAAGCTGGGGCAGCGGAGTTTGCGGGTCAAGTGCCGCTTATTCTCAAGCTGAATAGCCACGATGTATTGTATCCGGAGACAGACCCACTCGGAGCGCAAACGGCTGCCGTTCGCGATGCGCTGCGGTTGGGCTGTGTGGGCGTCGGCTACACCATTTACCCTGGTACAGCGGAGCGGCGGCTGCAATATGAGCAACTGCGAGAATTGATCGCAGAGGCTCGAGCAGCCGGGCTGGTTTTCGTGGTTTGGTCTTATCCGCGGGGTGGCGGCTTGAGCAAAGATGGTGAAACGGCCCTGGATGTGACTGCTTACGCATCCCATATCGCTGCACAACTCGGAGCCCATATCATCAAGGTCAAACTACCCACGGCCTATCTCGAACAAGATGAGGCGCGCAAGGTGTACCAGGAGAATTCCATTCCGCGAGATACCCTGACCGAACGGGTGCGGCATGTCATCCAGAGTACGTTCAACGGGCGGCGGATTGTCATCTTCTCGGGCGGAGCGAAGGCAGCTGATACGGAAATCTTTGATGAAGTTCGCGCAATTCGCGCTGGCGGCGGGTTTGGCTCGATTATCGGGCGCAACTCATTCCAGCGTGACCGGGCAGCGGCCTTGAGCCTCCTGGACCAGATGATTCGCATTTACCAGGGGGAAAAGCCATAAATGCGAAAAAGCTGCTAAAGATATCCTCAGCGAAACAAAATCTGTCTGGATTACTCGGATAGAACACAAAAAAGGACGCCAGGTTCGGGGTGGTTTGAAAAGAGGTTGTTTTTGTTGTTGTTTTGGTGGCGAAGCCACCAAAACAACAACAAAAACCTTGAGTTTAAAGGAGTTTGAAATGACAGTTTCTACATTCTTCATGTTGGTTTTAGGGGTCCTACTGCTGTTTTTTGGCCGGCGGATTTTCTGGCTTTTTGTAGCCGTGGCCGGCTTTATTGCCGGGATCACATTTGGCACGATGTTAATGAATGGCCAACCTGAACTGGTCATCCTGTTGATTGCCATCATAGCAGGGATCATTGGCGCTTTCCTGGGGATTATGCTGGAGGGGGTGGCCATCCTGATCGCTGGTTTTCTGGCGGGGGGCTACCTGGCGACTACATTGGCACTTTCTCTTGGGCTGACCAACACGGCTGGCGATTGGGTGATCTATATCGCGGGCGGCATTATCGGGCTCATCCTGGTTGCGGTTCTTTTCGATTGGGCCATCATCATCCTGTCCGTGCTGTTGGGAACTGAAATTATCATGCCTTTCTTGAGCCTGACTGCCTCACCATACTACTGGCTGGTCTTTCTGGGCTTGTTGGTGGCGGGCATCTCTGTGCAGGTCGGTATTTGGCATCGTCGTTATCCTGTCCAGCGCACATGGCGGCGGCGCCAAACGCTTAACCTCGATAAACATGGCGCATAAATACTGGACATCCGGACCTGGAATGGGAGTAATGCTGTGTGCCCTGACCATTAAGTTAGCCTAATAAACGTCAGCGGGATAGAAGATTTTTGGTTGTTTTTTGGGTGGCTACGCCACTCAAAAAACAACCAAAACAACCTCTTTTCGAGCTAACCCGAACTGGGGGGTAATAAGGATGTGTATGAAAATCAATTCGAAGAATTTCCGAGTAAAAAAAAGACGAAAAAGTCAAACTCAAAAAGTGGTCGACACTAGTTGCCCCATACTATCAGTCTAAGGATCACTATCAGGAAATACTGAGTGAACACATCCAGAGATTGAGCGTTCTTCAAAACCTGTTTTATGCCTCTAACCACTATGCACTGCTACTAATCTTTCAGGGCATGATGCTTCTGGCAGGGACGGCGCTATCCAGCATGTGCTGTCCGGTATCAATCCACAAGGCTGCGATGTCTTTAGTTTTAAACAGCCCAGCGCCGAAGAATTGGAACATGACTTCCTCTGGCGCACGACCTGTCATTTTCCGGAACGGGGACACATTGGCATTTTTAATTGTTCCTATTATGAGGAAGTATTGGTCGTGCGTGTACATCCAGAGCTTCTCCTCAGCCAGGGGCTGCCGGATGAATTAATTCGGGAAACCATCTGGGATGAGCGATATCGTTCAATTGTAGATCTGGAGAATCATCTTTATCAAAATGGTACTCGGATCATTAAATTATTCTTGCACCTATCAAAGGATGAACAGCGCAAGCGCTTCCTCGCTCGGATTGAAGAACCGGAAAAGAACTGGAAATTCGTATCGTCTCAATAAGCGGGGGAAGTTGGGTGTTTTTTGTGGGCTTCGCCCACAAAAAACACTCCCCCCCCCACTTTATTAAGAAGATAAGGAAATTCGACCTATCTGACATTGAGGAACGAAAATTTAGGCACCATTACCAAAAAGCGTACGAGATGTGTCTGAATGCGACAAGTACAAAAGTTGCACCCTGGTATATCGTTCCAGCCGATGATAAAGAGAACGCACGCCTGATTGTTTCCCAAATTATCCTCGATACGCTGAACAAACTTGGGATGAGTTATTCGGAAGTGGACCAGGCGCGCCAACAATTACTTCAGTCGATCCATAAACTTCTTACGCGTGAGGACAACAGCGCGGAGTGAAATATCGCGAACTGCCGGTCTATCGCACCGACTATTCTTATGAGTTGTCCGTTAGTTGCGGTTTAGACTGTTTTTGGCGGGGATTTCCTACTTCTTCTTCATGATTTTTTCTTCCACTTCTTTTGCTCCTTTGGCGTAGAACTTTTCTTCATCGGGGGCAAGTTCACGGAGCAATCTCAGAAATTCTCCTGCATGGACAATTTCCTCATCCGCGATTTCCTTGAGTACTTTCACAGCGAGATTGTTGTTGGTTGACTCGGCAAGCTGCATGTATAACTGAGTTGCTTCGTACTCTGACGCTACTGCAAAACGAATTGCTCTGATGAGTTCTTCGTTTGTGAGTTTTCGATCGTTTGCTAATCCTGAAAAAGGTGATCCGAAATCTGGCATGGCTATTCTCCTTTTGACAATTAATTACCCAATCGAACCTTTGTTTGATATCAGGGGGTAACAAAATGATTGCATGTATTCATAATTTGTCACGCCGATACTTTACTTGTAGCTGCAACCACCATGACGATATCCGTGAGAATAAAAAAAACTGCCAATGCACCAATAAGTGTGTTCACGAGCTTGAGAGCGGTTTGTCTATCGGTGGGGCGCTTAACCAACCCCAGTAATCCCATTGCAAGAGGCAACAATGAAAACAAGCCTAATAAGTGAAAATCCAGGGGAGGTATGTATGGATACAGATAAGGGATCAGAAAGAAATATCCTGTCGCGATCAGCAGCAATGACCCAATTGCAATGAACCCAAATCGTCGACCCTTCTGTGCCACCCACGTTTTCTTGTCACCCAGGCAGTCTGCCTCCATGTCGGGTATTTCTACGGATAGGATGAACACCAGACCATAAAGCGTTAATGGAATCATAAAAAGTAATCCATCACTATTTATATTTCCACTGACTATCAGGAGGCCCATTCCTGGCACGATACAGCCTGAAGTAAAGGCAGTCAGCAATTCTCCATAGCCTCGATAAACCAACTTAATAGGAGGCGCTGAGTAAATCCAGCCGATGAGGTTGCTCGCCACAACGTAAGCCAGAAACCAGAACGGATACGAATATTTGAGCATGAATAAAATTCCCAATCCCACTGAACATAAATTCAACGTGATTGCGATCCTAAGGGCGGGTTTTCGCAGTTGTGGCTGTTCCACCAGAATACCGCTGCCTCCACTGAAGAGGGATTGGTTGCCATGTTTGTCAACATCCACATCGAAGTAATCGTTGCAAAAAGAGACGGAAAGATGAGCCGGTAAAATGATCAAATAGCCCAGCAGGATACGCACCAAGGAAAAAGGTGAACCCAGAATAATTGCCCAGGAAGCACCCATAGTGAAAAGAGCCACACTTGCAATTAAGAATTGGGGACGAGCAAGCTGTAATAATTTTGCCATCTCAATGGTTCCTTTATTCTCTCTATTTCGTTGTTATCACGCACCAGATGGTATTGCCAACATCATCAGCCACCAGCAGCGCGCCGCGTTTATTTATGGCAACACCCACCGGACGTCCCAGCACATTGCCATCAGAATTAATGAAGCCAGTCAGGACGTCCAGCGGCTCACCCAACGGAACTCCTGCTGTGAACGGTACGAATAGGACTTTGTAGCCACTGAGCGGCTTTCGGTCCCATGAACCATGCTGCCCAACAAACATACCATTTTCAAAACGAGCAGGCAAGCTATTGCCCAACGATGAGGCGAGGCCTAATGATGCCGTGTGCGCTCCCAATGCATAATCAGGTACAATGGCCTTGGCAACCAGTTCGGGATTCTGGGGCACGACCCGCGTATCCACATGATTTCCGTAGTAACTGTATGGCCAACCGTAGAAGGCTCCATCGAGGACCGCAGTCATATAATCTGGTACCAGATCGCTTCCCAGCTCATCACGTTCATTCACTGCCACCCATAGTGCTCCAGACTCTGGCTCCCACGCCATTCCCACGGGGTTGCGCAAGCCGGATGCAAAGATGCGATGGCTGCCTGTTTGAATATCCACCTCCCAAATTGCCGCGCGCCCCTCTTCTTGTGTGATGCCGTTCTCCGCAACGTTGCTATTGGAACCAATCGACACATACAGCTTGGAACCATCCTCGTTTGCAACCAGATTTTTGGTCCAATGATGGTTGATCGGGCCGGCAGGTATATCGATTACTTTCGTGGCGGCTCCCGTGATCTCCGTCTCGCCTGTTGTGTAAGCAAATCGGACGATCTCGTCGCTATTTGCAACGTAAAATACATTTCCAACCAGCACCATCCCGAAGGGTGAATTTAGCCCCGCGAGAAATACCGTGCGTATCTCAGCGATACCGTCTCCATCTGCATCGCGCAGCAACGTAATTCGATTTGCGCTTGGGACAGCGCCCCCAGCCTTTTTCTGTAATTGCTTGAAGACCCAGCCTTTGATTCCTTTTGCATCCTCAGGCTGGGGTGGCGCATTGGTTTCAGCAACGAGTACATCTCCGTTCGGAAGCACATAGAGCCAACGGGGATGATCCAACCCTTGCGCAAATGCAACGACAGTCATGCCATCTGCCGCGACCGGCTTCTCGCCCGCTGCCCAGCCAATTCCAGAACGGACATCTATGACCGGGATCAAAGATTGATCAGGTGTCGCCAGCTCAGGATTGGGCCCGAAGCCACTTGATAGCGGGAGTTGTGCTGCTCCACTGTAAAAGACATAGCTTACGGCGAGTGTTGAAAGAATCACAAAACCTGTCAGGACTAAGATGATAATCGTTTTTTTGCTCAATTTAAAAACCTATGGTAGATATTTGAGAAGCCAACCTGATGCTCAGTCGAAACATTATTTTGTCGTTTTTCCATCGAAGTGTTCGTTGTCCGCCTCAGCCTCGACGCGAGTCCTGTGGACCACACCGTCCCGATGATTCGGTGGTGCATAAATTGTATACATCTTCAACGGCTTGGTCGCGGAGGTATTGATGACATTGTGGTGGGTGCCGGCTGGCACAATCACCGCGTCTCCTGTGCCGACTATATGTTCCTCTTTGCCGTTGAAAACAAATTTTGCTTCGCCCATTTCGATGCGGAAGAACTGGTCAACGCTCTCATGCACCTCGTTGCCGATTTTCTCTTTCGGCTTTAAGCTCATTAAAACAAGCTGCATATACTTGCTGGTGAATAATACCTGCCGGAAGTTATTGTTCTTTTCGGTAACCTTTTCGATTGAACCAATGTAACCTGTCATTTTCTTTTTCTCCTTGTTTTGAATCATGATTCTTTGAGTGTTAATTGAGATGGGATATCAGCAGATTCAGCTTTAATCGAATCTGGGTCGTTTCGGCCAATCTGGATGCAATATCACTAAGGAGATCGCCCTGATCAGATTGTATGTCTGGCAGGATTTCTGCCACCGGTACAGCTCGGTGCGCAAAGCGCCAAAGATTGGGATCCAGAAGTTGGTTATCAAAAAGGATGATGTCGATATCAATAGTACGTGGGGCATTTTTATCTGTACTGCGCACGCGACCGAGATGCATTTCCAAAGGGCGAATGACTCCCTCTTTAAACTTCCCTGCATCTAGGGAGGTTGTCACCAACAGAGCTAGATTAAGGAAATTTGGCCCCGATGATCCCACGGCTGGGGTTTCCCAAACAGATGAGCATCGAACGATCTTTGCCTTGCTGCGCAGCAGGTCGACCCCCAGCGCTAAATTCTTCTCGGGCTGGATATTTGATCCCAGCAGCAAGCAAACCTGATGTTCTTGCGCTGTCATTGCGGGGCCTCTTTTTCTCGTTCGATCTCAACTCCTGCGGACCCGGAAAAGCGTACTGCCCCTGGCTTTTCCACCCGCACCCTGGCTTTTTGTACCAGCGGTTCTTCCAAACACAGGCGGATAAGGTCGGCTGCCAGTGCTTCTACTGTGAAACGCTGAGCGGTTTCGGCGTGGGCCAACACTTTCTTGGCAACGGAGCGGTAGTTGATGCTATCCCGGATGTCATCGCTTTTACCCGCTTTGCTCAGATCGCCAAATAGTGTGATGTTGATCCGAATTTCCTGGGGTTTCTCGCGCTCCCAATCATTAATTCCAACAATACCGCGTGCGATAAGGTCAGTGATGAAAATTTGATCCATGGCAAATCCTTTTAGAGCAGATGCCTGCCCCCATCCACATGAATAATCTCTCCAGTTATGTAGGTTGGGCCATCCAGCAAAAAGAGCAGTGCGTCGCCTATTTCTTCCAGATCCGCCCAGCGATGGGCAGGGATTCGATCCAGAATATCTGCATTTGCTGCGCCATCGCTCGCGGGCAGCGCTGCGCCTAAAGCCAGACCATTGACCGTCACCTTCGGCGCCAGCGCAACTGCCAAAGAGCTGGTCAGGGCAGCCAGGGCAGCCTTACTGATCGTATAGGGCAAGTGATCAGCGCCAGGACGTTGGGCGCGCCAATCCAGCAAGTTGACGATCCGTCTATTCTCTTTCGATTCGGGAAACCGGGCAAAGGCCTGGCTGAGCAGGAAAGGCACTGTCAAGTTAATCATCAGGTGATGGTTCCAGGCCTCCAGCCCGGAATTGTCCCAGGTCAATGGCTCGAAAACGGCTGCGTTGTTGACCAGCGCATATACAGGGCCAAACTCGCATGCGCGTGCCATCAAGCTGGCAACCTGAAGTGGATCGGCGAGATCGGCCTGGAGTAAATATGCTTTTCGCCCCAAGGTTTGGATCTGCGCCTGAACGCTTTCAGCCTCAGGGTGCGAGTTGCCGAAATGGATGATCACATCCGCTCCAGCGCCGGCAGCCGCCAGGGCCAGGGAGCGCCCAATTCGTCGGGCCGCTCCTGTTATCAAAACCGTCTTCCCTATGAGTGACATCGCCCTACCTTCCCATTAAAAGTCACTATCACTTATCATCGTGCTGAAATTTGCAAGCCGAAAAGAATTCGGCGCGCAGGGTTGCATCATTGGCAAAATGGCCGCGCCAGACTGTGGTGCGAGTGGTGGGCGCCATTTCCCGCACCCCGCGCATCTCTACGCACAGGTGGTGGGCTTCCAATAGAACTGCCACCCCGTGAGGATGGAGCATGGTTTCCAATGCATCCGCAATTTGCTGCCCGATCCGTTCTTGCACCGCAAAGCGCCGTGAAAAAAGCCGCACCAGGCGGGTAAGTTTGGAGATGCCAATGATATTCTCATGGGCTATATAACCAACATACGCCGTACCATAGAAGGGTAGAGCGTGATGTTCGCACAGGGCAAAAAAACGGATTGGACCTTCAATTACCTGGCTGATCCGGCAGTCAGGTTCGCCCCGGCACTCGGTTTCGAAAACCTTCAGCAGTTTTGGGTCGCCATCATAGCCTTCGGTAGCGTCATATAAAGCCTTGATGAAGCGACGTGGTGTATCCTTGGTGGCTGGTGAATTCAAATCCAGGCCGAAAGCAGAGAAGATCTCGGCGGCATAACCTTCGAATTTGTGATATTGCTCGTCCGTCACGATTCGTTTATGTAGTTCAATTGCATCCAGGTATTCGCTATCTTCGGAGTCAGTATGTATATTCATTATCGTCTTCTTTTAATGTGTTGGAACGACTACCATAAACATCACACTCTCGACATAGACTCGTCGATTTGGCGTCATGACATCTCTGTAAAATCTGGCTCAGGCAGGGAAGGATCCGTCCTGCGCATCCCTTGATCGTGCTGCCGCTCGAGGGTGCTTTCGATCAAATTGGTCAACTTATCGGAAGCCCCCTCAACGGCCTGGTCCAAGGTGGTGGCTTGATGTGTGACTGCGATGGGCAGGCGGCCTTTAAGTTGGGCTTCAATCACGCAGCGTATGTTATTCTCACCGCCTTTTTTATTGCTGTTCTCATCGCTCAGATGGACTTCTACATGGGTGATATGTTCGCTGTATCGGGTGAGCGCATTTTCCACTACGCTGCTGACCTGTGTGATCAGCGTTTGGTGGCCTTTGATATTGTGGTCGGTATGGATTTGGATTTGCATCGTATTCTCCTACTGTGATGGTGATTAAGATTGGTTGTATCCGGAGCCTGGTATCAACTCGTGAACTAGGTGTCTATACTAACGCCAGTTCGGGTTAGTCCGAAAAAAGGTTATTTTGGGTGTTTTTTGGGTGGCGTAGCCACCCAAAAAACACCCAAAAATCTCTTATCCCGAACTGACGGTATACCATGAACGATTTTCATATCATGGTTTTGTCGCTTATCACCCGGTTGGGTTGTACTCCGATCTCAAAATTGACTGGCAGCCCCGCGCACCGCTTGTGCCATCGTCGGATATGGCAGCATGGCCTCGGCAAGCATCTTGACCGTCAGGCCAAACCGCATGGCGAATACCACAAGCGCAATCAGTTCGCCAGCGTTTGCGCCCAGAATGTGCCCGCCCAGTATTTTCCCTTTTGCATCCGCCAGGAGCTTGACACTGCCAAAGGTCTGATCGTTGACGATCGCGCTGTCGAATTTGTCGAAATTTACGCGTCCCACCCGGTACTCAACCCCGGCTTCTTGCAGGTCTGCTTCCGACTGACCGACCCTGGCAAGTTCAGGGTCAGTGAATGTCACCCAGGGGATGACACGATCATCAAAGGTGCGCGGCTTTTTGGCAAATGCATTGTGCGCCGCTAATTTTCCCTGATCGGACGCGATGTGCGTGAATTGATATTTACTGGTAATGTCACCAGCTGCCCAGATGTGAGGCACATTCGTGCGCAAGCTGGCATTGGTTGGTATACTCTGAGCCGTAAAGTGAACACCTGCAGCTTCAAGATTGAGCGTTTCCAGCGCAGGGCGCCGCCCTACAGCTACCAATAATTGATCAGCCACCAGCTCCTCTTCCCTACCATCCTGGCCCTGAATGTGGATGTGTTTACCTTGCTTGTCGATTTCGCCACAGCGGATCTCGGTGCCAAATTTCAGCCGGATGCCTTCTGCTTCAAGCTGCGAACACAGCGCCAACGCCAACTCGCGATCTTCGCGCGGCAAGGGTTGTTGTTCGCGTTCAAGCACCACCACATGCACCCCAAAGCGGCTAAACATCTGTGCGAATTCCAGCCCAATTGGACCACCGCCAATCACCACCAGTCGCTCAGGTAATTCGGACAGGGATACGGCTTCTTCGTTGGTAATAAAACCTATCTGGGAAAGACCTTCAATTTCTGGGATAGAGGGGATTGTGCCAGTGGCAATTATGAAATGCTTGCCATGCAGTGTTTTATCGTTCACGCGAATCTCATGCGCTGAGTTAAAGCTTGCGTCGCCCATGAACAGGTCAATACCTTGCGCAGCGATACCTGCGTTAGCCTGTATGAGTGTGCCGCCGCGAATGGTTTTTAGCACCTTGCGCACATGCGCCTGCACCTTTGCCCAATCGAACCCGGCCTGCGGAAAGCTTAACCCCAGGTTGGACCCATGCTGCGCATGGTAAAGTAAGTGGGCTGTGTGTAAAAGCGTTTTGGTTGGGTCGCAGCCATAGTTCAGGCAGGTACCGCCAAGTTTATCACGCTCAATCAGCGCCACATGCTTGCCCATCGCAGCAGCGCTGCTGGCTGCTGTGCTGCCCGCTCCGCCTCCGCCAATAACAATCAGATCATATTCGTTTTTGGTCATATGCTGCTCCAAATTCGCCTCTTCATAATCAACGTCAATTCGTTACAAGAGATTTTTGGGCGGCGCAGCCACCCAAAAATCTCTTGTAACGAACTGGGGTTAGCCCAGACTTCGCAAATTATTCAGTGCGGTCTCTATTTCTTCGCTGGTTACCAACTGACCGCTGTCAACATGCTTAAGCATGCCAGCTTTTGCTTTTTCCACTGCGATAGCGTGTATCGTCAGACCACGCGCTGTAACCTCTTTGACCAACTCTGCACCCTGGCTGTAACCTATCAGCGGGTTCAGAGCGGTTACGATGATTGGGTTCAGCGCCAGCCAGCCTTCAGCTTTTTCTCGGTTTGCAGTCAGGTCGTGCACCGCACGTTTCGTGAAGACTTGTGCTGAAGCGATTGTGATCTGCATCATCTCGAACAGGTTATAGGCAATGACAGGCATCATCACATTTAATTCGAGTTGGCCAGCCTGGGCTGCCAATGCTACTGTCGTGTCAGAACCGATCACCTGAAACATAACCATGTCGAGCATTTCGGCCATAACCGGGTTGACCTTACCCGGCATGATGCTCGAGCCGGGTTGAACTGCCGGTAAGCGGATTTCGTCCAGCCCGGTGGTGGGGCCGGAAGCCAGCAGGCGTAAATCGTTGGCTATCCGGATCAGGGTCAGGGCCAGAGTCCGCAGCGAGGCTGAAAAAGCAGCCGCATCGGACATCGATTGCATCGATTCGAAGAGATTGTCAGACTCAAACAGTTGGAGGTCGGTTAGTTCAGACAACTTTTTAACCATCCGCCGATGAAATTCAGGATGGGCATTTAGTCCCGATCCGACGGCAGTACCGCCAATCCCTAAGCGTCTCAACCCTTCAGCCGCATATCCGATGCGTTCCGCATCCCGCTCAACAGCTCTGGCGTATGCACCGAATTCCTGCCCTAACCGAACTGGCACAGCATCCTGTAAGTGGGTGCGCCCCGATTTAACAATATCATTGAACTCGCTGGCTTTGATGTTAAGCTCGGCAGTGAGCTCTTTCAGCGCGGTGAGCAGTTCGTCCAAACGCCATAAACAACCCAGGCGGATGGCGGTTGGGATGGTGTCGTTGGTGGACTGGGCCAGGTTGACATGATCATTGGGGTGAATCAGGTATTCCCCCAGCTTTCCACCCATGAGCTGCGTAGCGCGGTTGGCGATGACTTCATTGATATTCATATGATGGCTGGTTACCGCACCTGCCTGGAGCGGATCAACGACAAACTGCTCGTTCCACTTCCCATCAATGACTTCTTGTGCGGCTTGCATGATGGCATTCGCTTCTGCCATATCCAGCAGCCCTAGATCCCAGTTGACCTCTGCGGCAGCTTTTTTGATTACTCCCATCGACCAGATAAAGGCCGGACGAGGTTTTAGCCCTGAGATGGGAAAGTTTATAATGGCACGCTGGGTTTGCGCACCATATAGGGCGTTTTCGGGGACGAGCACCTCACCAAGCGAGTCGCGTTCAATCCGGCAGGAACTAATCGGTGTGGTTCCATTGAGAAGTACGGGCTGGCTTAAGCGCAGATCAAGTGTTGAGGCATTGGTTTCAACGCTTTGACCGCCATCCTCCTCCCACCGCAGGGTGGTTTTGAGTTCAGTTTTGGTTTTTGATTCTTTTGGCTTGACAGGTTCAATCATAAATTTTTCTTTCTGATGTCGATAAATGCACCCGCCTCAGTAGGGGATGCGATTCTCTGACGGGTTTCCGACTGGCTGCCGACAATCATTGATCAGCGCAGTCGATTAAACTTTTTTGGAGTTATTCAAGTACCACGCACGGCGTAATTGGGAGTAAACCCAATTGCGCAGATTGTAAATTCATCTTACAGTAGACAGTCCCTGGCTGCATCCATCAATGGGGGAGTATTCTCCACCACCACTTGGGGGAATTTGATACCCCCAGATGCCGTCGCAGAAAGGCGAACCCACCTGCCAAACAGCCTGAAGGAAGATCGTCATCTGGCGCGATTGCCAGGAATATGCTGCGTTGAAGCCAGCCGTATCATTGCCAAGGGGGGCAATGGCTATTAAAAATACCTGTTGTGGAGCACGCTGGATGGTTACTACTTAACGCCAGTTCGGGTTAGTTCGAAAAGAGGTTGTTTTGGGTGTGTTTTGGGTGCTGCCGGGCGGCGTAGTGTGACGATTTTGAGACTCTACATTACTATACTTGGGCTAAGGCTTTATGCGGCTAAATCTGCCAGCTCGTAATTGTGGTGTTGAAGCTCAAGGAGGAGATCACCTGGGAAGCCCGGGTGCGGTGCACGCCTTACAGTAGTCGGCACACAGAATCCTGAAAACTGCCAAAGATCTGTGCGACGTAAATGAAGCACAGGAAGTGTCTGGGATAAGGTCACCTTATTTTCGGTTTCAGCCCCGGATCTGGTTTGCGTATAGAATTATGAGTGAGCCGCACAAGCTCCAAAGGAAATAATTAAAATGACTACAGTTAAGCAGAAAGAAGCAGCCAAGGATAATATCAAGAATGCACAGCAGCGATGGCAGGAAATGACGCCTCGGGAACGTGCTTTAGTTCAGCCTGAAGGAAGAAAGCGAGCAAAACCAGGAACGAAAGGGGAAGGCGACTATTTCCGAATTGTTGTACGAACTAAGGATGATTTTGTTATGTTTCGCTACCAGGATGTTGGTGAAAAGGGCCATATTCTACGCCTTGCTGGTAAAAGGAGCAGCGGGTCCTGGGATACACAAGCCTGGCTAATCAGCAAAGACGATGCCCATGTTGAAAGCGAAACATTGGTCGCAGATACGGATGATGCCAGAAGCTTGCTTGAAGGCCTGGGATCAACGACCACACATATTGAGGGAGATGTGTTTGAGGCAAAAGACAGGCCCAATGTTCCCGAGAGTAAAAAGCCAACAGAGGCACAACAGAGGGCCAGGCTCGAAAATATAAAAAAGGCCCAGCAGGCTCGGCGGTCACCCACAGCGAAAAAAGACCAATCATAGCAGGAGTGCTCAATTATTTCCGAAAACCCTCATCGCCGGCTTGGTTTGGCGGCATTCCAGATCTGGGCTATGCATGCGGCGCTGGTCGGATAACGATTCAAGGTCACAATAAGAAAATTCGGATTTATCTTTATCAGGTAACAAAGAAAATCAGCATTGATGTTGTCCAATGATCTCTTCTTGCCCTGAGTCCGGGTATTGCAGAAGAGATCATCTTCCACTACTGCGTGATGACCTTCTGTGCGCAACGGATTCTTATGGCGCAAAACCACCCTGGGGATATTATGCGATGAGCGCCCTGGCGGTAATTTCACACAGATTGAACCACCTAACCGACCTGTTCCTGAATAGCATCATTTTTGAGTCACACACAAGCAAGATCTAGCATGGCTGGGGTAAAATAAGGGGAATACCGTGACAACCTGATGATCAAGAGCAGCCGAATCAAATCCAATTACGACCCCTCAGCAGTGGAATCTTTGCGTGTTGTTTTGTCACGCCTTGGAACGCTTTCCGATAAAGCCTGGGATGACGCCCGTTCACGCTTCTGCGAATACCGCGTGGATGCTGGTGAATTTTTTTTGGAAGCAGGCGAGACCGCCCACTACAGCGGATTCGTCATAGAAGGCGTGCTGCGAGAGTTTTTCATTACGCTCAAGGGGCAGGAGTTCAACAAGAATTTCAACCTCGAATTCGAATTCACAGGCTCACTGTTTGACTTGATTGCCTCTGAACCATCCACCGCCTACATTCAGGCGTTGACGCCAGCCCGACTTTTGATTTGTCGTTTCGCTGACCTGCAAGACCTGTACAATCGACATAAAGAGTGGGAACGAATAGGGCGATTGCTTGCTGAGAATTTGTTCATGATCAAAGCACGCCGTGAATGGGAGTTTCTGACTTTGTCTGCTGAGCAGCGGTACACCTTGCTCACGCAAAGAAACCCAGAACTGGAAAATAGAATATCTCAATATCACCTGGCATCGTATCTTGGTATCAGTCCGGTCTCACTCAGCCGCATCCGCCGCCGAATGGGTAGAGCCAAACTCAAATAGCCACCTAAAATCTTCTTTTCCCAAACTGACGTTATTAACCTATGTTATTGAAACTTGTTTAGGAGAGGGTTATCATCCTGTCACAATTTGTGAAAGGAAAAGACAATGCCATCACTGAAATTATCTACAGGTTCTGTGTATTACTCCGAGTACGGACACGGAGAGCCGCTGGTACTGCTCCACGCCAATCCGGGTGACAGCCGCGATTACGAGGCGGTCATTCCATCCCTCGCAAAAACATACCGCGTTCTGGCGCTCGATTGGCCCGGATATGGTCAATCGAATATGCCAAACCAGCCAGAATCGGCAAACGTCCTGCTTTTTTACAAAGTCTTATGTGAATTTCTCGATGGGTTGTCTCTGCCGCCGGCGCTCTTCATTGGCAACTCTGTCGGCGGGAACGCTGCGGCGCGTTTGGCGGCTGAAATGCCGGAGCGCGTGAGTGGTTTGATCCTGGTTGCGCCAGGCGGATTCACGCCGCACAATTTCTTTACCCGCTTATTTTGCCAGTTCCAGGGCAGCCGCTTCTCGCTTTCACCATATCGTTTTGCCAGTTTATATCTCAAGCAGCGTACGCCAACAACCCAGGCGATGCTGCAGCGGGCTTCGACACTACAGGCCACACCTGAACGGATCGCCCTCAACCGCGCCATGTGGAGAAGTTTTGGCGGCCCAGAAAACGATCTGCGCTTGATCGCGTCACGTATCAAAGCGCCAACCCTGTTGGTCTTTGGAAAGTATGATCTTGCCATTCCTGCCAACCCGGACGGTAAAATCGCCAAAGAATGGATCTCATCCGCGAAGTTAGTTGTGCTGCCGGCTGGTCACGAACCTTTCGCAGAAACGCCGGAGCTATTTCTGGAAGAGGCGCAGCAGTTTTTGGCGAGGTTATGATCACTTGGGGTGCCTTTACACATGGACAAAAAGCCAGAATATGAGCGATAATTGATCCGTGAATAATGTTTCCCAGATGGCTTATGGAATTGGCATTGCTGCCGGAATAGCTGCCGGGATAGCGTTCAATCTTGGAATCGTAATTCAAAAGATGGCGGTGATGCAGACTACCCCGTCACTCGGTTTGATGCGCCAGCTTCTGCGCAGCCCCCTGTGGCTTGCCGGGTTTGGCTTGCAGGTTTTCCTTGGTGTGCCGCTCAATATTATCGCTCAGACCAATGTCGGCCCGTCGCTTGTACCGGGGTTGATGGCTGGCGGCATGATTGTCCTTTCAGTGGGCGCGGTTCGTTTGACTGGCGAAAGCCTTGATAAAGTGGATATCCTGGGGATCCTGTTGATCATTGCGGCTGTTGCCTGCTTTGGCTTCAGTCAGCTATCGGTGAACATTCGGCAGGTTGACCTGTGGGAACCAGCTTTTTTGCTGCGGCTCGCAATATTTACGGCGGCTGTTACCGCTCTTTCTGCTGTGTTCCATTTTTCTCAGAATAAAATTCAATCCTGGAGCGCCCTTCTGCGCACACTCAATGCAGGACTACTCTTGGCGCAGACTGAATTGTGGTTAGGAATTTTATTAGGGTTCCTTGCCCGTTGGATTTCGGGTGGATCAGCACGAGATTTCCTGGCTTCTGGGGCTGCCGCGGTGATTCTTCTTGTCAGCAACCTCCTTGGAATCGCAGAGAATCAGCGTACGCTTCAAATTGGAGAAGCCGCAAAAATGATCCCTATCCAAAATATACCCATCCAAATCCTGCCTGTTGTATCCTACCTGACGGTCTTTTTTCTCAAACCGGGTTCGTCGGCCCTTATGTTTACCCCGGCAGGGATTGTGTTGGTTTTAGCTGGGTCGGGACTGCTGGCGAGACGCCAGGCGGCAGTGTAAGCCGGCTTGAAATTTAGGGGCTGTCCGAAAAGAACTTTTCGGACAGCCCCAGGTACCATATATGAGATTCTGCCCCCCACAGGTGGGGGCAAACCACTCCAAGCCCCACTTTTTAGACAGCCTCTTTTGCTCAGAGCCCCATATAGGGCGTAATTTGATATTCTATGTGAAAGGGTGGAAGGTCAATTTTACCTGGCGTCTCGAACCAGTCTCACATAGTTGTCGATCCGGATGGCATCTCCTTGCGGCCCAAATCCATCCGCGTAATCCAACGGATCGCCAGTCTTCGGATCACTGCGCTGAGATCCTGCACCATGGACATCCATCCAAATGCCAACTATCTTGCCCATCGAACGTCCAAAGGGGATATAAGCCGCCTGGGAGCCGGGTTGTCTTTTGTCCCAATTGAGATGAGTCGTCGAGGTCCAATAGCAGGCGTAGTCGTCCTGGCCGGCTTCATTCGTGATTTTGGTGGCATTGAACAGCGGGTCGAGCGCTGGTGAGTTCGTCACCGCCGGGGCGCGGGTGTAATCAACGATACTCTGCAGTTCCTTGGCATTTGGAAGCCGCCAGTCGTTGTGACCGAGATAATTCTCGGCATTCTTTTCCTGAACCCAGGCCAGCGCCTGCTCCCAATCCATGCCAGCACCGCTGTCATCTCGTGACCACATCAGCCGGGTCGCCTCGTCTGTAATCGTGCCGTCGCTGTTGTCCCTGAAGCTGTTGACGCCGTATGCCGGGTTTCCCCGCACATAAAGCACATAAAAATTTGCCTCTGTCCACTGACTGTAGGCGATTGCCGGTGGGTACCCCTTGATGCGGCCGTCTGCGAAATTCACGCCAAACATGGTCTGCAGTACAAGCCAGGTTTTACCCACGTAGAGGGTTGACGTGGCAAACTGGGCATCCATGATCCGCTCGCCCCAAGCAACGTCGCCGTAGCCGAACTTGAAGTAGCGCGTGTCAATGAACGGCGTTTGGTTTGAAGTATCGGTGTCATCCGTTCGCGGGTCTACCCCGTTGAAATTGATCAGCGAGTACAGCTCTTTGATGGTCGGCAGGCGCCAATCACTGTAACCGCCCACCGTCACGCTGCTCGTGCTCGCCACCACCTCGGCCAGGGTGAGTTTGTCGGCCTCGTTAATGGCGCCGTCGCCGTTGAGATCAGGGGACTGTGTCCACATCAGCCCGGTGACGAGATCACTGACAGTTCCATCGCCATTGTCACGATAACTGGGCGCGTTGCCGGTGAACTGAGCATCCTGACCATAGAAGGAATCCCCTTCAACAGGGGCGGCAATTTCCTCGCCGTTACTGTTCCAGAACGTGTTCTGACCGGTATCAACGATGGGGTACGATCCCACTGTCGCCGGAGCGCGCTCGACAGCCGGCATGGTCACAACCCGGCTTTGGTAAACAACTAGAACTGCGATGACACCGATCACCAGGATCAAGAGTGTCAGCAGCCCCGTGTTTCTTAAAATACCCGTTATTCGTTTCATAATCATCTCCTATGCAGTAACATCCTAATAAAGTGGGGTGTTGGGTGTTTTGTGCGGGCAAAGCCCGCACAAAACACCCAAAAATCTCTTATCCCGAACTGACGGTAATTAAATAGCAGCTCATGATTGAAAGGCTTTTATTTCTTGGCAAATTAAGCCAAGCCTTGTATAATTGTAGACGTAGTTTTTTATTGAACTGTGAATATTAATAGACAGTGTCTATTATATTCGGGCGTGTTGATTTGTCAACCCGATTTAAAGGAACCGGTCAAGATAGGAAGGAAGAATGAACGAAGCAAAGGCAGACCCCAAAAAAATTGATCGTCGAATCATGCGCACACGCCAGGCGCTGCGAACTGCGCTGATGCAGTTGATTCAAGAAAAAGGATTCGATTCAATTTCTGTGGAAGAAATAACGGAGAAGGCAAACCTGGGACGCGCAACCTTTTATCTGCATTACAAGGACAAAGAAGACCTGCTGCTGGAAGAATTTCGAGATATTGCCAGTGACAGGGTACAACTGCTTTCTGAGACCCCGGTCTCAATCTGGAAAGCGAAATTGGACAGTCTCGGTCTTTCCGATGGTGACACACTCAGTATGCCCCTCTTCATGATTTTTGAACACGCCGCTCAAAATGCTGACTTATACCGAATCCTCCTGAAACACGAGGGTTCGCTCCAAATCAGAGCCCAGCTCGGTGGAATTGCCATTCGAGCAGTCTCTGAAATATTCGAAAAGAATGAATCTCTGACCAATGAGCATGAAGTGCCTGTGGAATTGGTGGCTGCTTATTTCAATGGGGCACTGGAGCAAAGTTTAAAATGGTGGCTGGAACATGTAACTTCACTGGATCCAATTTGGATGACCAGAAATTTCCAACGCTTGTTTTTTCGAGGCTTTATGGAAACTTTGGAAGCAGAAAGGCCGCAATCCGGGTAACCTACTGGACAGTCAATGATGTCACCAGCCAGCGCACACTTTCCATAACCGATCGGGGCGCCGGCACCCCCTTCACTTTCAACAACGCGGGCTTTGACATGGATGTCATCAACCAGACGGTGGTGTTGAACGCGATTGAACAATGGTCGATCACCAATGGGGAAATCTTTGGCCATTCCTTCCACATCCATGATGTGCAGTTCAAGATCATCTCGCGCAGCAGCGGCCCGGTGCCCGAATACGAACAGGGCTGGAAAGTTACCTTTTATATCCGTATCAACGAAACAATCGTTTTCATCGCCCGTTTTGACGACTTCACCAGCGCTGAACACCCTTACATGTACCACTGCCACATGGCTAACCATGAAGATGCCGGCCTGATGGGGCAGTTCCTGGTAAAGTAGCCAGCAGGTGATATTGCTGACCCCGAAATAGAGACAAGAAAACCCACCCGAATGAGAAATAAAAATCGCCGGTGTTACCCGGCGGTTTTTTGTTTCTGTTATTCCACTGGGGGGCAGGATGTCAATTGGTCTTATGTGTGAAAGGCCGATGGATGCAATCTTACTGGAGAAGAGCAAGAATATCGGCGCAGGTCTGATCGGCGGTTTTATTTTGGGTGTAGACAATGTGTTTGGCAAGCAAACCGTAGCCTGTGTGGCTAACAAAATGCCGGTTGATGTCAAAAGTCAAGTCGGAAGGAGGGTTGGCGTCGCGTTGTGCCAGGATGTGGATTGTTTCCCCCAGGTCTGGTGAGGGCAATAACAAGAAAATATTCAGGATCGGTGCAAGAAGCTCCTGAACCTGTTTCAGTTGTTTCTGGTTTTCGTAGGGTCCCACCCCGGCTCCAAAATCAATCACGGCGTTGGGGTAATCATGAATAACCCGCTCCACAGAATGGACATCAAATAACTGCCGGTAAAAGATCAACGCCAAAAAGCTGCCGCTTTTACGAATTTGTTTTGCCAACTCGTCGTTATAGCCTATCTCACGGTAATATTCCCACCGGACTTCATCGAGTGAGACATGGGGAAGTTTCAGATGTTCGCTGATCAGGCGAGCAAGTGTGGTTTTTCCGGCTCTTACTGGGCCGATCAATACAATCGGCAGAGATATCATGGTTGGTTGCCGCCCAAAACCAGTTCCGGATTTTGCAGGTATTTTGCCCGAGTAAGCATATAAATTATTTTAGCAAAGAAAATTCAGAGTTGAGCTCCGAGTTTTCAGATTCCCCAACCGGGGGGCAGTACGTTATTGGTCTTATTTGTAAAAGAGTGTCCAGGCTCTCGAACCACATCTTGTTCATGCTGTGCTGAAGAATGGTTGAAATCCGTCAAATCACCACAAAGATTATCGCATTATTCCGATACAGGCTATAATTGCAGCTCATAAATCCGACTCCAGCATTTCGAAAGCAGCGAAAACTATGGATGTTTCTTCCCTTCTTCAATCGATTGAACCCGCCCAGTTGGAGAAAATCGTACGCCAATCATTAAAACGTGGTGCTTTCCAAATCCAGGATTGGCAAGTGAGCCAACTGGGAGGTGGGGCTGGCAATCCGGTTAGCGTTGGTCTGTACCGTTTCGAAGGCACCGGAAAGGAAGGCGCTGAATCGCTTGCCTGGTCCGTTATTCTGAAAGTCTTGCAATCCCCCGCGAATGTAGGCATGGCAGACATGGGCGAGGGAGAGAACCAGGCTCATTGGAACTATTGGAAACGGGAACTATATGTTTATCAATCGGGATTGCTGGAATTGCTGCCGGATGGCATGGCTTCTCCGCGCTGTTTTGGGAGCGTCGAGCAGCCTGGCAATACCGCCTGGCTGTGGTTGGAGGATATCACCGACTCCTTTGCCGGCGCCTGGTCTTTAGAGCGTTATGCTCTCACGGCGCAGCATTTAGGTCGGCTGAATGGCACGTTTGGGACCGTGCGCACCTTACCAACCGATCCCTGGGTCGGCGCGAATCTTACCGAACAATGGGGGGCTTCATTCCGCCCCTTTTGGCAATCCCTGCCATGGGAACATCACCGCATCCTGCAGCATTACCACAGGGGAAATTCCTTCCAGCGCTTGCTTCAAGAGTATGATCGTTTTCAAGCCAGGCTCAATCTTCTACCCAGAACAATCTGCCATGGTGACACATATCCTACCAATTTTATGTCACGCAAATTGGCAGATGAGCGAGAACAAACGGTTGCTCTGGATTGGGCGCTGGTGAATATCGGACCCATAGGCGATGACCTGGGGCAGCTTGTCTTCGGTGCGTGGACGAATCTGAAAGAGGTCAGGCGAGAAGATATCACCCAGGCTCTTTTTGATAGCTATATCCAGGGGTTACGGGATTGTGGTTGTTATATCGATCCCAAACAGGTGCGCTTTGGGTTTACAACATCAGCAGCCTTGCGGGTTGGCTTGTTTCAAATTTACCTGTTGAGCGAAGAGCTCAAACGAGATCGTGAACCTGCCCAGGAAGTCGGCGAACATTCGAGCACCCCCGACTGCTTTGAGGTCGCTATGGCGGATGAGGCGTATGAATTACTGGGGTCAGTTTGAGCGGACTGGTTAATACAGCATTACTGTAAAAATACCGCCGGTGTTATCCGACGGTATTTTTAATCTGTGCCCCCACGGGGGGGGGGACAGTACGTTAATTGGTCTTAGGGGTGAAAGGAACGGCAACCACCAACTATCTAATAGATATACTTGCTGATTATTCCCATCAGCTTGTCGGCAGAGTGAACGCCTAGTAAGCGCTCTTTTTCAACACCATCAAACATCATCAATATTGTGGGCACACCCATGATCCGGTATTGGTTGGCGAAATCCTCGTTGTGGCTTGAGTTTATCTTCACGAAGTTTATAAACGGGTATTCTGCTTCCATTTGTTCGACAACTTTTGCAAGAACTTTGCAAGGAGCGCACCCATCGCCATACACATCTACCATGGCAAAGCCAGACGCCACCGTTTGCGCAAATTCCTGTTGATCAACATTGGTTATGGACATCCATCATTCTCCTGTTAATTTTTACCGAATTGAATCTTAAAATATTTTTCGTAAAGCCTGTTGCTGTTGACGAGTTCAGCGTGTGAGCCTTGTTCCTCAACAGCACCTTTATCCAGGACGATAATTTGATCAGCATTGACCACGGTCGCAAGATTGTGCGACACAATCACGGTTGTGCGGCCTTGCATCGCTTTTGTCAAAGCGTCAGAAACTTCTTTTTCGTTGATCGAATCGAGATTGCTGGTCGCTTCATCAAGTAGTAGGTATGAGGGATCTCGAATGATCGCCCTGGCAATTGCAATGCGCTGGCGTTGACCAGTGGAAATTGTCTCGCCCAATTCACCAACCAGGGTCTTGAAGCCTTGCGGCAAGGATGCAATGTAATCGTAAATATTGGCAGTCTTTGCAGCCTGAATCATCTGAGCTTCGGTATAATCCCCATCCAACCCGTAAGTGATATTTTCCTCAATGGTTCCCAACATTAAGGGGCTGTTCTGCGCCACATACCCAAAGGCTTTGCGCCATTCATCCAGGTTGATCTCCTCTGCATTGGTTTCTCCGAACAGGATTGTCCCGGCTTGAAGTGGGTAAAAACGAACTAACAGCTTTAGAATTGTAGTTTTTCCCGAACCAGAGGCGCCTACGATCGCGGTTGTTTTTCCTGTGGGGATGGTAAAGCTGATGTTTTTTAGCACCTTGTTTTCTTCATATCCAAAAGTGACTTGATTAAGGGTGATGTCGCCTGTGGGCATGCTTAAAGGCACATTCTTTTTCATCTGCTCCACCGGAATCTGGTTGATGTCTGATATCACTTTCATACCGCCTCTGTAGCTCCACAACATCATCAGTACAACGAGCGAAGCATAGCACAACCTGGGGAAATTCGTGGCAATCAACAAAAATGACAGCAACTGTGCCTGGGTCATCGCTCCGCTTTTCAACAGCACCCCGCCGCCGATGAGGGATAGGCCGATCACCAAAGCATCGATCGTATACATCACCGCGCTCAACCCTGCACCGAACTTGGAGTAGTTGAAATCAGCAGTAAACTTCTCGTTGAATAGCTTGAGCGCAGTGTCATCCTCAAAAGTTTCCATCGCCTCTGCTTTGATGAACTTCACGTTGGATAATCTCTCAGACAAATAAGCGGTCAACCTGGATAGCTTGGCCTGGATTTCGAACTGAATTTTGTATACCAGGCGGGTGCCAAATACCACCAATATGGAAAGGGCAATCACAGCTGGAAATATGATCAGCGTCAGTGGGACGCTGTTGTTGAGGGATACGAAAAACATGACAAGCATGATAAGAAACACTGAAGCAAAGTTGAATAACTCGGTTAGAAACGTACTTGCAAACGTTGAGTCACGCAGCACTCTCGAAATCAGGGTGGAGGGTTGGAGTTTCTCAAAAGCGCCCAGTGGCAGATGGATAAACTTGCTCCACATCGCATCCCGGCTGCGCCGCTCAACATCCAGTTTCATGTACTGCAAAAATAAATTTGCCGGAAACAAGCCAACGATCCCCACAATTGATAAGGCAACATACAAGATGACTTTATTACGATCGAAGATTTCGCCGCCGGCAATATCTCCCGCCATTTGAGGCAGGGAACCCAGCAGAACCATGGCAAGAACAGTGCTGAGCCCTACTGCAAAAAGATATTTGAAATAGGGGAAATTGACCTGCTTCAGCAGGCTGATCAGCGCAGCATTATCGCTTTTCCGATTCTTCTTTTGCATTTCTTTCGAGTCTTCAGTTATTGCGGTCATACTACAAACCTCCCTCAGTTTCATTCAGCGACTGTGTATCGATAAGTCGTTTATATAAAGCACATCGAGTATACAAATCGGAGTGAACACCCATGTCCACAACCCGGCAGTCATCGATGACGATGATATGGTCTGCACCAATAACGGTGGGCATATAGTGCGAAGCAATTACGCAGGTGCGCCCCAGAGCAACTTCATCCAGGGCAGTTTCAACTCTGTCTCTTGATTCCACGCCTACAAAGGATGTCGCTTCGTCAAACAGCATGATATCGCTTTTTTTAAGAACTGCTCGTGCAAGCGCAATTCGCTGTTTTTCACCACCGGAAAGCCTCGTACCGCGCTCGCCAATTTCAGTATCAAGTCCTTCATCCAGGTCCATCACAAAATCGTAAATATCCACCGTTTTCAGCGTGGTAAATATTTCTTCATCACTGACAGAGCGGTTGATGCCCTGGATCAGATTGAACCTGAGGGTTCCAGCATAAAGCTTTTCGTCTTGAGCAACATAAGTTATTCTGTTACGCCATTGGGTCAGATCAAGCGAATTGATATCTGCACTTTCGTATTCGATTTCTCCAGCGCTCGGTATATAGAAGCGCTCAATCAGATTGAGGATGGTGCTCTTCCCGCCTCCAGACGGCCCAACAAGCGCAGTAACTTTACCACCTGGGATCACAAAACTGACATCTTTCAATACTTCGCTATCTCCATAGCTGAATGAAACATGTTTGAATTCGATGCTGCCGCTGCCTTCTTGCACCGTATCTCCCTGGTAAGCTTCGATCGGGTTTTCGATGATGCCAGAAATCCGGTTGACCGATCCCTGGGAAGATTTGACCCCTGTCCAAATGGAAGCGAGCTCGCTGGCATTGGAATGCATCAGCGTAGCATAGACGAAATAAGCTATCCACGTGCCCAGGGTCATTTGACCGGTATTGATCAGATACGCACCATAGACGATGGCAATCGTCTTGGTCAGTACTTCCAGGATACTGTTGATCAGGTTGAAGCCATAATATACTTTTTGCAGGTTATAGTTTTCCTGGAAAATGTTTTTTATCCCCTTCCGGCCGCGGTCGATCTCGAAATTTTCAGCGACAAAGGTTTTGACCAGGGGAATGTTGATCAGAGTCTCTGACAACTGCTGGGTCGTATGACTGATCTGGTATTGGATTCTGCTGGAATACTTGAAATTCAATTTCCCGTTGAAATACTTAACCAGAATAATAATGGGTATCAAAACTGCATTTATGACTGCCAATGACCAGTGGTATTTACTTACGGTGATCGTGGATGAAATCAGACTATACACAGCCAGAACCGAGGTAATAATGTAAGTAACAATATTGCTCGCCGACTCAACGTCTTCTGTGGTGCGGCTGATCAGGCTGCGGGCTGTATTTTTACTGATTACAGCCACCGGAAGGCGCAGAATGCTGCCCCAGATGGTTTGGCGAACGTTTCGTTCCAGTTTGCGGCGTGCATAGCCTTTTGCCAAATCAGATAACCCTGCGGTTGCCGCCTGGCCCAACAGGATCAGGATACCGATGGTTATGGTTATTGTGCTGAAATCCCCGTCTACAATCTTCGACTGGTAATCGGGAAAAGCTAGCGACAGCAGCGTATTAGCAAACGAAACCAGGGCAGCCAGGATCACCCACCGCCAGGGAAAGTGACTGCGCCTCATTAGATTCAGAAAACGCGACCACACCCCGCGTTCTTTTTCGTCTGTAATGGTTTCGGGCGCTTTTCCAGCCTGTCTTTTTTGTATTAGGGCAATCATTTCAATTCGCCTCCTTCACGATCCTTTTTTGAGTGAACAGGTAATAAAATATCTTACGAGTGAATTCACTCTCCCCGAATTGAATGAATCTCTCATATGGCAGTTGTTCTTCCATCTTGTCGCGATCAGTTCCCGTCATTACTGCGTATTCAGCAATTGCTGTTTGATAGTATTCGGGGGTGAAGATAATCGCTTCTTTTTCGAAAAAGGCTGCTACCAGCAGCTTGTTGCGGAATTCAATTACCGCAGCAGTCTTGAACTGTTTTTCCAAATCTTCGATTGGGAAATCCTTCTCGATAAATGCCATCATTTCATCCAGGCTGTTTGCTGATGTGCGCCCAATATAGCCCTGTAAGAATTTGCCGTATTTTTCAGGGTCTTTTTCGGCAGATTTTTTGATTTTTCCCAATTCATCTTGTATATAAGCTTCCAATTCTTCCGAGTCAATGTGGAATTCTGCCTCAGACAGCATTGCATCCACTATTTTTTTATAAGCCCCGAAATATAGGTATCTAAACGTTGCTTCGTACAAATCGTGATTGAAGATGTAGTTACGATATTTTTCCACTGTATCAATGCCTGAAATTTCTTCGTCTACTATCATCTTGTCTGAGATTTCAGGAACCTCGCGCCTGGTTAGTTTGATGAGGGTGATCTCAACATCAGTATTGTCAATTTGAATTTTTCTGACTTCATTCAGTTTCATGCCTAAAACAGCTTGCTCTACATCAAGGCTGAAAAAGTTCTTGCCAACATTAACCGTAACGGATGGTCTGTTGAATTTTGTCAGAGGCGACACTAATCTTAGGACAGCGATGTCCCCTAAGACAGCCTCGTCCGTTAGATCCGCTTCTCTTGACACACTATGTTTCTTTACGATAGCTTGCAGCTTCTCGGAGATATAATCCTCAGGTTTTGGAAAAATGACGGTACATTCTTCTGCTGAGAGAATCACGGATTCGATATCGATGATATTGCAGGCCTTTGATTTCATTTTTTACTTTCCATGCTTCTAAACAAAAAAAATAGCAGTCTTACCTGCGCCAGGTAAGACTGCTTGATTTGCGTTCAAGGTTGATTGGTGCGCTTGGCCAGGGCTGCCTTCACTGGATCAGGGGCAATCATGCTTCCAAACAACTGGATACGCTGGATAACATCCAGAGCCAGTTCTGGAGTAACATCGTCGCGCAATACCAGAGATCCAACTACATTCAGATCCAAGAATTCACCGGCTGAGCGACTTTTTTCGAGGTTAGAGCGGCTAAGTACCATGGCGCCAACTACCATCGAGCGGCGCATCGTTGCTTGTTGAATTTCATTACTGCGATTATCAAGAAGGGATCGTACAGCCGCGCGAATGAAATCTGCGCGATTACTATAAAAACCTTCGTCTACTAACAGGTCGATCTTTCCCAAATCCACGGTCCCGAGGTTAATGGTAATTTTTTCACTATCAGGCATGCCACTCTCCATGTGTACGACATTCTTAGGCCATTCGCAGACCATCCAATTGGATGGCCTTTCGTCAGTATACTCCTTTTTCCCAACTTGTCAATAAAAGGGTTCTTCAAAGCAGACAGGAAAAGTTTTCACCAGAAAACTTGGAGCAATCAAGGTGCGCGGCTTGATAACTGCGTCGATCATTACCCTGGTTGTTGAAGTAGCCATTGAAAAATGAAAGAGCCAATAGGATAGCGATTTGAGCCCGAAGTAGGTAATAAAAAACGCCGGTTTTAACCGGCAGTATTATTACTATGTGCCCCCATGGGGTACAGTACGTTAATTGGTCTTAGGTGCGAAAGGGTAGTCTGGTTCCCTTATGAATTTTCCAATAACCATTCAGCCACAGACCGGAATTCCACAGTAAATTCATCCACTGTGACTGGTTGCAGGTTACTGTCCGTCAAGATCAGCCCTTTCGCCTGGGGAATTGAACGCATGGCGTCTACCAATGCCCTTACTTCACGTTCGCGAGTGGACGGCTGGTTCATGTTTTGTGTCACCTGGATCAGCAGGCGCTGTTCAGGAAGGTAAAAGTCAACTTCAAAACCTGCCGGGGTAGTGTAGTAAAAGATTTCACGCTCTTTTCTGCGCAGGGCTAAAAAGACAAGATTCTCGATTAATCTACCCGTATTTGCCGAAAAATTAAAACCAACCGCGTTTGCCAACCCAGTATCGATACAATAAGTTTTCTTTGCTGCAATCTGCTGACGTTTCACGGAGTAGTCGAAGACGTTTACGGTGAAAAACAACCAACTGTTCTCGAGATACTCTAAGTAGTTCTTGATCGTATTGACGCTGCCAAGGTGAAATTGATCTTTCAACTTGTTAAAAGAAATCAGGTTGCCTGGGTTGCTCATCAGGTAAAAAGACAACTCTTTTAAGGCGCGTACTTCTTCGATTCGATGGCGGGTTGCAATATCGCGATACAGTACATCATCGTACAATGTGCGCAGCAATTGCAGTTCTGGATATTTCAAAGGTTCTGGGATACCACCCAGCTGCAGGTATTCATTCAAGTGCTGCTGCAGGCGGGCTGTATCGGCGGTGGTCATGCGCGTCAAATCTGGCAAAGGGTAGCTGCGAAAATTTAAATACTCACTCAGAGAAAAGGGGAACAGTTCGATCGGCACATATCTTCCTGTCAACCGGGTGCCCAATTCGCGGCTGAGGAGCGAAGCATTTGAACCGGTTATGTAGAATTTGAAGCCCAACTCCATAAACCGACGCACAAAATGTTCCCATCCTGGAATATTCTGCACTTCATCAAGAATAAACATCTTGCGCTCGCCATATAATTCTAAAAGGGCTGCATAAAGATCATTGGCATCATCCGCCTGAAACCCCAAAAAACGATCATCCTCAAAATTGATGTAATAGAACTGATTTTGTCCCAAACGATGTGCAAATTGGGCCAGAAGTGTAGATTTTCCAACCCGCCGCAGCCCTGAAATAATCACAGCATGGGGTAGTGGGGCAGCACGTTCAATTGCCGCAAGTTGAACCCGCTCAATACCTGTATCGCGCTGCCAAAAAGACTGCTCCTGTTCTAGCAGCATCGCTTTGATTTGGCTCTTTGACCATTTCTCTTTCCAGATGTTTTCATTCATAAAGCAATAATACATCGGAAAGATTTCGCCGTCAATGAAATCTTATAAGCGTAAATAAAAAAATACCGCCAGATAACACCGGCGGTATTTTTACTCTGTGCCCCTGCGGGGGTACGGTACGTTAACGCGTCTTAGGGGTGAAAGGAAAGGATCAAGCCATACTCTGGGAATGGCTCTTGAGCCATGTCTCCATCTGCTCAAAAGAAATCAATCCCTGTGCGCATTGGAGTGTGAAATTCACGATTTCCTGGTTGTCGGCTGTCAATTGATAGCCGTTCATTCGCAAAAATAAGCCTGTAGAGGTGATGGCGGTGCGTTTGTTACCACCCACAAAAGCTTGGTTGCCGATCAGGCTTTCCAGCAGGGCAGCAGCTTTTGAGAATAGATCTGGATAAAGGTCTTTTCTGTCAAAAGAAGCTTGCGGTCGCGCTACAGCCGATTGAAGCAAACCCAGGTTGAGTACTCCGTGCTCGCCGCCGGTTTCGGCGATCAAGCGGGCGTGAATAAACAATACCTGCTCTGCGGTCAGGTATTTCATTGTTTATTTGGCAAGCTCTTTCAGCGCAGGACGGTATTGCTCAATAAACTCAGCCACCTGGTGAGCAAATACTTCGTCTACGCCAGAAATCGCCAGTGGGATTTCTACTGGCTTAAGGATCACCTGGCGATTCTCGCGATCCAAACCAACCTCAATCTCTGTGCCTTCTTGAATATTGAGGTAATCCAATGCCTCACGAGGCAGGGAGATCACCATGCTGTTCCCAGTGCGAAAAACTTTGCGTAACATAACTACCTCCATGTACTTACGCTGTAAGTATATCATGCCGCAGCCAGCTTGTGAGTACTCAAAAAGCTTAGCCGGTGGCAATGCAGCCTGGTATGTGTAGATTACATCTTTGAGGAGGCGGGGGCGCCCATAGCCAAAACTACTGTATAATTAATCCATGTTACGCCGCATTCTACGAACCGGGGTGGTTTTGATTCTGTGGACGCTGATGGGTTGTGTATCAATCGCCAAAGAACCGACACAGGCGATATCCGCATCAACCGCAGTACCATCTGTTTCGGCAACTGAAACCTCGCTGCCGGCACAGTCGACAGCCCCAATAGACACATCCACTTCCACTGCTGCCGCCACAAACACGCTGCGGCCCACGAACACCCCGCGTCCTACATCGACGCCGAGACCCACAGCCACGCCATTGGGCCCGGTCGCTTTTCCGGACTGGGTTTCTGATCCGCAGACCAGTGTTTTGCTGATGCCGGCACAAGAAAATGGCAGCGAGTTGCTGGTCTGGAATGCTGCCACACAGGAAAATTTCTCCTTTACCAACCTGCCCTTTGCCGGCTTTTTCTGGATGCCAGACGGCAAACAAATCGGCACAATTTCCAAAGACGGCAAAACCGTGGGGCTGGTAAATTTGTCAGACGGGGAGCGAGTGCAAGTGGCGCTTGCCGACCCTGCACCAGTAGAGGATTTTCAAACTCGTTATCGTGTGCTGGCCGGTGTGCCGGGAGAGCCCGGGTTTCGCATCGCCCCCTCGTGGCACAATTGGTCGGCGGACGGAAGATACCTTTATCAGGAATTGGAGAATGAACAAATCCAGATCACAGATTCTGACAGCGGCGACACCTGGCTGATCGAGAACTATCCCCAGACGGAATGGTATACCATGCAAGCAGAATGGGCACCGCACCGGCCTTATCTGGTCATCTCCCAGGCTGATGAACCGGCAGATCCATATTGGCTATTCGTGAGTGGAAATCCCTCATTCCGAACACTGGTGTATGATGCCGACACTCGGAAATGGGTAACTTTCTTTCGTGACCTGGCTTTGCCGCGTTGGTCACCGGATGGCAGCAGTTTGATATACCAGAATTACTGGTTTTTCCAGTCGCCGCCCTGCGTTTTCAATGTAGTTTCAGGGAGCAGTGAGTGCTTTTCTGATCTCTCTGTGGTTCACAAACAATCCCCTGACGATGCCCTTCTCTATTTGCTCTGGGGCTGGTTCGATGACAACCAGACAGTGGTCTACAGTTATGGAACCGGCGCGAATGATGAGTTTAAGTATGGGGTTTGCCTGCTCAATGTCACGACCGGCGCCGAAAGATGCATTCTGGATGATATCCAACCAGATAACAACAAAGCGGTCTTTTGGTTCGACCTCTCCCCGAACAATCATTATGGATTATTCGCCGGAAATTACGGCTTACTCACAGATGATGGTGGCGGTGCCCGTTATGGGGTGGTTGATCTCCAAACGGGCGCCTATTTCTTTATTGGGACCGATCCATGGTGGTTAGCAGAGGATGCAGCCTGGCGTCCATAAATTGAGTCGAGTGAACGACTGCCGTCACGCCTCACTCCCCATTTATCCCAAAATTACTTGCCCACCAGGTGGCGGGCTGTCTTGGAGAAACGAGAATGAAAAAAAGCCGTGTAAGCCCTTTGATGATTCTTGGTCTGTTTCTTGTCAGCCTGAGTGTGCTGAGCTTATTTATTTTCTCCGGGCCAGCGCCGGTAAGCCCATCCGAGTTGTACTGGCAAGGGATGGGCAAAATCATGTTCGGTGTAGCAGGCCTGATCGGCGCAGGTGTTTTGTTCTTAGAGACCGTTCGCTCGTACCAGCGCACCTCTGCGACTAACAAAACCTGCACCCAGTGCGGCGCAAAAATCGAGGCCCGAAACGACAAGTTTTGCCGAAAATGCGGCGGGGCGCTCAAAAAATAGGCTAATGGACAATGGCGCATTCAGAGCTAGAGCATAGTTTCACGACTCATCCATGCTGGCAGCTGTCAGCCAGCAAGTTGACTTGCCAGCGCACCATAATCTCTTGCGCTTACTTTAACGGGTGTTGCTGAAAGAATTCCCACATCAGGCGAGTGGAATCGCTATCGTCGCTGTTGGCGCCGGTAATCCATTCAGGCAGGGGATCGCCGCCTGGCCAGGTATGGCCACCGCCATCGATGGTGTAGTAGATCACAGCAGCATTCTGATTACAGCCTTTGTGCTCTGCCAGAGTCTGCACCCAGTCGTCTATGTGCGGGAATGGAATGTCAAACGAACACGATAGACCGCCTGCAAACGGGACGATGGGGTCGGCATTCCCGTGGAATATAATGGCCGGCACAGGACGAGATCGGGTGAATGAGTCCCATGGCAGCAGATATGCCCCCGCCACGCCGCCGATGGCGGCAATGCGCTTCGACAGCTTGCAGGACAGCGTAAACGACATGCCGCCCACGTTCGACAGACCGTTGGCGTAGATTCGATCCGGGTCAACGTTGTACTCGCTTTCCAGTTTGCAATCAGATCGGAGATGAAGGTCACGGCTTGCATCAGATCTGTGTCGCCGTTGGTACGCCAGTGCAGAGGAAAGCTTGTCCCCATTGGGTATATCATAAGGAAGCCGTACTCGTCCGCCAGTTCGTTCCAATGCGAGATCTGCTGCTGGTGGGCGGGCCACTCGGCAAACCCGTGGATGCTGATCACCAGTGGAGTTGAGGTGGATGGATCTTCGTTGGGTGTTTTTTGTGTGCGAAGCACACAAAAAACACCCAACACCCCTAATGTATTTTCGCCGCGGTACTGGTTATTGTCATGCGGAAATATTCAGTCTAACCGTTATCTTCACGCTCTTACGGAGCCCGACAGCTTCCAATGCCTGGAGTATAGTGATCGTGTTGGATGAATCAGCAGGTTCGAGTTATAGCCAATATCAACATTGACCATCACAAGGGCCATAGCAGCGCCAAATTGATCGCATACCGCCTGGTTAGTATTGTGTCAAAGATGATTCTATAGTTTGTTTTGGGCGCCTTGCGCCCAAAACAAACTATAGATTGATGCTTGACAGACCATTAGTACTCACGTTCTTATCCTTTCCTGGGTGAGTTTTTGTTGCCAAAGGTAAAAACCAACGCCAACCATAATGGCATGCCAACGCCCAACATGATTAAACCCAAATCTGCCCGTCCGGTGGCAAATCCAAAAATGGCATAGTTCAAACCAATGTACGTCAAAATGGCAGGTGGAATCAAATCAAACCCATGAGTACGACCCAGGCGATCGCGCCGGGTAATGATTAAGGCAGATGCGCCAGCAACGCTGAGAATCGCCCAAATGACCAGGGGGAGTAGAGGCATGTTATATAGAAAGGGGATTTTTGCCAGCGGCAAAGTGGCAGCCATTAGCAAACTCAGTCCCAGCGGAATGACGCCCAACAACGTGTACACTTTCCGGCCCTGAGATCCTTCGCCATCGATTTCATGAATATTCAACAGGCGAGGACGCCTGTGTTGACGATCCCACCCCAGGCCATACGCGACAAGATATGCAATTGGAATAAAAAACCAGCCGAAAAAATTGAAGCCGGGTACGCCGAAGTACGCCCCTTCAAACCCCCACGACCACGCTCCAATGTGAACAGCAATCGGATCCATGCCCCAATCAAGGCTGATGGCGATCAGCGTTGTAGCCAGGATGCGCAAATGCCATGGCAAATCCAGCCGTTCGGCAATGATCATGACACTGTAAATGATGCCCACCCATGCCAGGCTGACTGACATGGGTACCACACCCATGTTAATCCCTGGCTCGAGTGGATAGGCATAGTTTCCACTGCTCACGCCGATGAACTCCACCAGTGTGCCAAATCCAAAGAGAGTCAGCAGCATGAGCATGCGCTGGAAACGATTTTGGGGCGCATCCAACCAGGCATGAACGACCGCAAGCATAAACAAGATATAGCCAACCAGGGTGGGAAGTAGTTCCATTGTGTGCCTTTCGTGAATTTAGATAAGTTCCAGATCTTCTAATGCATCGCCCAGTGCAGCGGCTAGCCTGCAGCCATTTGTGCCGAATCGTTGTCTTCTACCAGTTCAACTCGTTCAATTGTCAATGTACGCGCCTCTTCCATTGCCTCAGCGTAGATCGCCACCGGGAAACGCCCATGCAGCGGGCTGAGGCGCGCTCCGAAGGAAGATGTCTTCCAGAACAGCCAGGTGATTGGTTTGGCAAAATTGCTGATGTTGACCGCACGCTGGAAATCGGCCAGAGTATTGTCATCCCAGCCGCCAAACAGGCCGTAGAAGAATGAATACAACGGGAAGGACAGAACGATACTGATGACATAAATCAGGATACTGGTTCCGATATCGTTCTTCCAGATCAGTCCGGTCACATAGCGCAAAATAAAATAATGCGTCACACCAGCCAGTAATGGAGCGACAAAAGTCTGCCAGCGATAGAGATGGAGCGGAAAGTTCCACTTATGGTTAACAAAATAGCCGACGATGTCTTTTACCAGAAGGGCAATCATGTAAGCCATAATCAGGGCATAGATCTGAAATTTGCCGATCAGAAGCAGCACCAGGCTGATGCGGAGGATCTGTTCACCGATGGTCATGAACATATTGATGTTGGGGCGGTTTGCACCCTGTTGAACCGCATCATTGGTCCAGGTTGGGAAACCCAGCGCATAATACAGGATCAACGGGATAACATAGAGCGCTGCCCGTGCAAAATCCTTGCCGCTTGCACCCAGGATAAAACGGTCTGCGACTGAAAGCAAAGCAGCACAAAAGAAACCGCTGATCAGAGCACCCCATTTATAAGCCATGGCAACATAATATTTGCTGAGGATTTTCCGGCCATTGGAAATCGCTTCTGAGATCGAAGGAAGCAAATTTCCATTCAAAGTCAGAAGAATCATATACGATGCCGCCAAACCCTGCGCCAGCTGCCAGTTCCCCCAGATTTCATTGTAGTTGACCAGGTAAATGGTTGTAATGACGATCTCGAGAGCCTGACCAAGCCCATAAGCGGCGCTACCGCCCATCATGAACACGCCAAAACCCAGTGCACTTTTGATCGTTTCACGATCGAAGTGGGCCATAAAAAGGATCCGTGTGTTATACCCCAACCGGCGATATAACCGCCAACCCAACAGGAAAGATAGAAATTCGGTCAGGTAGGCAGCCAACGGCATGCCTAACAAGCCGCCCATCGAGGCGCCAAACGTCGGGTGACTCCGACCCCAGGCTACCATCACTAATACAATCGTAGATTGTGTAAACATCGGGAAGAACATTGAAACGGCCAGATCAAGGATCTGGGTATAATCAAAACGCTGCCAGGCACTCAGTACATTGCGGAAAATGGACAGAAACCCAGGAACCTGGATCAGGGTATGAAGAATAATGACCCAGGCGTATAAGGCCAATGACGTACCTGGCAGGACACCACTAGCGAGACCTGTCACCCATGCTACCTGGAATGCACCGCTCAACGCTTGCCACCAAAGATAAAACTGAATATATTTGACCGCCTTCTGCGGGTCATGCACACGATACTGTGAGAAGAACTTGACAAACGCAGCGCCCGTGCCTACATCAAAAACCATCCACAGCAATGCAAAGACCTGAGTCACACGCCCCCAGATACCAAGTGCCTGAGCCGATGGCAGGATGTATACTGGAAGGATGACCGTCGTGTAAATGGTCAGTGGGATTGCCAGGATCAATTGGAAAACAAAAGCCAGGAGAAAACCGCTCAGAGGACGATGAAAGCCAAGTTGTTCCCAGTCCGTTTTTATTTGGCGGTTAATGAACTCATTCTTATTCATAACCAGTGAATCTAATAGCTCTGGATGAGCCAGGCTGTATCGTCGTACAAAAATAAAGATGGTGGTAACCGTAACAAGCAGCACACCCAATAAAATAAAGATTACGATACGAGCGTCGTTATGGGGAACTGGCGAGCCTGGATAATCTCCGAATGTCAGTGGAATCCGGCCAGCAGCGCGTGTGGTCAGATGATAGATAAGATAGTTGTAATAAGGCCAATCCTGGATTTGAGGATTTTCCGTCCCGTTGAGATACGCTGTAAACAGGAACACCTGACCAGCGCCAGCTTTTCCCATGCCGAGAACCAGTGACTGATCCTCGAAGCCGATGACAACTGGCCCGATAGCAGTGCTTGTGACCGTTGTACGACCGTGGATTTGGGGGGAACTATTCCAGGCGATCCCAGTCGCGATAATATCTTGTGAGTCCTTCAACGTGGTCAAACTGAGCGGAGCATCCTGCATTTGGACCACAACCGGCGCACCCAACAAGATACCGATCTCATCTGACGTGTTGTCAGGATCGAGAAGCAGCACCAACCCCGCCCCTGACTGCACGCTATCAGCAATTTCCTGCGTGTTGCTTGTCTTGCCGTTGACAACGAATACATCTGCCTGTAAGGGATCTGTAACCATGCTGATCTGATCTGCCAGAGCGAGTGCCTGTTTGACGCTGCTATCTTCCGGCCCAATATAATAGACGCGAACCGGTTCATCCTGGGCTGAGGCCGGAAACGCAGCAAACAGCAGTGCAGCGATGATTAAAACGAGTACGATGAAGCGATAGGTCAGCTTGAATTTTTGCATGGCGGGTTTTCTCCAGGGATCAGTATTCTCTTCCAAAATGATCTTTATTCCATCTGCGGCCCTCATCCAACATGCTCAGATAATTTTGCAGAGGAAGATAATTGGCAACCGAATTACCAGTGCCTAAAACATAATGTCCGCCGGGGGCGCAGATATCCAGAATCTGCCGCGTGCGCGCCCGCACCTGCGCCTCATCCCCCGCTGCGAGCAGGTTTATGTCTACTCCGCCAACCAGAGCAACTCGATCCCCCCATCGCTGGTAGACCTGCTCAACTGGCATGATCTTGTCTTCGAAACTGTTCTTTGCATCAATGCCCATCTCAATCAAATCATCCATAACAGTGTAAACATTGCCGCAGGTATGAAGCACAAATACTTTATCAGCAGCGTGAACCAGGTCGACAACCCGTTTGGTATGCGGGAAGAATTTCCGGCGCAGCATCAGCGGCGAGACGAATGTGCCGGTATTGAAACCCATATCGTCACCAACGAACATACCGCCAATATTCGGTTCGTCCATCATATCTTCCACCACGGCGTAAATAATGTCGCCTACTTTGTTGATGATGGCGTCCACCAGATCGGGCTGATCGGCCAACGCATAGCTGAACGGGACCATTCCCATCAGCCAGGTGGTCCATTCGAAAATGCCGCCAGGAATTACCATCACCTTCATGCCGTCGGGTACACGTTTTGCCATCAACCTTGCACTAAGATTGATGTTGTGAAAATCCTTCGGCCATGGGTAACGCTCAAAATCATCCCAGTTCCGGATCGGGCCTTCATCGTCTTTCATGTAATAGCGGCGCCGGCCATTTTCTTCGCTGCTGATATTATCTGTTTTGCGATAGGTAATGCCGGCGAAAGGGATAATGCTAAAACAATATGTATAATCCCAGCCATTGCTCAGGCAGAAGCGAATGCTCTGATCGAGATACTTGAGCGCACCACGCCCAATTTCGGCAGTCAACTTCCCGCCTGGCTCGGCCAGAGCGGTGTAATCGAAGATTTTTTCGTTGAGGTATTTCCCAACCGTATCGTAATCGGCGAAGATATCGCCAAACGGAACGGGGCCTGGTTCATGAGTGGTTATTGCCCGCCGAAAACGGTTGAAATCTGGCTTGCGCTCAAATGGGCCGCGCATTTTGATGACGGAGCGAAGCAAATCCATTGGGTTCTCCTAATTGATGATGACATCCCAGCCCTGATTGGTTGGAATGTCTCCCAGATCAATCGTCACGCGCTGGGTGGCAAAATCGAATGCGATTTTATCGGCAGGTATTTCCACGCTGTTGCATGTCACCCTGGTGGGACGCACTGGCATCACAACTCGGATATGAACCCTGCGTGTCTCCCCCCGGCAATTTCCTTCTGTTGGCAAGCCGCTGATCACCACCTTACCCTCATGTTCGCGGATGCTGAAGTGGGTAAGGCTGAAATCATCTTGCTGGTAGGCTTTCGTTCGGCTGTCATCCTCGTAGAGACTTGCCAGACCATCCGCACCAGGATAAACATCCAGCAGCAGATCGCTAACAAACGATTGGGCAGGCGAAATATTCTCTCCCTGCCGCGGCAGGATCGCCCCAGCCTTCACGTAAAGTGGAACTTGCTCCAGCCCGGCATATACATGCATTTCGATTCCGCCTGTGATGAGTTTTCCGGACTCAAACTCAAACCACAATCCATGCGGCAGGGTGAGGGTACGATGGTTGGACGGCGTCAGTATGGGAGCCACAAGCAGGCTTTCGCCGAAGAGATATTCGTCGAAACGATAACAGGTTTCGGAATCCGGGTCATCGAGGTACAGGCCGCGCACCAGTGGAAGTCCGGTTTCAAAGGCCTGGCGCGCGGCTGTATAAATATAGGGTATCAACGAATGGCGTAATTTCAGCCAGCGTTTGGCAATTTCCAAATTCTTCGCGCCATAGTCCCAGGGTTGGCGAGAGCCGGAGCCGGGGGCGCTGTGGAAGCGAAGCACTGGGTTGAATATGCCAAACTGCAGCCAACGAATGTACAGATCGGATTCAATGATTGGCGCTTCTGAATGGCTGAAACCACCGATATCGTGCGAAACAAATGCCATGCCAACCTGCCCGGAGCGGATATTGAACTCACACTCCGATTGGAGGACTTCCCACTGCGACTGGGTATCGCCCGTGAAGAGCACACCATAGCGATGCGAGCCGAGGCCGCCGTAACGTGCCTGCAGCATGCCGCGCCGGTCGTCCCTTTCAGTGGTTCCATAAAAGAGCTGTGTGGAGATCAACTGGCCGTCCGCTCCATTCAGTTGAGCGCTGGCGCCATCCAGCCACCAGAAATCCACACCCTGCTGCAGAATTGGATCACAGCACAGATTTTTGATTGCGCTCGCTTCAGCGTGATCCGCCAGGTCAATTTGCACCATCCGCTCCGCTCCGCTCTTTACGGTCATGGCGATGATGGGGTTTTGCCAGATCGACTGCACTTTTTTCTCTGTATGACTGGCTTTGATAAATGCTTCGAAGTGTGAATCGGTAGAAAAGATTGTTTGTGGATGAACGTTGAGCCCAATAAGCAGATTCCGGCTGTGCGCCCATTCCAAAAAGGATTTGGGCTGCGGGTACATCTCTGGGTTCCAATCCCAGTGTGAAAAATCTGGAATGTGCCACTCCATGTCCAGCATCAGCCCCGAAAGGGGGATGCCCTCTTGCTCAAAGCGTTCGACGATGGTGCGGGCTTCTGTGTCGCTGAAGGCTGGCCAGCGGCTGAAAATGATCCCAAAAATATTTTTGGTGGGCAGCGGGATGGCTCCACTCAGCAAGCGATAATCTTTCAACGTAGTTTTATAGTCTTTTCCGTAGGCAAAGAAATACAAGTCACGTGTACCGGGAGTGTTGCGTTCAACGGGGCGGTTTTCAGCATCCAGTACGGCGCCAGTTGAATCGTTGAGCAGGAAATAGCCATTACGGGAAAGTAATCCCGGCTGAAAGCGCCCCAGGTCGCCGATCATGTTGATATAACGGTTGTAAACAATATGAGGTGTGTACTGCAGCGATCCATGCAGTCCCTGGCGCATGATCTCCATTTGCCAGTCGAGGTGCCCATCCTGCATGTAAACCCGGGCTGTATCGAAAAGTTCAGTGTCGGTATGGAAAAAGCCGTCGGGTGAAGCAGTGGAAGCAGGATGTACGCCATCCAGCAAACTGTCCCGCCCGTAATAATCGAGCGAGCGGACAGCGCCGCCTAAATTGAGATAGTCGCGGTCACCAAAAAGCCAGGTTTGAGTGCGATCACCTGTCTTGAAATCAATTCGCAAGTTGGATGGAAAAAAGTCGCGGTCGTTCTGCTGAGAGATGATCGTCAGGCTGCCAATTTGCAGGGTAAGGGTTCCGTCATGCTCGTTCACGCTCTCGAATTGCATGGGCTGTGGGCGGTTATAGGCAACGAGACTGCGCCGTTCCTCAAAGGTGCCAGTTGGAGAGAATTCCAGTCGGACCAGGGTCGGCGAGAGACAGGTAAAGCGGCGGTGTCCTGAGATGATCGCTGTCATAAATTAAATTCCTTTTTAGCGCGGTCGGATTTCAATCGTGTGTACACTCACCGAATCGCTGTGCTCGTAAACAAGCGTTTGCGATTCTGGGTCCAGGTGGTAAGTTCCATCAGAGACGGTCACTTTACATCCGTTGGGATAATGAAAATCCGGTACATAGATCTCAGTTGGGGCGGTAGCTTGCAGAGCATGACGGAACTCGAACTCAAATTTGCGGCTGCGGAAGTCAAATGACAGGCGTTGCGGAACCCCTGAAATTTTCTGCGGATAGGGGCGAACAACCGCTTCCAGCGCCCGCCCCCCAGAATGGATATTTGCCGGATCGTTTTGCTGGTCACGGCTGAAAATAGAATAATCCTGAGCATTCCACTTATCTTTAGCCGCGTTGGTATTGTCGGCAGTGTAATCCCAGATGGTGCCGCTAAGGAGATTATCCTCCAGCGCCCTGAAGGTGCGATCCAGCGCCTGGGCCTGAACGCGAAAGTCGCCTGTGCGGAAGGCTTTTTTTGCTTTGATATCGAAACTGATGCCAAATTCGCCAATATGGGTGGGAGCGCCCCCCAGGTTTTCTTTGGCTTCGAATTTTACCAATGCTACATGTTCTGCAAAGGCTTTGCGGATGCGCTTTGGTCCCAAGACCAGCTTGCTGTTTTTGCCATCAATGGCGATCCATGGCGAAAAATCATTGGTGATGATGTGCATCAGATCATACCAGTGTGGGGCGTGGACGATATTGGCAGCATCTGTTTTCGACCAGCGCGGGGCGGGCATTCCAGGCATTGACTCAACAAAGATGGCGGCCTGCGGAATGACCGTACGAATGGCTTTGGCGTATCGATTGGCAAACGGCCGCAGGTAATCCTGGTTGAAGTCCACCGGATGCCCGTTTACACTGGCAAAGTAATCGGGTTTGATCAGGCGTGCTGCACCACCCGGCTCAAGGTCCCAGATGCCGTGGCGCCGCCAGATGCAGTCCACCCCATCTTTCCAGGCGCGAATGTCTTCCGGGTTGACAGTCTGCAGACCGAGCGATTTGGCTTTGGGGAAAGCGGGTTTCCAGAAATCCAATTTTTGCGGTATGCCATCTCCCAGGAGCATAGATTGGAACGGGCTGGGGTTGTACCCCATGCGGGCGATTGCCAGGGGTTGAGAGAGATCTTTCCACCCGATATAGCCGCTGTTGGGTTCGTTGAGTGTATCGAAGCCGAAAACGTTCGGTAAATCCTTCAGGCGCAGGGCCACCTGGCGCATGGCTTCGATGTAATGGCTCTGGAGATAGTCTTGGATCGGCTCTCCGTCGACTTTGATCTGTGGGGCGAAATCATTCCCGGCGAAAAACAGGGTGAACAGAGTAGCCCCCGCCAGTTTTAGAGCATTCGAGCCCCAGATCAACGGCGGATAAAAATCGCCGCTGGCGTGTTCCAGCACCGCTGCGCCTGTGGCGACGAAATGCGGCCACTCCATGCCGGCCACATCAAATGTCCAGGCAGGCGCTCCATCGCCGCCATTGAAGCGGCTCCAAACATCCTGGTGTGGATCAATGAAAAGCGAAATACCATACTCGTTCGCTTTCTTTACCACCGCAAACAGATAGTCGAGATAATCATCATCATAAATGCCCGGCCCGGAATGCTCGACGGCCTCCCAGGTGGTCAGGAAGCGCAGAAAGGTAAAGCCCCATTTTTTTAGCCGGGAAAAATGCTCGTCGGCTTCTTCCAACGGAAACGGACGACCGACGAATGAAACCTCGCGCGGATTTTGTAAACTGTTTTTCAGACGGGTATCGCCATCCGGGGAGGTTGGAACTTTGGTACTGCCCCCCAGGTTGACGCCGCGCAGCATCAGCGTCCGGCCGTGCTCATCAACAAATTGATCACCCTGGATACGTATCATTATTCCACCTCCGGGATGGGGAAAATTTTCAAAGTGTGAGCGTGAGATTTTTTAGAAAGTTCTGGAAGTTGGATCGTGTTCAGCCCACTGCCGCGGTTGAAAACCAGATGATCCGGGTGACCGAGCAATTGGATGGTTGTTTGAGGGGAGAAGCGCAGGGTTGGGATCTGGATTTCGGGCTGCGTGGGCGTTCCCAGCAGGATAGCATAAAGGCAATTATCTTTTGTGGTGAAGCGGACAGGCGTGCCATCGCCTGTTTGGGCCTCGGCGATTATCCAGGGGTGGGTATCATAAATGGCCTCGCCATTGATCTGCAGCCAGTCGCCCAACCCGCGCAGCCGTTCTAATTGGAGTTCTGGGATACTCCCATCTGCTTTGGGCCCCACACACAGCAGCAGATTGCCGTTCTTGCTGACGATGTCAACCAGCAAGTGCACCAGTTGTTTGACCGACAGCATGTGTTCGGCGGTCTCGTTCTGGTTATAACCAAAAGAATATCCCAACCCCCGGGTTGCTTCCCATTTAATATCCGTTGGACGCTTGAGCGTTTCATATTCTGGTGTCCGGAAATCAGCATGAACACCCTTGAGCGGATCCCCGGAAGAAAGTGATTTCATTGCCAGCCGCAGCAGATATCGGATAAGGACGCGCCCGAAAGGATTCGCTGCCAGCTTGCGTACATCCGCTTGAAAAGAGCGGTCGTTGACCACGCCATCCGGAACCTGGTTGTAATAATCAGCATACAGGGTTTTTACATCCAACCCGACCGGAAAACCGATATCATTCCACAGGATGGACGGCTTATAACGCTCGATGAGTTCGCGCCATTGCCTGTTCACGTATTGAACGTATTCATCCGACTGGGGGATGGCAACTGTGAAGTCTATTTCGTTGGTAATCGTGCGTGGTTCAAACCACCAGTCTGGACCGCCAGAGTAATATAAACCCATGTGCAGGCCTCGGGCCCGGACAGCGTCCGTCAATTCACCGACAATGTCACGCTGGCTGCAAAAACCGGAATGGTAGGGGTTTGGAATCTGGCTTGGCCACAAGAGAAACCCATCATGATGTTTCGTTACCAAAACCACATAGCGAGCGCCGATCTGGCTAAACAGGTCAGCCCAGGCTCCAGGATTCCAACTCGCTGCCCCGGCGTTGAAATCCCTCTTGAAATCAATATAGGAAAAGCCTTCACCGTAGTTTTGGCTATGAAACTGATGGGTGGGGCTGTTTTTGATCTTGAGTGTGTTCCAATAAAATTCGGCGTAGGGATTGTTTTGGTATAAAAACCGATATCCTCTTTTTTTGGCAACCTCTGGCTGAGGTCCACATGGCACAGCCCAGCCGGGAACAGAATATAAACCCCATGACACCATGATTCCAAGCTTGGCATTTTGGAACCAATCTGGAACTTGGTGTGCCTGCAGCGATTCGAGCGTAGGTTGGTAGGTAGCCTGCACTATAGATCCCTCTCTACATTCTGAAGAACATGCTCCAGCCAATGCGTATATGTTTCCATAAACTGTAAACCATAGCCATGATAAAGCTCCCAGAATTTGACCGCTCGTTCCATATCCACCGCTTCCACCGGGTCCAGGTCTTCCAGGGTATCGAAGTCAAACTTTCGAGCCACTTCAAGCTGCTCCTGGCGGAAAGCCAGTTCTGTCCGAATATTGGTCAATAAAGTTGGACGGTCAAGCAGGCTGGAGAAATAGAAGCGCAGGGTGAAATAATCGAAGCGATAAGGGTCTGGTTTATAAGGCTCCGCCAGCCATTGGCGGAAGAGCGCCTGACCTGCCTGAGTGATCGAATATATTTTCAGGTTGGGCTTGTCAATCCGCTCCTCGACACGGAAAGTTACTAGTTCCTGAGCAGTCATTTGCTTGAGTGTTGGATAAATCTGGCTCAGTGCTACCGGTGAGATGTACCGAATAGACGAATCCATCATCTTCTTAAGGTCATAACCCGTGGAAGGACGTAGGGCCAGCAAACCAAGAAGAATGAAATCAAGAGAGTAGGGGCCTTTTGCCATATGAGATCCTGTAGAATATTGGGAAACGAAAGAGTATGAAATTACTGATACTGTATATTTTTACTATATAATAATATATATATAAATTTAGATCCTGTCAACTAAAATATTCGATGAGTTCACTATTTTAAGAAAGGATTCACAACCCTGGTTTCAGGGTTGTTTTTTGTTGTAGACTCGCATTGCTGCCATAAAACTGGCGTCAAAACTATGTCTACCGATTGATGCCCCAAAGGGGGGTACGGTATGTTAATTGGTCTTAGGTGCGAAAGGGTAGCGGTTTCTATTGTCTGGTCTGATAATTTTATAAGTTGACTTATCAAATTAATTGATATAAAATAAAGTTAAATTCATTCTTTTCATAGAAAGGCCCAATGACGACAAATTTATTTAAGCGTCAAATTGCGGATGAAATCGCTCGCTATATATCCACTGACGATATCATTGTCATCCATGGGGCACGTCAGGTTGGAAAAACATCGATCTTATCGTATTTCCAAAATAAGTTGATTGAGCAGGCTGAACAAACGCTGTATATTGATCTTGAAGACAGCCGGTTTGTGGCGCTGCTCGACCGCGGTGTGGATGAGTTTTTGAATTATTTACGTGGAGAAGGTTTTGACTTGCCCGCATACGCTCAGTCCGGCAAAAAACTTTATGTGTTGATCGATGAGATTCAATACCTTGCAGAACCGTCCTCCTTTCTGAAGCTCATCGCTGACCATCACCGGTATTTGAAACTCATGGTATCGGGCTCTTCCAGTTTCGAGATGAAAAGTAAATTCAAGGATTCACTGGTGGGGCGAACCGTAAATTTTGAAATCTATCCGCTCTCGTTTTGGGAGATGCTGACATTCAAAGGTGTCTCTTTCGTTCCAGGAATCCCCTCAACCGAAATAAAAACACGCCAGTTACAAGCACTCTATCTCGAATATGCTTTATACGGTGGTTATCCCAAGATCGTGCTGACTCCTGAATTGGATCGGAAAGAGAAATATCTCCAGCAAATTATTGACACATACATTCGCAAAGATATTCGAGACCTGGCCGAGATCAAGGATGTGAGCCGGTTCAATCGGTTGCTGGAAGTATTGGCTTCGCAAAGCGGCAATTTGCTGAACACATCAGAATTGAGTCATACCTGTGATCTGGCGCGTCAAACGGTTGAACGTTATCTCTTTCTGCTGGAACAGACTTATATCCTGCGTCTCGTCAGACCCTTCAGCCGGAATTTACGCACTGAACTCACCAAAACCCCAAAGATTTTCTTCTATGACACAGGGTTGATGCAAATGCTCTGGTTGAAACGTCTGCAAACCGAATTGATCGGTTCTGTGTTTGAAACCAGCCTGTTTGCTGAACTGGTTAAAAAAATACGTGCAGATGATGTGACTTACTGGCGCACGACCGATAAAAAAGAAATTGATTTTGTCCTCAGGCTGCCTGATGGGCCGCTGCCGACGGAAGTCAAAATCCACTTTCCACGTGTGGTTCCCCCAGTTTTCAAGGGCTTCTGGCAAACAGAAACTCTTGGCGCAGACCAACCCTTCCGGGTGATTAGCTTATACGGTGAACCAACCACGCCGCAGATGATTTTCCCCTGGCAGTTGGTATGGTGAGATATCTGGTGCTGCGCGGACATAAATAAACAAAAACGCCCCAAAGAAAGGGCGTTTTTGTTCGTACACTCAAAATAAGACATGCAATTGTCTAGGTGCCCCCACGGGGGTACAGTACGTTAATTGGTCTTATCGATTAGAGATTTTTTTGTTCCTTCATGGATGCAGATCATATTACTGCCAATTAGGTTTTTAATGATCGCTGTATAAAAACGAACCACTTGAGAATGGATGGATAACAATTAAGCACTAATTGGCGTGCACCTATCCGCTCACTGCTTTTCCCATGCCTTCCGCTGCAGCCTTGATGAAAACAGTGACTCCGTCCTTAACTACGTTGCTTATGAAGGTAACAGCTTCAGTGAATTGTTTTTTTTCACCTTTTGTGAAATATCCGTCCCATTCTTCTTTTCGAAGATACTCTCCTAATTCATCCCCTGAGCGAAGTGCTTTTATCAATTCATCCGCCATAAACCATAACAAAGCTTCTGCGGTAACTTGCCATCCTCCCTTTAATGTTGGATCGGACTTAATGAAACCACGTTGAGCTAACTCATGCAATTCTGGTTTATAAGTATTAAGTTGCTCTAAAAGCTGTGAAATTGCAAACTCCTTTGTACCTAATAAACGAGGCATTTGATCTAAAGCAACAATTGCGAATGCCTTTTTTTGTTCTGGCGGCCACAATCGCCATATATCCTGCATAGTAGTTCTAGTACATTCGTATAATTTTTGAGCTGCGTATGAGTGTCTTTGAACAATAGAAAGTAGATCTCGATCTTCATATGCATACCACAATTCCGAGGCTATTGTTTGTAAGAAATAAGGGTGGCCACCAGCAACCCTCATGATAAATTGGCGATCACTAGTTACAAAATATTCTTTTCCTAAGCTTAACAAATCGGCCACTGCGCGTTCCGAAAACGGTTGTAGAGGTATTTCTTCAAGAAAATTAAAAAAAGGAGATCCAGTTCCACTTCGATGGTGTTCCAGAGCTTTTTTATTGAGAATAGCTACTGGTTGTCGTGTTGCAATAACTAATTTCAATCCTGGATATCGAGTGGCCATTGAGCGAAGACCACCAAAAAACTCGATAGGGTTTGTGATTTCATATTCCAAAAGCATATCAAATTCATCCAATAACAAAACCAACTTATAGCCAGTTTCATTAAGTTTTATGAATAAGCGCTCCAATGAAAAATTGCTAAACTTTTCGCGCTGGCAATTATGATATGCTGTTTTTAATTGTTGGTTTTTTTGATCAATAATTGGCCGAATTGGTTGAAGTGCATATTCCCAAAAATCGATTTGTATATTGCGTCCATTTATGATGTGAATATCTACGTAGCTGAAAATGTTATTTGTCCCCGATTCATATAGATTGTCGTGCATTAAGTAATATAACAAAGATGTTTTTCCACTGCGTGGCTCGCCAACAATTATGCTTGATTGTTTTGAGTTTATACGCCCAACCAATTTACGTAATTCTTTTGTACGATTGATGAATGGCTGAGGAGATTGAATTGGATTACCTGTCAGGAATGGATTCGCCATTATTGCCTCAAGGAATTGGAGTTGATATAGGTATATAAATAGAAAGTACGTTTCCCAGAGCATTTCCCCCAAAAGTGTATATCATTATAAATGACCATGCCAATACTAATGCGACTAATAGCCAGGTTGTTGGCTTATTATTTTGTATATTCTTAATAACTAAATCCTCCATGTACAAGGTAGTAAATGATACACCACCTATTGAGATAACTGCTATTGTAATAACCCAAAGAGGGGAAGTCGTAAGATTTATCTCTCCGCCAACCATTATTCCTGCTAACAATAAAATAACGATAACCTCTGGAAAGCCATTTGTTGTTTTATCTTGATCAACCAGTCTGTTTTTAGTCAGAGCAAAAGCTACGCCTGATGAAACAGACATTATTAGAGTTAGGATAAAACTAAACGTATTACCAATTGCGATGCCCACTATCGCCCCTGTGCTCACAAGAACAATTGTCCCGCAACAAAATAATAATAGTATACCGAGCTGAGATAAACCCAAAAGTCCTGTTAGAAAAGTACTGCCAAGCCCCAAGACTGCACCCCATGCAGCACCATTAATCCCACCAATAATATAGCCAATTACCGTTCCAGATAATATGAATACCAATAAGAAATATATAATGAATTGGTTCGTCGTATTTTGCTTGGCCAATATATCAACAAAAGAAATATAAAATAATCCTAAAAAAGCTAACCCTAAAGCTATTGTAAGATAGGCCGCTGCATTCATAGCTTTAGCAGAGATAGGAAATGTATCAAATCCTATTCCTAGGACCACTATAAAAACGGGAATCCAGATCAAGAAAAATGCTAATCGGCGGATAACAGAATTTATTTTATCTGTGGTGTAAAGTTTCTGATATATCTCCAACTGAAATGGCTTCTTCAATAATAATATTAGAAGCAAAATATAACTTTTGGGGAGCAAAGCTGACGGTCGGTTAGCTTGAAAAGTTGCCCGTAATTTTTCCTCCTTTTGTTTGATTCGATTTTTTAAAGCGACCCAGTCATACTCCTCTGGAAATTCCTGTATTCCTTGCTGTAAATATTCATCTACCATGTTCAAGCATTGTTGTTGTTCCAAATCCTCAATCTTTTTTAGGGTTTTGCTTGCCTCTTTTTTCCTAAGTCGATTTATCATAGGAGCCCAGTCATAATCTGGATAACGCGATGTCGCCGATTTTACTTGTTGGTAAGCATCTTCAGTTTGATCCTTTTTCTCCAAATCCTCAAGATCCTTGATAATATTTTCCAATTCTCTTTTTTGAAGTAGAGCTAATACGGGATTCCAATCATGCTCGGGAAAATTTGATGATGCCGAATTTGCTTTTTGATAAGCTTGTTCGAAATCTTTATTTGCGGATAGGTCATGAATAACCTTAACCGTCTCATCAAGTTGTCTTTGCCGAAATTTGGCGAGGATGGTTTGATGTTCCTGAATGGCTGTAGGATGTTGAGGCTCCAAAGTTAGTACTTTATTTACAAATTCGAGTTGCTCTGCGATAGAAGACGAATTCTGAGCCAACTTTAAGTAGGTCTGTATCAATCGCGGCTTAGATTGAATGGGAGCAACCCCATGCAATTTCTCGAGAAGTTCTTGGCTATCTTTAAGTTGTCCTGTAGCAATAAAAATTTCTGCAAGAGAAATACTGGCTCGTACATGATTGGGGTTGAGTTCCACTGCTTGACTTAGTAGTGTGCTGGCTTTTTTTAGATCTCCTTGCTGATAAAAGACTTCCGCCGCCTGATATAAGCTCTCCGCAGCTGGTTGAGTGTAGTCTAAATACACTTGCACGCGTTTAAGAGGATAATTCGTTTCAATCCAACGACGCAACAACTCCACACGAAAACGAAATCCCCCATCTGTGGGTTCAAGAATGTCCCAATCTTCCAAGGTCTGAGGAGCTTTTTCTAACTCTCGAATCAGTATTCTCACACCAGCTTCTTGCAAAATCCTATTTAAGTCAGTTTCCGTTATTGCTCTTGGACCGGCTTGTGCTAATGCTGCAATAACAACCTTCTCTGCTGGTGGTAAACCATTCCATAGCCATTCGAGCACGTTGCGTACCGATTCGAGAGTTTGTGGTGAGGCTGCATCTACCATTTCTGAAACGACTTGTGGCGGCGCATCAAGCTCTTCTGCATCGTAAGCGGCTTCCCATACTTGTGAGCACAATTTCTGAGTAAGATAAGGATGACCACTTGTCAATTGCCAAACTCGTTCAATAGCATCATTTGTCCAATTTAGAGAATTGTTGACTTCCGACAGCCGTATTAATTTAGCGGTGTCCATCTCTGACATTAAAGAGACACGTTTATCTGGTACTCCTCTGAATACTGAAAAGGCAATGTTGGCAAGGTCACTTATGTTTCGCCCTAAAACAAAAACAAATTGTAGACGCAAAGGATTAAGCGCCAACAGTGTGCGTAAATATGGGAAGAATTCTTCTACAGCCTGACCAGCTTTCGGGTCTGCTATACTATCGAATTCATCAAACAGAAGTACTACACTATGTCCCTGAGGTATGTTTTTTAGTACATCGGGCAACCAAATTTCTCGAAAAATCTCCTTCGAGAAATCTTCATGTCGTGGATCCTTCAGATCTAGTGAATTAGCTATCTTCCGTGCTAAATCGAATAAAACAATTTCCAATGGTGAATTTGCTCTATCCTGTAAGTCAAAAAAAACAGGATGATATGGTCCTGAATTAGATAGATGTTTTGCTAAATATTGGAGAACTGACGTCTTGCCAATGCGTCGCTGACCAAATAAAGTAATAGCATTTGGATGTGGCTGAGACAGCATTTGAAGGACAGCACGCAAGACGTCTTGACGACCAATAAAGCCAGATGTTTCTCCAACTGGATCACCAGTTGTGTAAGGGTTAGTCGGGATTGACATAACTTACGAAGTCCCTTTGCTAAACTGTAATATGTATAAGGTAATTATAAACTCAAACTAATTAAGTCTCCATATAGACTGTCAGTAATTTTAAATCTCAAAAAGCTTTTTGATGGTTGTTTGTGTTCAGCATTTGTGAGTGTCAAGATCCTTGTGAAAGGTGGGATCAAGCCAATAGCCGCTTGCCAAACAGATATTAACTACTTGGGATCAAGCACACAGCTGAAGAGTCGCTGTCTGCTTTTTCGTGATATCACGATTGTTCAGAAAGAGCAATTTCCGGGGAGCGTCTCAGGAGGGAAAAGCCCCCTTAGATTTGATGATTTACCGCAGTTTGTCTGGTATAACTTTCGACTGTGTGTTTTTGTGGTCAGTTTGTATTTGTGTTTTTAACCTTCTTGCAAATTCCCCAAATACTTTGCACTGACAGTCCAAACTCTTCCGCCACCTCCTTTGCAGTCTTTCCCGCTTTGTGCAGCTCATAAATCCGTAAATCCCGTTCTGACGGACCCTTTGGCTCCGATTCCACCTTCCGCCTGGAACGCTTGATCTCGGCGAACTCGGCCATCATCTCCCCTTTTACTACCACACCCTTGGTTCCCTCCAGCGGGAATGAATACCACACCCGCGCCTGGTCGTAGCCCAGCTCGACCTTAGTGATGAATCTTGGGAACAGCAGGTTGCGCAGTACTCGAATATCCCCAGCCTGGCTGGCGGATTCGATCTTGCCACGCCAGACCGAAAGCACCACCTCCAGCGCCTCGGGCGAAATCTCCACCTGGGCGGCGGCTTTTTGGGCTTGCAGATCCTGGATTTCGGCCCGGCAGCCGGCTAATTCAGCTTCACGCGCCCGCAGGCGTTCGCCAGCGGCCTGAGCGCCAAAGGTTTCAGCCAGGTCGAGCAGGTTCTGGATCGCCTTTTGCGTTTCTTTGACCTGCTTTTCCAACCGTGAAAGTTCTCGTTCGATGGCAGATGTATCGGCGAGTTGGGCTTTTGCCTCGGCCAGCAGGGCCTGAACAAAGTTTGGGGTCAAAATGCGGGTCAGAACGGCATCCAGGATGCTGTTTTCAGCTTTGGATGCATTGATCATGCGTCCCTGGCAGGTATTCCAACCACGCCGGGCTTTTTGGCCGCACATGTAATACGGCCAGGTAAAGTTGCGCCCTTCCTGGGTGTTGGATTGGGTGTAAAACACAGCCGACCCGCAGTGGATGCAGACCGCGTGCCCCGATAGCAGTGACGGTGCAG
>Ga0268298_10000345_pt1 | contig 60170 bp, 44 predicted proteins | sample WWTPWeurt_MetaG_FD_194462 | JGI IMG/M metagenome (GOLD analysis project Ga0268298, IMG submission 194462) | Activated sludge microbial communities from WWTP in Nijmegen, Gelderland, Netherland - WWTP Weurt | ecosystem: Engineered > WWTP > Aerobic digester > Activated sludge | place... | reverse complement strand
TAAACCTTGGATTATTGGAAGACCAATCTAATAGGGTCTGCCTAAAATTTATTGGTTTAATCACGAAGAGAATTGCGTTTTGCGAAAAATCATTTACGGAATTCTATCCAGAAGATAAACCAAGCTTGTTAAAGCTGCAGATCCAAGGGCAAGTTCCCGAGGATGTACGGCTTGAATTCTATCGTTTTCAGTATGGTGAAAGTCAAAATATCTTTGTGAATCAGGCGTAAGTCCAAACAGAATACCCTTCTGATCTTTCAATGGGCCAATGTCTGCACCGGAACCCCCTTTAGCGAATTCTATTCCATAAGGCGAAAGTAGATCGTTCCAATTTCTGAAGTAGTGCGTATAATTCTTAAGAATACTTGTATCGCCATCATAGCTGAAACCCAACGGGGTAAACCCTCCGGCATCGCTTTCAATGGCTGCAAAGTGAAATTCACCATTGTTCTTAGAAACTTTAGCATATGTTGTGCCGCCGGCAAGTCCATTTTCCTCATTCATAAACAAAACACATCTGAGCGTTCTCCTTGGTTTGTAATTTAAATTTTTAAGTATGTGAAAGACTTCCATCGAATGTACGCATCCGGCTCCATCATCATGAGCTCCACCGCCCACATCCCAAGAATCCAAATGACCTCCAACTAAAATGATTTCATTTGGCTTTTCAGATCCTTTAATTTCGCCAATAACAGAATAGGAGGTTTTTGGTCCTCTGTCTTCACAGGATGTTTTTACATATAATTGAACCTCAGTTTGTTGTGTTAGTTTTGATAAAAACTCTGCATCATTTGTACTGATTGCCACTGCAGGAATAGGCTTTACTCCTGCTTCCCAAATAGTTACACCCGTATGTGGAAAATCATCCAGACGACCAGTCATAGACCTTATTACACAAGCTTTTGCACCTAGTTTAGCAACTGTATTCGGTCCAAAAACACGTTGATCAACTGCTCCTCCATATGCACCAAAAGTCCTAAATTGGGTAGGATCAAACGGTCTTGAAAAATAGGCAATTTTACCCTTTAATTTAGACCCCATGTTTTTTGCTTCCTCCAAACTCTTAATTTCTACAAGTTCTCCTGAAATACCTAATTCAGAACTTGACCCAGATCCACCTAATGCTAGAGCCTTCAGGCTTTCGGTTCCAATCAGGCTGTTGTTGATTATTTTAACCTCTTCTGGTGCACCCCGAAACCAATAATTAACTGTGCATTGCTGATTCCATACCGTATCAGTACCTAAGGTGTCAAGCACCTGATGTGTAAACTCAATGGCTGCAAGACTTTGGGGTGAACCTGCAATTCTACCCCCGATTTTCTCTGATAGATGGCCTAACCATTTATAGGATAATTGATTAGTCAAAGCAAGATCATAAATCTTTTTGATGTTAAAAACTTGTTCTTCATTTGACTGTGCAATTGCGTTTTCCGAAAATATCAAAACCAGAATGAACAAAGCTCCTGTTTTTAAAAAGCTAATTTTTGGCCTAACAATCATAATTTTAAAAGAGAGGGTTTAATAAATTTATTGGAGATCACTACGGTTACAATAAATTGCAAAGCTAAATATATTTTCTGATGGACGTTCCTTTGACCAATAATACCTTGCAGGGAAATGGCTTTAGTTCAACACTTTTTGGTTTTAAAGAAATGCAAAGGTATATTGGTGTTAGGGATATATACCGAATGTTAATTTTGATCCGGGATAAATTTATGTGAAAGGTTGATATTGTATTCGATTTCTCAAATTAATGTTTAATAATGTGTTTGAATGAACAATATGATCATTGGTCGGAATAGACACCTTTGGATTTTCTTATTTTTACTAGTTTCCAGAATAAGGTTTAATTTTAAGCTATCTCAGAAATGTGATTCATTCAATCTTGATTTTGGTGAGTTAAATATTAGATTTGGATTGCAAATTTTATTTGTAATGTATAGATAAGTTTTAGAATGATAAAATGATAGTATATGCAATTTTTAGCCTAAAGAGAAATTACGCATAATTATCAAGATATTTCTCGGAAGTTGATTTTCTTATACAATGGCTGTAGGACCATTTAAATATCCTATTACAACTAAGATTAATTTTTGAAAGTTAATGGAATAAGACTTTGACCAGATATTTGGTTTAAGAAGGATTAAACAATATGTAACAAAGGAACAAAAAAAGGTCTTCAAAAAATTTGTAATATATTTTCTGGTCGATTATTTGAAATGTTTAAAAAATTGTCACTCATTTTATTTTTGATAATATATTTCAAAACTAATTTAAATTTTCAATATTGTGATTTTATCGTATAGTCAATTGATCAATTAAATTCGAATGAGATAGATTCAACATTCAAAAATGGTTTTTGATTGTTGCGATAAAAATTTGCGCATAAAAGGAACTTAGCTTACCTTTGAAATAGCTTTTTACAATTATTATTAAATGTTTTTAAATAATAGATACACAAATCTAAAAACCACTTTACTATGAAAAAAGGACTATTATTCTTTAGTTTAATTCTATTTAGTTTGAACATGAATGCTCAAACAGATGCCCAGATGAATCAGGCTGCTCAGGAAGCCGAACGCAAGGCTAAAATGGAGGCATCGATGAAGCTTGAGGACAAGGAAGGATGGGTAAAAAAGGCAGGTATAGGTCTAGACTTAGGTCAACTAATTAATGTGAATCCTTATATTGGGGGTGGATCCAATAGGATTGGAATCGGTGGTGCAATTGCCTATTCTGCAAACTACAAAAGAAATCTGCTTAAATGGAAGAATGATATAAATTTTAACTTAAGTACTCAGCGAATCGGATCTGGTATAATAGCAAGTGGATCTGATCAGCGTATTCCATTTGAGAAGGCTTTAGATATTTTTACAGTAGGATCTAATCTTGCCTACCAGGTTAAAGAAAATTCCCCATGGGCTTATTCTGCAGACTTCCTTATGATTTCTCAGTTACTACCTTCTCATGTAGATAGTGCCAGCAAGAAAACATATCTAAGTCCAACTAATGAAGGAGTGTATAATACTACTTTAGTATCCAAACTTTTTAATCCTGCAAATATCACCTTAGCACCTGGTATTAAATATCAGAAGTCTATGAATTGGTATGCTTTCTTATCTCCTTCGGCACTAAAATTAATTTACGTAGCTGACCAGAATATAGCAAATTTGGGGGTTCATGGAACTAAAAAGAAGGAAAACAGTAATGAGTATGAAAAAAGCCAATTAGGATTAGGCGCTATGGCTAGAGTAGGATATTCTAACAAATTCTTTAAAAGATTAAATTATAACAGTGAGTTGATTCTCTATTCGAATTATTTGAATGAGCCACAGAATATTGATGTTAATTGGTTTAATACAATTGGAATTGAAATATTCAAGGGATTCAATCTTCAGTTTAAAGCCGATGCTTTTTATGATCATGATAAATTAAATTCTATAACGGATGCTGATGCAATAGGTGGATTGAGTGCTGCCACCGGAAGGAGGGTTAATATTATACAACAACTATTATTGACTTACAACAGAAACTTTTAGTTACTTTTTGCAAAATCGTAAAAGGTCTGAAAATGAGAATTATCAGACCTTTTACATTTAAGACATAATATTTAAAAAAACTTATGAAACACTCTTTGTCAAAGACTACTTAACAAAATGCTTTAACATAATAACTTCTTGGGTGGTCAAATGACGAAATCTTCCTCTGGCAAGATTTTTTTTAGTGAGTCCGGCGTAATAAACCCTATCCAATTTTTTAACTTCATATTGAAGGTGTTCAAATATTCTTCTCACAATACGGTTTTTTCCACTGTGAATTTCTATTCCTATTTCATCCTTCTTTCCTTCAACGAAATCTATTCCATCTACCTCAGCCTTACCATCCTCCAGCATTATGCCAAGAGCAATTTGTTCGAAATGCTTTTTTGTAAGTGGTTTGTCTAGAACAACATGATAGATTTTCTTAGCTTTATGTGAAGGGTGTGATAATTTTTGTGAGAGTTCTCCATCATTGGTTAATAACAATAGGCCGGTAGTGTTTCTGTCCAATCTACCTACGGGATAAACCCGTTCTTCAACTTTTCCTTCCAATAGATCTATAACTGTTTTACGCGTCCTTTCATCCTTCAAAGTTGTTATGGTATCTTTTGGCTTATTCATCAGGATGTAAACTTTCTTTTCTTCTGGCCTTATGTTTTTACCATCATAACTTATTTTATCTGCAGATTGAACCTCATAAGCAGGATTGGATTCAACCTTACCATTAACCAATATTTTTCCTGATTTTACAAGATCTGCGGCTTGGCGACGGGAACAAATGCCGCAATGAGCGACAAATTTATTTAACCTCATCGGTTCGTCTCCGGCTTTTTTTAAGGTTTTAGAACGGGATGGTATCTTCATCATTTATTTTAGAAGGAATGATTCTTACATTAGGTCCAGAACCTAAACCAAACATACCTTGTTCTTCATCATAAGGAACAAATTTAGCAAATTGTTCCTTAAAAACCATTTTAACGGTATCGGTAGCCCCATTTCTATGTTTGGCAATAATTAATTCAGTGAGACCTCGGACAGATTCCATGGGATCTTCCAATTCATAATAGTCAGGGCGATAAATGAACATAACCATATCCGCATCCTGCTCAATCGCTCCTGATTCCCTAAGATGTGAAAGTTGAGGACGCTTATTTCCAGTCCCTGTTTCCACTTGTCGATTCAACTGAGAAAGTGCAATAACAGGAATGTTTAATTCTTTTGCAAGGCCTTTCAATGCTCTGGATATGGATGAAATTTCTTGTTCACGACTGCTTCTTTTATCTGAACCGCCAATAGTCATCAATTGCAGGTAATCGATAATTACCATTGTAATACCATGATTTTGATGCAATCTTCTACATTTTGCCCGAAGTTCAAAAACATTTAAGGATGGGGTGTCATCTATAAAAATTGGCGCTTCACTGAGTTTTTCGATAGCAAAATTAAGCTGTGTCCATTCGTACTCTTCAAGTTTGGCATTACGCATTTTGCTACCTTCTATTTCCGCTTCCATGGAAATGAGACGATTTACTAACTCTAAATTATTCATCTCAAGAGAAAATAGAGCCACTGGCTTTTTATAGTCCATCGCAGCATTTCTAGCCAGTGCAAGCGTAAAGGATGTTTTACCCATTCCTGGTCTGGCTGCAACGATGATCAAGTTCGATTTTTGCCACCCAGAGGTAAGCTTATCCAGGTTGGGAAATCCAGAAGGAATACCGGTTATACCTTCTGCAGAATGTGAAAGTTCCTCCAAACGCTTCATGGCTTCTCTCGCAAGAGAGGCAACGGTTTTATATCCTTTTCGGAGGTTCTTATCGGTGATTTCATAAAGACTCTGCTCTGCCAAATCCAACATGTCCAAAACATCTTTGGTATCGTCAAATGCATCTTTTATGATCAAACTGCAGACTCGAATCAGTTCTCTTTGAACATATTTTTGGGCAATAATTCTGGAATAATATTCTGTATTGGCAGAAGAACTTACTTTGTTGGACAATTCAAGTATGTAAGGAAGGCCACCAATGGTTTCCAATTCCTCCATTTTTCTAAGTTCTTCAGTTACGGTCAGAATGTCCACTGGTTGTGAATGCTCAAACAATTTCAGCATTGCCTTGTAAATCGTTTGGTGCACAGGGCTATAGAACGACTCAGGCCGAAGAATTTCCATAGCAGTTGAAATGGCATCTTTATCCATCATTACAGCGCCCAATACAACTTCTTCGAGTCCTATGGCTTGTGGTTGTAAACGCTCATAAGCCAAACTAGAAAAATCAGCCGGGCGCTTTCCTCCCGGAGTAGCACTAAAACTTTTATTAGGATTGGTAAGTGAATTGCTCATGTTTTAAAATCAGTGGCAAAAATAAGCTGTATCACATCAATAAAAAATTACATATAAAAAAAGGGTAATGTTAAAAAGACTTTATTTACTGTGGAAAACTTGTTGGTAAAAGCTGGTCAAATTTATAGGTTTTTTGCTACAAATTCAAATTTTCTATAATATGAATTTCGTGTTTTAAATGCAGCCTTCATTATCAAGCTATTATTAATCTTTTTTATAATATTAATCGATGCTTAGTTTGCTGGAAGAGAAATTGAGCAATAAAAAAAAAGCACTCAATTAGAGTGCTTTTAAGATTTTGGATGTTAAAATATTTTTTGTATATTTATTTATTTAATATATATCACTTTGACTTTCCTATATTATCTAATTTTTTTTGAACCTCGCCAACGATTTTGGTTTGGGTCTCCACGTCTGCTTTCGTTCGGACTTGGTCTTTCTCATTATTAACAATATTCTCTTCTGCTTTCTTGATTTTTAACTTAGCTTCTTCTATGTCTTTATGATATGCTATGTTATCTTTTTTTAATTTTTCTAGATTTTTATTGATCTTTTTTAGCAATTCAGCTTCTTTATCAAGTTCTTGCCGAACCATTTCACGTTGAACTTCAAAACCAAATTCAGTCATAAATATTTTTGCTTGTTCAAATTCATTGGGATACTTATTTGAATTCAAGAATCCGGATTGTAAATCAAAGAAAGCAACAATCTCAGAATCTAGAATCAAAGAATAAATGTCCATTGGGTTAGTGCTAAAAATAGTTTTAATCACAGCGCCATTGATATATAACTCGTCTGCCTTTTTATTTTTTGCAAGTTTGCCATAATCTTTTGTGTATCGTTTCCACACTTTTTCAATCATTTTAGATGATGCTTCTGGAATGGTAACTTTAATACCACTTTGCACCCCAAGACTCATTTGACGACTTACCTCACTTACCTGGGCCAGGATTAATCTCCCAGAAAAGCAAAACAAGGTGACCATAAATAATAACTTTTTCATTTTCATAAAATTGTTTAATAAAAAAATAACAATACCTACCAAATTGTTGCCCTGAATAGGCAATCACACATCAATGGGACACTTTTTAAGCTCAAAAAGTTCAAAAAGATTGATATTAAAATGAATAATAGTGAAATGTACAGATTTACCCCATAATTTGCATACTTCTGAGATTTAGTTGAATAAGTTATGATATTTTTAATTTAGAACATTTTAGAAGCTTTTCTTTTAAAATATCCATTGAATAAGATTCTCTCTTTACATTAGCTGCTTTAAACATAAATACAATGAATTCACTATTACATCTAGATAAGGTAAACAAGGAATATGTTAATGTTAAGGCTGTTAACCAAGTTAGTTTTGATGTACCAGAATCCTGTATATTTGGTTTACTTGGTCCAAATGGGGCTGGCAAAACTTCATTGATCAGAATCATTACGGGTATTACAAGGGCTGATACAGGCAAAGTGCTTTTAATGGGTCAAAATATATCCGACTTACAGAATCCTTCTATTGGATATATGCCAGAGGAAAGAGGACTCTATAAAAAAATGAAGGTAGGAGAACAACTTATCTATTTATGCCGCTTAAAAGGATTTTCCAAAATTGAAGCAGAACGATCTGTCGTTCATTGGATGAAAAAACTGGATATTCAGTCTTGGTGGGGTAAAAAAGTGGAGGAATTGTCTAAAGGAATGTCCCAAAAAGTTCAATTTATTGCAACTGTTGTGCACAAGCCAAAGCTTATCATTTTGGATGAACCATTTTCCGGATTGGATCCTATAAATTCAAATATTATAAAAGATGAAATTATTCAACTGAAAAATGAAGGGGCCAGTATTTTGTTTTCCACCCACAGAATGGAACAAGTCGAAGAGCTTTGTGAGGAAATTGTGCTCATCAATAAAGGTAAAGTTGTCTTGAGCGGGCCGGTTCTAGATATCAGAAAAAAATATAAGGAACATGTTTTTGAAATCAAATTCGAAACTGAAATTCCATCTGATTTATCGACTCAATTTGAAACCAATCTTCACGAACAACATCGTATGGTTATTAAGTTGCGTCCTGATGAAACGCCAAATCAAGTGCTCCAGTTATTGATTTCAAGAAATTTACAGATCGTCTCATTCAGTGAGATACTTCCCACTTTTAATGATATTTTTATACGTACCGTAAATGAATCCAACCATGAGTAAACTCGGATTAATCATTAGTAAGGAATACAGCACAAGGGTAAAAAATAAAAAATTTATTTTAACTACGCTACTTACCCCATTAGGATTTTTATTATTTTTTATTGTTGTAATGTTCATTTTCAGTAATGAAAGTGATAAACAATACAGGGTGGTGATTTCTGATCAAAGCCAGGCAAATATGAACGTTCCTGAGAACACGAAGAGGTTTGTATTTACCTCCTCTAATGAACCATTGGACAGTTTAAAGCAAAAATGCAAACAAGACAAACTGGATGCAATTTTGGTTCTTCCTAAATTTGCAGGAATAGAGGTAAAAAACTATACTGCATATTATTATTCTGATAAGACTTTGGATATTGAAATGGAATCCAGGTTGAGTAAATACCTTAATGCAAGCATTCGATCACACAAAATGAAGATCCTAAATCTTAATCAAAGTGAATTGGAAAAACTTGAGACAGATATAGCCATTGATCCCGAACCCATATCAGATGACGTACAGGATAAATCAAGTTATACTTCTAAGATAGCAACCATCTTAGGAGGTGTAATGGGTTATATTATATTTTTTATTATTTTTCTTTATGGAGCATCTGTTATGCGAGCTGTAACTGAAGAAAAGATCAACCGAATAGTAGAGGTCATTATATCTTCTGCAAAAGCATCCGATCTCATGCTCGGTAAAATTATTGGGGTTGGGTTGGTTGGCTTAACCCAAATTTTGATTTGGCTAATCCTGATTCCAATGATTTATTTAGTTGTTTTATCCTTCTCGGGTCTCAAGCCACAGGACATGCAGGAAATGAGCACCAACATGGGGAATCAATCTGTTGAACAAATGGAGAATATTCAGTTTGTCATACAGGAATTAGGCAATTTGAATTGGTTGAATATTTTTATCATGTTTTTACTTTATTTTGTTGGTGGATATCTTGTTTATGCTGCTATGTTCGCTGCCATTGGGGCGGCTGTTGGTGATGATGTCCAGGATTCTCAGTCTCTGACCATGTTTGTAAGTATTCCCATAATCCTTGCCATTTACATAATGTTTCAGGCCATAAGAGAACCGGATAGTAACCTGGCCATATTTGCAAGTATTTTTCCTCTGTTTTCACCAATTGTGATGCCAGCTATGATTCCTTTTGATCCTCCGTTTTGGAGAATTGCCGTATCCTTGTTTGCTCTATTTGGTTTTGCTTATCTAGTTGTTCTAATGGCCGGGAAAATTTTCAGAACAGGAATACTTATGTATGGAAAAAAAGCAAGTATAAGTGAAATTATAAAATGGGTATTTATAAAGCAATAGTTTGTATTTAAAATGACTATTAGCGGTTTTACTTTTATGCGGAATACCGCAAAACTTTATTATCCTTTAGTGGAGTCCATATTGTCCATCTTACCTATTGTGGATGAATTTGTGATTGCTTTAGGAAAAGGAGATGATGACGATATTACGCCCATGCTGCTGAACTCCATTGAAAACAAAAAAATTAAAATAATACATACACTTTGGGATGCTGCGAAATTTCCCAATGGTACAGAATATGCGCACCAGACAGATATTGCAAAAGAAAATTGTAATGGTGATTGGTTATTATATTTGCAATCAGATGAAGTGGTGCATGAAAAATATCATACCATTATTAAAACTTATTGTGAAAAATATTTGAATGATGTAAATGTAGATGGATTTTTATTTGGGTATAAACATTTTTTTGGTGATTATTCTCATTTTATAGATGATCATGGTTGGTATCAAAATGAAATTCGTATTATTCGAAACATTCCGGAAATAAGATCATGGGGAGATGCACAGTCATTTAAAAAAGTGAATCCGGACGATTTTGAACATTATCGACAAAAAAATAAAACCAGTAAGTTAAATGTGGTTCGAATTCCTGCAGAAATTTACCACTATGGTTGGGTAAGACCACCTGCTTTAATGCAAACCAAGTCAAGGGCTATGGATAAAATGTATCATGACCCATCCAAGGTGGAGGAGGAATACAATAGTAAATCGATAAATTTTGATTATGGAAATCTTTCCAGGCTAAATGAATTTAAGGAAACTCATCCTGAAGTGATGAATAGTTTCATGCTTAAATTTAATTGGGCAGAGGAATTAAATTTTAATTCTTCTTATAAACCAAAAAGAAATTTAATGAAACATGAAAAGTTGAAATATAGAATACTCACATTTATAGAAAAAAAATTCTTTCGTGGCAAGCATTTATTTGCCTTTAAAAATTGGAATGTGATTAACAAATGACTTTAGGGTATTTTTCTATACATAAATTTATGCTTGAATGACATTTGAAGATTATAAAAGTCTTGCACCTATTTTGCCCGGAGAACCTGGAATTTACAAGTTTTTGGATGGGAAAGGGATAATTCTATACGTTGGTAAAGCAAAAAATTTAAAAAACAGAATTAGCTCTTATTTTGGCGACAAAAAGCAAATAACCGGGAAGACCAAAGCACTTGTTAAAACAGCTCATCGAATTGAATATACGCTTGTTGAGACTGAACATGATGCATTACTGCTGGAAGCAACTTTAATAAAAAAGAACCAACCTAGGTATAATGTAATGCTAAAGGATGGTAAGAGTTATACATACATTTGTATTAAAAATGAATCCTTTCCACGGGTATTTTTCACCAGAAGAGTAATTCGGGATGGGTCAACTTATTTTGGACCCTACACATCCAAGCACAGAACTGAGACCATACTTGATTTGGTTAAAAAATTATTTCCTCTAAGAACATGTGCACTGAATTTGTCTGAAATGCAGATACTAAAAAATAAATACAAGGTTTGCCTGGAGTATCACATTAAAAATTGTAATGGGCCTTGTGTTGGTCTTGAGGAGGCATTACTTTATAATGAACGGATTGCGCAAATTAAAAATATTCTTAGAGGTCATTTCAAGCCGGTGAAAGATTATATTTTTCAAATGATGTCTACATGTGCAGAGAAACTGGATTTTGAGAAAGCCCAGCAATGGAAGGAAAAACTGATGGTCATGGAAGATTATCAAAGTAAAAGTACTGTAGTAAGCACATCTATTGCAGATGTAGATGTCTTTTCGATAGCACAAGATGAAGAAAACGCTTACATCAATTTTATGAAGGTAATAAATGGATCTATCAATCAAACCATTACTATAGAGGCAGATATCAACCTTGAAGAAGATAGTTCCATCATGTTGTCACTTGCTGTTGAAAAAATTCGCAATCAGTACAATAGTATTGCTCCCGAAATTATTGTTCCATTTTTGATTAATCCTCAAGAGGGAAACCCCATCATTACAATTCCTCAAAGAGGGGATAAAAAGAAATTGCTTGAGTTGTCTGAAAAGAATTCACAATATTTTCTTTTGCAAAGAAGGAAGGAAAAGATTAACAGGACAGCAAAACAATCCCCGGCTGAGCGAATACTTAGTACATTAAAAAGAGATCTCAATATGGAAGATATGCCTCTGTATATTGAGTGTTTTGACAATTCCAACATACAGGGTGCAAATCCAGTTTCTGCATGTGTGGTATTTAGAAATGCAAAACCTTCTAAAAGGGAATACAGACATTTCAATGTGAAAACAGTGATTGGTCCGGATGATTTCTCCACCATGGAAGAGGTAGTATTTCGCCGATATAAACGGTTGTTGGACGAAAATGCAAGATTGCCACAATTAGTCATCATTGATGGAGGAAAGGGTCAACTATCATCTGCCATGAAATCTATCGATGCACTGGGTCTGAGAGGAAAGTTGGTCATCATAGGTATTGCCAAGAAACTTGAAGAGATCTATTTTCCGGAAGATCCTGTTCCCTTACACATCAATAAAAAATCCGAAAGCCTAAAACTTATCCAACAATTAAGAAATGAAGCGCATAGATTTGGAATTAGTTTTCACCGGAACCAAAGGTCCAGATCAATGATTCGTACTGAACTGAACGAAATTCAGGGTATTGGTGAAAAAACAGCCCAAAAATTATTGAGCCATTTTGGTTCTGTAAAGCAAATTCAATCTGCAGACAGTGAAGAAATCAAAAATCTAGTCGGACAAGCCATCACCAAAAAATTACTGGACCATTTTAACAAAATCAGCTTTGAATAAAATGGGTATGAATTCAGTTTTTATGGTCATTGAGTAAAGAAAATTGAATTTAAATGGACAGATATGTTAAATAAAAAACACATCAAGCTAATCTTAGATGCGTGGGCTTGTATTTTTAATGGTTTCTTGTAAGCATGCTTGAATAATACTATCCATAAGGACAATGATCCAACATTACCAATCTAGGGTTTGAACCTTGTGGAATCAAGGAGCTTATGTGCAAGACATTTTGCTCATATGAGAATTTAGGCCAAAAACTTGGAAAAATGATTGAATTTTGTGTTGATCTCTTTGGGAATCAGGCAGAAAGCTATTACCTTTGCATGGCTTTTTGGAAACCCTTTCAAAAAGTCTTTTTTATTATTATAATATATTGATTTTCAGACAAATAAGTAAATCAGAATGGGATTAATTACGAGTATTAGAAAACGTCTATGGGTAGTAACAGTGCTGATGGCACTGGCATTAGTGGGTTTTATTGTAATGGACATGAGTTCCGGAAGGTCTTCCTGGTTTTTTAATAACCCGGATAGTATTGGGGAGGTAGCGGGTGAAAAAATCAGTTGGAAAGAATTTCAAAAAACTGAAAATGTTTTGTACCGTAATGCTGATGTTGACTTTTTTGGTCGAAAAGAGTACATATGGCATCAGGCTTTAGAAAGGGCTATTTTTGAAAAAGAGTCAAAATATAACGGTATTGGTGTTAGTGAGGCCGAACTTCGTGAGTTAGAATTTGGCAACAACCTTTCTCCTATAATTGAAAGAAATTTCAGGGATCCTAATACAGGTCAGGTATTGAGGGAACAATTGAATCAATTCCAAAAAGGTATTGAGAACCAGGACCTCCCGCCAGAAGCTAAAGAGTTCTGGGCTGTTCAGGAAAAAGAAATAATCAAGGACAGAATGGGTAAAAAGTTGGAAAACATTGTCCGAAATGCTTTATACATGCCTAATTTCATGGTAGAACGCCACTTTGAAGAAAGTAATGCCAAGGTGAGTTTTGTATTCAGTAGATTACCTTATGATTTGATTAAAAATGAAGAATTGGACATCAAGGATGAAGACATTGAGAAATATATTGCTAAAAAAGCGTCCATTTTTAGAAATGATGAAGAAACCAGAGATATCAAGTATGCTGTAATTTCTGTTTCACCTTCTTCTTCCGATTCTGCAGCAATCAGAAAAATTCTTGAGGATAAAAAGGAGTCTTTTCGCATTGCATCAAAGGATTCAACTTTTATTGTAACCAATTTAGGTAAATGGGATGAGGCCTATTCTACTACTTCTGAAATTCCTTTAAGTATCAAAGACAGCATATTGAACATGAATGTCGGAGATGTTTTTGGACCATATGTGGAGGCTGGTGAGTATAGATTAAGTAAGATATTAGGCAAAAAAATTCTTCCGGATTCAGTAAAATCCCGTCATATTCTACGTCGGGTGAGTACGAGAGAAGAGTACGCATCTGCTTCTAAATTAATCGATAGTCTCAAAACATTGATTGAGAGTGGTAAGGGACGTTTTGACTCATTAGCCATGCAATTTAGCCAGGATCCTGGTTCTGGCATTAAAGGTGGAGATCTTGGTTATACCACCCTTGGTACTATGGTTAAGCCTTTCAACGATATTATATTCTATAAAGGTGAGACAGGAAAACTATATGTAGTACCGACTCAGTTTGGTCTGCACCTCATTCAGATTACCGATCAAAAATTCATCAGTAAACAACCAGGAATCCGATTAGGTACAATTGTGGAAGCTATTCAGCCGGGAGATGAAGTATTGGATAGTAAATTAAGTGAAGCACAAAGGTTGGTGGAGGAACATAATTCATTGGCTTCTTTGGAAAAAGCAATAGATGATGGAAACACCTATGTGCTTGAGATGGCGGGCAATATAAAAGCGAATGATTACAAGCTTGGCAAACTTGGAGAAAACGCCAGCAATACATGCAGGGATATAATCCGCTGGGCATTTGAGAAAAAGACAAAAGTTGGTGATGTCTCTCCGGAAGTTTATTCACTACAGGACCCTGTTAAAAAATTTACTAATCGTTTCATCGTAGCTGCACTTTCAGGAATTAATCCTAAGGGATTGCCAAAGGCAGCGGCTGTGAGAGATCTTGTGATAGAGGACGTCAGAAAAGACAAAAAATTCGAGATCCTAAAATCTAAAATTGGAACTGTAACAGATATTAACGGGAAATACGGAGAATACGAAGTGAAGGTTGATTCAGCAAGTGAAACTACTGTTAATGGTCAGCAGATTCCAGATTATGGTTATGAACCCGATTTAGTTCCACAGATTGTTAAACAAGGTAAAGGAAATGTTGGAGGCCCTTATCGAGGGGAAAGTGGTGTTTATGTCGCTAAGTTGTTAGATATAACTACCCCTGGAAAAGCAGCAAATCTCGAAAATTTCCGAAGATTTTACAAACACACAGCTTCCAGTACTTGTATGAGTTACCTTGTACAGGCATTAAAGAAGAACTATAAAGTTAAGGATATGAGATCTAAGTTTTATTAATGGTCTTTTAAATAAAAATACAAAAAGCCTCTTTAGAAATAAAGGGGCTTTTTTATTAGGTCTAAAAGATTTTGTTAAAAAAGACGTTATCAACTCATGAATTTCCTATCATCCGTATTAAAATTCGCCCTTTTTATTTTAATTGCACTCTCGTGTAACAGAGTAAAAGTCATTGAGATTAAGAATGATCAGGGGGTTTTGATAGAAAGGATTACCACTAGCCTTAGAGATACCGGAAGACTAAAGGATGGGTTTTATGAAAAATTTGATGAACTAGGGCGACTTTTGGAAAGTGCAAATTATAAGGATGGAAAGTTAGATGGAGAAAGAAAAATTTATGAAAAAGGCCTACTTTATAGCCTTGAAAATTATAAAATGGATTTATTTGACGGACCATACAAAGTTTTCTACCCAAACGGGCAACTCCAACTTGAGTGCCAATATATTAATAACGAAATGAGTGGTACATTGAAAGCATATTATCCTGGTGGACAACTTAAGGAGATTGTGCAGATGAATGGAAGTCAGGAAAATGGACCTTTCGAGGAGTATTATGAAAATGGAAAAATTAAGGCTCAGGGGTCATATAAGAATGGTCCAAACGAAGAAGGATTACTTAATTTATACGACAGCCTTGGAACTTTAATAAAAAAAATGAACTGCAAGGAGGGAATCTGTTCCACCATCTGGTCAACAGAATTGGATAGCACTAAAACTAATTGATATGCCTGATTTTAAACCAGTACAATACACCACTTCGTTAATTAATTTGTCTACAGAACAAAATAGAGTTATTTCAACTTTTACTATTCTTGCTTTCTTTTTGACATCTTGTTTTATTCCTGAAGCAAAGGCACAAACCGGAGGTTATGCTTCATACTTTTTTTTAAATCTCTCTCCATCTTCAAGAAATACTGCACTTGGATCACACGCAATGTCTTATTCAAGTTACGATGCGGGAACGGCATTACTAAATCCAGCTTTGATCAATGAAAAAATGAGTACCTCACTTAATTTTTCACATCAATTTTATTTTAGCCAAATTGGATCAGGGCACTTTTCTTATACTCTTAAACCCGGAAGATGGGGTCTCCAATGGCAGGCCGGAATTCAATACCTAAATTCCTCCTCCATTCCATTGGCAGATATTTATGGTCAGATTAATGGAGAATTTAAAGTTAGGGAATCTGCTTTTTACATTGGCGGAGCGAAACAATTGAATGAAAGAATAAGGGCTGGTGCAAATATTAATTATATTTTTAGCAGCCTTGGTCTTGCGAGCTCTAATGCTTTGGGTTTAAGCATTGGGATGCAGTATTATAATCCAGTAATTAAAACATCGTTGGCATTTGTAGTTCGAAATCTTGGTTTTAGCTTTGATGCTTATGAAAAAGTAAGAGAAAATTTACCATTGACTTTGGAATTAGGTATTTCAAAGCGATTGAAGCATTTACCTTTTATCTATCATATAACTGCCCATCACCTAGAGCGATGGAATGTCAGGTATGATGACCCCCTTATCAGTCAATCTGGCAACTTATTTGAGGAGATAAAGAACAAAAGTGATTTTAATAAAATAAGCGATAATATCTTAAGACATCTTGCCTTTGGAGGTGAGATGCTCTTAGGTAAAAAGGAAGCCATCAGTCTGAGAATAGGTTATAATCATCTTCGTCGTAAGGAACTTAATGCAAAGGATTACGCCTCTTTTTCTGGTTTGTCTTTTGGCATGGGATTTAAAATATCTAAGTTTAAATTAGATTATTCTTATGCACTTTACCATATTGCAGGTGGCACAAACCAGCTAACATTACAGACACAATTGAGTAGTTTTATAAAGGAACGGAATTTATAAACTCATTTTATTTTAAACTTTTGTCCTTATTTGGATTAGGACAGGCATTCGCCTAAATAGTCCATAGAAATTATTTGATAACATTACAAATTGAATGATTTTTCATCAATTATTGGCTCCAAAAATTTTATAGTACGTTTTATTTTTTCTTGTAACCTATTAATAAAATTTTTACGATCTTTTAGATTTCCTTTAGATAGAGGTGCAGATGTGTCGATGATTCGATTAAACCATTTAAAAGTGTAGTCACAAAGTGAGGGATTGTAGCTTTTCATAAAATTTGGATTATCATAGGTATTATAAACACATCGCATTACTTTGCTTTCCACATAAGCAAGAATATTGGTATGTGCTATTTCATTGTTATACAATTCAAAACTACCAACCAGCTTATCAGATTTTTTCATGGATGATTTGTTGGAATTTTCACATAACTCTTCAATATTATCCACCAACAATAATAATTCTTGACAAAGATCCAGGGATGCTAATGGATCTTTCATCAAGCCGGATTCAAGGAAATACCTAATTTGGTTTAGTGTATTGTCAAGAATTCCAACATTCCAAACTTCTATGCTGTTAACAGACATAAATAAGTTTACAATATTTTTGATTTGACGTTTGAAAAGATCATCATTGTCATATTGAGAATAATCAAATGAAATCATTTGGTATTTATCATCTCTCCATACCGTATTATAAAAAACATGGAATTTGAATGCAGCTAGTTTTGGTGATGTACAGTAGTAGAACATTGGGAGTTCTTTTGTAGCATAATATATCGTTGGGTCAAGTCGATATAGACTTTGGAGATCGGTCTCTAATGATTGAAGAAATTGATTTACATTTTTAACATTACCTTTTATTGCCGGAAAATCAAAGTTAATAAGGTTCTCATTTAAACCTAAAATTTCATCAAGACTGATCTTATAATGGGCACAAAGTATCCCTGCCTCTTCAAGACCAATCGCAGACTCACCTTTAATTTTTTTGTAAACGCTTGATTTTTGAATATGCAACAACTCACTAATATCATCGACAAGATTTTTCTTTTCCTTATAGTAAGTTGACTCAATTGTTTTAAAAAGCGTAACGCTTAAATGATCAGGCATTATATCATAATTTATTAGGCACTAAAATAGTTATTTTTGCATAATTGAATTGAGTAGAAGAATGAAAGATACATTTGAAGAACTGCGTAATACCTTATCTGGTGACTTTTATGATGACCCTTTATATACCGGTATTTATGCGACAGATGCCAGCAATTATCAAATAAAGCCGAAAGCAGTCATTTGCCCCAGGACGGAGGAGGATGTTGAAATTGTTATGAAATATGCTTATGAACATCATATACCTTTACTGGCAAGAGGTGGAGGTACCAGTTTAGTAGGACAAACAGTGGGAGAAGGGTTTATCCTGGATTTTACAAAATACATGAATTCAATCTTGGAGCTTAATCCGGAGCAGAAATGGGCATGGGTCCAACCAGGTCTTGTGCGGGATGATCTAAACAAGCAATTATCGGTTCATAGTCTTCATTTTGCCCCGGATCCTGCGACCAGTAGCAGGGCTGCTATGGGCGGTATGATAGCCAATAATTCATCTGGCACAAGGAGCATAATGTATGGTAAAACATTAGATCATGTACTGGAATTGAAAGTTATGCTTGATGACGGAAGTGTCCTTCTGTGTAAAGATGTAAGTGGAAGGGAATTAGAGCAAAAGCTTGAAATGAAAAGTCGGGAAGGAGATCTCTACCGTACATTATTTCGTATTGTAAATGAAAATCAAGCTGAAATCGCAGATAAGTTTCCAAAGGTCATGCGAAGGGTTGGAGGATATAACCTCGATGAGTTTTTAGGGCAAACATGGAATCTGAGTAGGTTAATTGTTGGAAGTGAAAGCACACTTGCCATAATTTTAGAGGCAAAAATTAATTTGGTACCTAATCCAAAATTTCAGTCTGTATGTGTAGTTCACTTTCATTCTTTTTATGATTCAATTGCACATGTTAGAGAAATCGTAAAGTTTGGTCCTGCTGCAGTAGAGTTACTTGATGGAATGTTGATTGAACGAAGCAGAGAAAACCTGGAAACTAAAAATTATTGTGACTTTATAGAAGGAGATCCACAAGGAGCATTAATTGTAGAATTTTACGGTGAATCAAAGGAGGATGCTGAATTCAAAGCAAATCAAATGATTGCTGACCTTAAAGAGCAAAATCTTGGTTATGCCCACCCGCTATTTTCGGATAAACAGAAAATTGAAAACATTTTTACCGTCCGTAAAAAAGGATTAGGACTTTTAATGGGTGTAAAAGGGAATAGAAAACCCATTGCTTTTATTGAAGACGCAGCAGTTCCTTTAGAGAGTCTGGCTGACTATATCATGGAAGTTTTTGAAGTGTGCAGGGAGCATGACACTCCGGTGATTGCATATGCACACGCAAGTGTAGGATTATTACATGTTAAACCATTACTTGATCTCAGGGACCAGGAGGACATTGAGAGAATGAAAAAGATTTCTCTCGCTACACTTGAGTTGGTAAAAAAATATAAAGGATCCTGGAGCGGAGAGCATGGTGATGGCTTGGCTCGCAGTCCTTATAATGAATCATTTTTTGGTAGTAAACTATACCAAGCTTTCAAAGAGGTAAAATCGGTTTTTGACCCTAGAAATATTCTCAATCCAGGAAAAATTGTAGACGCCCCCTCTGTAGATAAAAACCTTAGATATGGTCCTTCTTACAAGGACAAAGCTGTTAAAACAATGTTCCACTATCGTGCTGAGGGTGGTTTTCATGATGCAGTCCATCTTTGTAATGGGGTAGGAGAATGCAGAAAAACGATGGGAGGTACGATGTGTCCCAGTTTCAGAGCGAGTTTGGATGAGAAAGACAGCACAAGAGCCAGGGCAAACGCATTAAGGCTCGCCATAAGTGGGCAATTGGATAATTTGGGACTTAACAGTCCTCATTTATTGGAAGTGATGGATCTTTGTCTTTCATGCAAAGCATGTAAATCTGAATGTCCAAGTAATGTAGATATGGCAAAGCTTAAGTCTGAGGTTTTACATCATCAACATCAGGAAAATGGAGTGGGTATGGCAGACAGGCTGATTCTTTATCAACACAAGTTATCTAATATGGCAAGTGGAACACTATCACCTTTGGCGAATTCACTTTTAAAAAGTAATTGGTTTAGAAAGTTATTGGAACATTTTTCAGGTTTGGATGCAAGAAGGGTCTTACCACTTTATTCATCTAAACCATTCCAACTTAAAACAAATAAGGATATTAGGAGTGGTGCCCGACAAGTGGTTCTTTTTGCAGATACTTATATAAAATTCCATGACCCGGAAATTGGACATTCTGCAAAAAGTTTATTAGAGTATTTGGGCTATGATGTGCATATATTTCAAGAGGGATGTTGCCAGAGACCTGCTATTTCAAGGGGTTTATTAGAACATGCCAAAACCGAGGGAAGGAAAACCCTTGAATCTTTAGAATCATATATGAAAGCAGGATTACCTATATTGGTGTGTGAACCCAGCTGCGCCAGCTCACTTAAAGATGATCTTGCAGACTTAATGGATGATGAAAATTGGTTATCATATAGTCATTTGATTTTTCTTTTGGAAGATTTTTTGATGATTGAGAAATCTAAAGGAAATTTAACAAAAGAAATAAAATTTAAGAGCGGTTCATACTTAATGCATGGACACTGTCACCAGAAATCAATTTTTACTACTGCCTCAATACATCAATTATTTAATCAACAATCTGATGTTGTTTTAAAAGAAATTAATTCCGGGTGTTGTGGAATGGCGGGTTCGTTTGGATACGAAAAAGAGCACTATGTTGTTTCCGAGAAAATTGGAAATCTTTCTTTGTTGCCAGAAATTAGGGAAGCAAATAAAAATGAATTTATTCTTGCTCAAGGATTTAGCTGCAGACATCAGATTGAACATTTCACGGGAAGAAAGCCCATTCATTGGGTGGAATCAGTGGATACAAATCATTAATTTTTATCAACCTTTGTAATATGAAATATTCTGAGGCTATAAATTATATGTACAGCCAGCTTCCTATGTTCCACCGTATAGGTAAAGAAGCATTGAAAAAAGATCTAACCAATATTAAACAACTTTGCAATTATTTTGAGCATCCTGAAAAAAGTTTGAAGTGCATACACATTGCCGGAACCAACGGTAAAGGTTCAGTTTCTCATATGTTGGCTTCCGTTTTGACAGCCCATGGCTATAAAACCGGACTTTATGTTTCACCTCATTACAGGGATTTCAGGGAAAGAATTAAAATAAATGGTAAATTAATTTCAAAAAGATATGTAAGTGATTTTATATCTGAGCATAAAATTTTTATTGAACAACTTAACCCTTCATTTTTTGAAATTACAGTAGCGCTAGCATTTAAGTACTTCAAAGAACAAGAGGTAGATTATGCAATCATAGAGACAGGTTTAGGGGGAAGATTAGATTCGACGAATATTATTGAACCAATATTGAGTGTAATAACCAATATAACATGGGATCATTCGGATGTGTTAGGGGATAGTTTAGACAAAATTGCCAGAGAGAAAGCAGGAATAATTAAAAAACTGGTCCCGGTAGTTATAGGTAGAAAGCAAAAAGAGACCTCAGAGATATTTAAAGAATTTGCAGAATCAAATAAAAGTAATATTTATTTTGCAGAAGATATAGTCACTTTGGATCATGAACAAAATGCTGAAGAAGAAATTGATTTAATACATGTAAGGGGAAAGTTTAAATTCGCCCCTGACCTAAAAGGTCCTTATCAGCTGGAGAATTATCGAACAGCATTTGCAGCAATAGTCATCCTTCAAAAATTAAATATTTTACCCAATGATTTGGATAAAGTAAAAGATGGTTTTGAACATGTTAAATTATATTCATCAATTATTGGAAGATGGGAATTAAGAAGTGGGGAAATAGATGAATTATATGACTCTGCGCACAATGAGGATGGGGTAAGACAATTGGTCACATGGCTTTCCATGCAAACCTACCAGAAAGTGCATATTGTATGTGGATTTGTAAAGGACAAAGATCTGCAAAAGGTACTGGAGCAATTTCCTCCTTCTGCTCAATATTATTTTGCGCAGGCTAAAATACCCAGAGCATTGGACGCACAAATTCTTTGTGCAGAAGCAGCTAATTATAATTTAACCGGCAAGGCTTACAAAACAGTAAGTGGGGCGCTAAAAGCCGCAAGAAACAATTCAGAAAAAGGAGACCTGATTATTGTAACAGGCAGTATTTTTATTGTAGCAGAAATTATTTAAAAAGATGAAAATAGTAATTGCCGTATCGGGTTCAAGCGGATCAAGATATGCCAGGATATTGATTGAAAAACTTCAGGGAATGCAAGGACTTGAACTTGCATTGGTGTACAGTCAGCAGGCGATGGTTAATTGGAAATTAGAGAATCCTGATATCGACATTAACTCATATGCAATAAATTCTTTTGGGCCAAGTGATTTTAATGCACCATTTGCTTCCGGATCTGCTCGGTGGGATGGAATGATCGTATGTCCTTGTTCTGCAGGTTTTTTAGCAAAGGTTGCCTCCGGAATTGCAGAAGATCTTATGAGCAGGGCTGCTCAGGTTATGCTTAAGGAAAGAAAAAAACTTGTTTTAGTTTTCAGAGAAACTCCCTTGAGTTTAATACACATTGAAAATATGAAAACGGTTACTCTGGCAGGAGCGATACTATGTCCTGCGATACCATCTTTTTATTCTAATCCAAACACTTTGGATGAGGTTTTAAGTACCGTTACGGACAGGGCCATCGATTTAGTTGGTCTTGACAGCAAATCTTATCGGTGGGGAAAATAGTTTGGTATACAAATTGTGCTATCTTTGTTGATCAATTTTAATTTAATTAAATTTTAATTTATAATCTAATGAAAACCAATTTATTAATTTTATTCCTCAGTTTAAGTTTGGGAATGATCTCATGCGTTTCTTCAAAGAAACACAAAGCCTTGCAGGCAGATTATGAGAATTTGCAAAAAATGTTAGATACTCAAAAATCTAAAGTTACGGATTGCGAAAATTCCAAAATGGATCTTGAAAAACAGTTAGCTAAAGTTAAAGCTGACCTAAGTAGTGCCAACAGTGAGATTAACAAGTTCCAAGGACAGGTTGCCGAACTTGAAAAAATGAACAAAGCCAAAGAAGGTGAAATCCAAAGAATAAAAGATGAGCTGAGAAGTGCATTTTCATCTGTAAATGCTGCTGACCTTACCATCACTCAGGTAGGAGATAAACTTTACGTATCGCTTCCGAACAAGATTTTGTACCGTAAAGGTTCTCAATCTCTGAACAAAAACGGACAGGCAATTTTGAAAAATCTTGCTGAAGTATTTAAGAAGAATGATCATATGAGTATTATCGTAGAGGGTCATGCAGATAAGTCTCTTGTTAAATCTGATGCCCCTTATAAAGATAATTTGGATCTTTCTACTTTGAGGGCTACTAATGTGGTTAGGTATTTAATTTCTCAAAAAGTTAAAGAGAATCAATTGACTGCTGCAGGACGCTCAAACTTTGAACCAACAGGTCAGGGTAACAACGTTGACAGAAGAATTGAGTTTATTATATCTCCGGATGTAACTAAGCTTTATGAGCTTTCTAAGAAGAAATAGTATTTAAAAAATATCTATATTTTATACCCCTTAACTGAAAAGTTAAGGGGTTTTTTATTTTTCTGAAGTGAAAGTTTGTCTTACTCTTCTACTGATCAGATATTCCGGTCTATTTTTAACCTCTTCAAAAATACTACCTAAATATTGCCCAAGGATACCTATACTAAGCAACTGAATACCGCCAAAGAAAATAACACTTATTAGGATTGAAGACCAACCTGTAACAGCCTCGTGGTAAACAAATTTTGAGACCAGAACATAAATAGCCAATAAAAGTCCAATTAGAACACTAATGAATCCAAGATTCATAGCTATCATTAATGGTTTTTTAGAAAAGTACAACAAACCTTTTATCGCTAACTGTAACATCTTTGTGAAGGAGTAGTGAGATTTCCCGGCAAATCTGGCTTCCCTCTCATATAAAAAAGGTAATTGTTTATATCCAACCCAACCCATTAATCCCCTGATGTATTTATTTTTCTCTTTCAGATCCTTGAAAGTGTCGATTACTTGCCGATCAAGTAATCTGAAATCACCCGAATCCAGAGGTAATTCTACATCAGATAGAAAATTTAATAACCGATAGTAAATGCTCGCAGAAATTTTCTTAAACCATCCCTCTTTCTTTCTGGTCACTCTTTGGCCAAAAACAATATTTGCAGATTCCCTAATTGCAAGATTTAACATTTCAGGAATTATTTCAGGAGGATCTTGCAGGTCTGCATCAATAATTACAGCATATTGACCTCTACATTCATGCAGACCTGCTGATAACGCTTGCTGATGGCCAAAGTTTCGGGAAAAATGCAAGACAATAACCCTTTGGTTCTTATGTGCAAAATCATCTAAAATGAAAGGTGTTTGATCGGTACTGCCATCATTTACGAAAATGATTTCAAAACTGAATGCCAAAGGATTCAATAACTTAATCAGCCTTTGGTAGGTTTCTACCAAAACACTTTCTTCATTATAACAGGGGACAATTAACGATAAATATGGATTTTGATCTGACATTAGCCTTCAATGTTTTACGAAGGTAATTCATTGGAACATAAAAAGCTTATGCTAAAAGGGCTTTACTTAATTTTAAAAGCTGCTTTTAAAGTTCTGACCATATCTAACTTTTCCCAGGTAAAAAGTTCAACTTTTACTTTTTTTTGTTTGCCTTCAGGGGAGACAAAGGTTTTTTCGACTACTCGATTTTCCCTTCCCATATGACCATATGAAGCTGTTTCCGAGTAAATTGGATTTCGAAGTTTTAATCTCTGTTCAATGGCAAAAGGTCTTAGGTCAAAGAGTTTTTCGATTTTTTTAGCTATGGCGCCATCACTTAATTTTACCTTAGAAGTTCCATAGGTGTTGATGTAAAGTCCACACGGTTTAGCCACACCAATGGCATAAGATACTTGCACTAGTACTTCATTACAGAGACCGGCTGCTACCATGTTTTTAGCAATATGTCGTGTTGCATAAGCGGCAGAACGATCAACTTTTGAAGGATCTTTTCCGGAAAATGCACCTCCGCCATGTGCCCCTTTACCCCCGTAGGTGTCTACAATAATTTTTCTTCCTGTAAGTCCTGTATCTCCATGTGGACCGCCAATTACAAACTTTCCTGTAGGGTTAATGTGATAAATAATTTGGTCGTTAAATAATTTTTGAATTCCAGCAGGCAGTTTTCGTTTTACCCTTGGGATTAATATGGTTTTTATATCCTCAGCTATTCGATTGAGCATATTTTTTTCTGCTTTTTCAACCGCATTGACACCCTTCCCAGGCAATATGAAATCATCGTGTTGGGTAGAAATAACAATAGTGTCAATTCTTTGAGGTCTGTTGTCATCACTATATTCTATGGTTACCTGACTTTTAGCATCCGGTCTTAGATAAGTCATCAATTTGCCATCATGTCTGATTTTGGCAAGTTCTTCTAACAGAAGATGAGCCAAGCTTAGAGGAAGTGGCATATAGTTTTCTGTTTCATTACTTGCATAGCCAAACATCATTCCTTGATCTCCGGCACCCTGATCAATTTTTTTCTTACGTTCTACGCCCCTGTTGATGTCAGCGGATTGTTCATGGATGGCCGAAAGAATTCCACAGCTATTCGCTTCGAACATATATTCACTCTTGGTATAACCGATTTTACTTATCACATCCCGTACAATTTTTTGTACATCGAGGTAGGTATTGGTTTTAACCTCTCCGGCAACCACCACTTGTCCTGTCGTTACTAAGGTTTCACAGGCTACTTTGGATTCTTTGTCAAAAGCAAGAAAATGATCAATCAGAGCATCTGAAATCTGATCAGCCACTTTGTCAGGATGTCCTTCGGAGACTGATTCAGAGGTAAATAAATATGGCATTATGATATTTTTTTAAATGAGTTGCAAAGATATTATTCTCTACAAAAAGAAGCTAAATTTATATAAGTTCAATACAAATTAAAGGCTTATACAATATAGTGTTTAAAGAAGCTAGCTATTCGATTATAATGATTGACTTAATCAATATATTCAATAATCTGGAGAAACCTCAAATAAAAACTTAACTCGATTACCGTATTTCTTACCGATTGTTCAACGCCCGGACTGGTCGTGTTGGTGCGTGGATCATAATAGCGCACACCCTGTGGTACGAAAATTTGTCTTGAAATATCTGGTGCAATATGAACCTCGAAACCACTTCTCACGAATTTACTCATGGTAAACTCAGTTCCGATTCTTAAGGATACACCATAATTCCAACGTTGAACAAAATCTTTGTATTCCTGATAAAATTCAAATTTAGATTTCAAAGTATACTCACCCCTTAAACCAAGGCCATAGAATGCATTCAATTTACCTTTACGAAAAAACTTTTTCATACCCAGCTCCAGTACCAGATTATGAAAATGCATCCCAAATGTGGATCCTGGAAATAGGTTGCCATTCACATCCACAAATTGATTAATCCTTAGTGCAGACCCCTTAAGGTGATAACCTAATTGACTATACAACACATTTCCTGATTCAGATTCAGAATCAGCAAAAGCATCAACATGATAAATAAACAGTGGTGCACGATCACTTCCTGACCAACGTTGGAGACCTAATCCTGGTCCAGCTTTAACTCCATAACCATTGGCCTGACCAATTAAATTAGTCCAAAACAAAAATGGCAATAAAAATAAAATGACTTTCTTCACCCCACAAAGTTAATCGATTGATGTTTATGGAATTTTTTTTTCTAAATACTTGTTATAGAGTTTTTAATTTAAATAAACCCATGTATGAATTTGAATGATTTACTAAGTCAACACTTACCAGATGAGATGTTGGCACAAATGGCAGGAAAAGCCGGTATCCAGGATCCAAATATCGGCGTAGCAGCTTCTAAAAGTGTGATTAACACCTTGATGCAAGGTCTCCTAAACAACAGTTCTAGTGAATCTGGAGCGGAAGGACTTCTTGGTGCATTAGATAGGGATCACAATGGCAGTATATTGGATGATGTAATGGGTTTTTTAGGAAATTCAGGTCAGGCCGCTCCGACACAAATGACAAATTCCGCAGGTATTTTAGGACATATTCTGGGTTTTAAGCAGCAAAATGTTACAAATGGTATTGGTAAAGTTTTTGGTATGGAGCCTTCTACTGTGTTGAGCCTAATGTCTATGCTTGCCCCAATTGTTATGGGTTTGATAGGGAAAGCTAGGGCAAATAATCAAGTTGATCAAACCAACATCCAGCAAGTATTGGGTTCAACAGTGCAACAGCAAACTGAGCAAAATTCAGGTCTTGGCATTTTTGGAAAATTGTTAGATTCAGACGGTGATGGTAACATCTCAGATGATCTGCTTCAAATGGGAATGAAATTCCTATTAAACAGATAATTAGTCAACCAAAGCAGGCGTTTGTATAATAAGCCTTCAATAGAAAATAATTCCGTTTTTTCGTTTTGAAATGGAATCCTTAAGACCCCTTGAACCACCAAGGGGTCTTTTCAAGTCCAGGCATTGTATTGATTTTTAGATGGTGGCTTCTTCAAAAATAAAAAACCGGAGGTTACATTTAACCTCCGGTTTTTCCAGTAGTAGGTAAAATATATAAATCTTTAAAACAATTGAAGGATGGTTACTTCAATGCGGTCATTAATTTGTCTTCCCTCATAAGTCTTATTATCTCCAACAGGGTATTTTGAACCAAAGCCCTTTATATTAATTCTTTCAGGTTGAATTCCAACAGAAACCAATTGACTCTTGATATACTCAACCCTATCCTGGGTTATTTTTTCATCTTGTTTAGGGTTACCATTGTTGTCCAAATAAGATTCCATTTTGATTCTTAATTTTGGAAAAAGCAACATTATTCTCCCAAGGTCATCTATTTCAAGTCTTGATTTTTCCTTTAGTTTGGCTGTGCGGCCATCCCACCTTATATCTATAAACTTAAATTGTTCTCCATAGTCATAAATTCCATTTTTAATGAAGGTTGTAATTTGCTCTCCAATGTTTCCTTCAACCATTTTAGGCTCAGCCAATTTTTGAAGAGCGGACTTAGTCTCTTCACTCAATGGTGTGGTATACATGAATGAACTATCCGGTGAAATTGACTGTACTGGTGGCTTACTGGAAGATTTTACTCCTTTTTCGTTTTGACGACACTGAAAGATTACCATCAATGTAAAAGCAAGAATCACCTGTATGGCTCCGGCACGTGTAATAATCATTGTAGTTAATTTATTCATGGCTTTTGATATGAAAAGTAAACGAATGTGGATGATATTATGTTTTGCAAATGAATCCAAATTAACAAAATATTAAAATAATAGTTATGATATTTTAATATTACAGAATATTATTCTGAATAATTCTATTGAATTTCAAATTTAATAGCAAATATAATAAATTTATTTAATATGTAAACATTTGTATAAATTGAATTTAAGTTTTTCAAACTGCATGGATAATTTCCAATTTAATGGTCATTTTTGATTTAGAAAATTGACTTATCTTCGGCTGGATTTAAACAATTAAGCTATGAGAGAGCCACTGCATATGAATTGGCCGGAGAAGAGTATATTATTAAATTACCTGAAAAGTACCCAGCCATCTTTAGAATTAAAGGCCCGGATTGACGAATTAGTACTTGAATTGGGGGACTCACGGGATCGATTATTTAATTCATTTAATAGTCGAATTGCATATTTATTTCATAAAAAATGGATAAGTAAAAGGCTTTATCATTTGCTGTTCATTTACCGCCAGAAAATTAATGAATCCGCCTTGTATCCAAATGACGCAATAAATCAAATTGGTGTAACGGTGTTTCTCGAATTGTTAAGTAAATTAAATGGTACTACAATTCCACAGAACCTGGAAGTATTTACGGAATTTGAATTTTATGAAGATTTAAAAGTCCTCAACAAAGGTCAAGGTTCATATAGGGTAAGTTTGCAGCAAATGGATGCAGAAAAAATTTACATTAGTTTAGAGTCCTATGATTTTCAAATGCTTGAGTTACATACAAGTAGAATAGACCCACAATATTTAAACCAGATCAGAAAAGCGATAGCAATTAATGGATTTCCCATACCTGCATATGTGCATCATTTAGAAGATAAAAGTGGATATTGGGTTTTTGAAGACATTGTGATTTTTCCAGATTATCTCGTAGATGTTACTTCAGTTGCAGAATGTTATTCCGAAAAAAATTCTTCATCCCTCAAACATTTTTTCAACCTGTTCCAACCCAGATCAGCTAGTAAAAATATTTTAATAGGAACTACTGTAAATGAATTTCTGGATGAGCTAATTATTAATCCAACTTTGAATTATGAACAATTAGCTTCAGCAGTATTTAATAAATACCCATTGCCTTTATCATTGCTGGAGGAGCAGGAGTATATGGACTATAAAAAAGTAACCAAGGATCATTTTGATAATCTCCAAAAAATAGTTCAAAACCGTTTTGAAGGATTATATGATAAATTGGATGTAGTTCATTTGGAACCAAGCTACTATTCAGACAGTTATGGTATTCAAGGACGATTGGATGTACTATTCGCATCACCTGAAGGAACCCGCAAGATAATAGAATTAAAAAGTGGAAAACCATACAATACGGATTCAAGTGGAATCAATACCAGTCACAAGGGACAGGCATTTCTATATAATCTTTTAACCCAATCTGTATACAAAGACAATCAAAATAGTCCGTGTTACATTTTGTATTCTTCACAAACAATAAATAGTTTACGTCAATCTATACCAAATCATAAAATAAAAAAAGATTTATTAATTGTGCGCAATTCAATTGTGCTGATGCATTATCATCTTGCATTTACCAATCCTGAAAATGGTAGTTTTTTAGACAAGGTTCAACCAGAAATGATTAAAACTCTGGATAGTTTTGTAAAGCGTGACGCAGAAATTTGGATTAAAACATATTGTGCTTTAGATGAATTGGAAAGCAAATATTTTAAGTACTTCTCATATTTTGTTGCCAGAGAACAGCTGATTGCCAAGACTGGATTAAGTGGTTTTACTCAAACTGCAGGATTAGCTTCGCTGTGGTTGTTCAGCAGAGAAGAAAAGGAAATGCAATTTAGTATTCTGGCGGACCTTTTAATTATAGAAATTCAACAAAACGATAATGACGCGCCGGTAATTTCTTTGGAAAATAAGTTTGCACAAAATTTATTGACAAGTTTTAGATTGGGAGACACTTTGGTTTTTTATCCGGAATTTAGTGACAGACAAGGTATATTGTCTCATCAGGTGTATAAATGTACATTAGTTGGTTTAAGTCATTCACATTGTCAAATTCGATTGAGAGGTAGACAATTTGATACAACTTCATTACCACTAAATACTACTTGGAATCTGGAGCCTGATTCGCTTGACAGGTCATTTTTGCACCAGTATGAAAATCTATACGAGTTTGCGCGATCCCCAAAAGTTTATCGGGATAAAGTTTTAGGGCGAATTCCACCTGAGATAACTCCTTATAAAATTTCAAACCATTCAAATTTAGATCCTAATATATCTGGACTTGTTGAAAAAGTTCTTTCTGCTAAGGATTATTTTTTAATATGGGGTCCACCCGGTTCTGGTAAGACCAGTATTGTTATCAGAAATCTGGTAGAGGTATTGATTAATCAAACCCAGGAGAGAATTTTATTGTTGGCTTATACAAACAGAGCAGTAGATGAGATTTGTGAAGCTATTGAATCTATAGATACAAGTGCAGCCTTTGATTTTGTAAGAATAGGTTCAAGATATGCAATTCAAACTAAGTTTCAGAAAAATTTACTTGATTTTCGTTTGAGTGAATTGTCATCAAGAGAAAGAATCAAAAAATTTATTCTGGAGAAAAGAATTTTCACTGCGACAATTGCCTCCATTCAGGGAAAAAAGGAGTTGTTTGATTTAACCAAATTTGATACTGTAATAATTGACGAGGCTTCTCAAATACTAGAACCCAATTTAGTAGGTCTATTGTCAAAATTTAAACGATTCATTCTCATTGGTGATCATTTGCAACTTCCTGCGGTTAGTGCACAACCAGAAACTTCGACTATAATAAAAGATATTGAATTGAATAAGTTAGGCATTAAAAGATCCAGTGATTCATTTTTTGAGCGATTGTTTCATCAGTGTCAAAGTAATGGGTGGACGCAGGCATATGATATGTTGTCTAAGCAAGGCAGAATGCATCAGGATATTATGAAATTGCCTTCCAGATTATTTTACGAGCAAAAACTTGGACTGATGTCTGAGGATAAAAACTCAAGGCAAACAATTCGCTTAAGAGATAAATTTTTAAATGTGAAATCTGGACTTGAAGAAATATTAACTTCAGAACGAACAATTTTTATACCCTCTGAAAACAAAGAAGAAAGTTACTTTGCAAAAACTCATGATTACGAAGCCCAAAAAATAAGTTTTCTGGTAAAAATAATTTATGAGATATATAATAAAAATAATATTTTATGGAATGAGCAAACATGTGGAATCATTACTCCATATAGGGCACAGATATCTAATATCAGAAAGAATCTGGCAATAGAAGGTTTACAGGAACTGCCCATTAAAGTGGATACTGTGGAGCGCTATCAAGGCAGTGCTAGAGATATAGTTATTTATTCAGCTTGTGTACATAGCGTCAGGCAACTTTCGCAACTTAGTAACGAGTCCGTGATCGGTCTGGATAAAAGATTAAATGTAACACTTACGAGAGCAAAGGAGCAAATTATAGTTTTTGGGGATCCTCTTGTGCTTTCGGAATCCTTAATTTATAAAACCTTAATGGATGAATATTTCAATCTTGAATTATAATTTATAAATATTAATTTGCTATCTGATCCCAATTTGTTTATGCGTTTGTAGGCTTAGTCGCCATTTTGGATTTTCTAAGCAGTACTTAATGGCTTTTTGTATATTTTCTAAAATATCAACCCCATCCATCGGTTGAATGTAAAAATATTCGAAATCAAAATTTTGGAAGGAATCAGGCTGTAGATCTTGTTGAGGGAATATAAATTTTAATTCATTGCCTTTCGCAACCAGAATATTTGTGTTTGGCTTCGGACTCAAGCACACCCAATCTACACCTTTTGGTACATTAAAAGTGCCATTGGTTTCAATGGCGATTTCAAAATTATATTTCTTGATTTCGAAGATTAATTCTTCATCTAATTGCAATAGCGGTTCGCCTCCAGTACACACCACGTAGGGTTTGGCTCCGATTTGGTCAGGCCATAAATCTTGAATTTGTTTAGCTAACTCCTTTGCGGATTTATACTTTCCTCCATAGGTACCATCCACACCAACAAAATCCGTATCACAAAAACTACATATTGCTTTTACACGGTCTTCTTCTCTTCCAGTCCAAAGATTGCATCCTGAAAATCTTAAAAATACAGCCGCTCTGCCTGATTGCGCACCTTCCCCCTGAAGAGTATAGAATATTTCTTTTACGGAATATGTCTTCATAAATTAATCTGAATATGTAAATGTGAAATTATTTTACTGAATTTACATTCCAATTATTTTCTTAAATTTTTAGATTTACTATGTTAAATTTGGTAAAACGTGTATTCGGAATTCATGAAAATTTTCCACAGTATATGTTCTAGACATTTCTTCCATATTAAGCTCATTTTTTATTTTGTTGCCGAAACCAACGAAAACCAATCCCCTCTTCTCAGACATCTTCATATCAACAACACTATCTCCGATTAGAACGGATTGTGCAAATAAAAGTTCCGGAAATTGTTGTTTTGCTTGATCTAACATTCCTGGTTTTGGTTTGCGGCATTCACAGGCGTCCTGAACAAGATGAGGACAGTAATATATCTCACTTATAGAAACATCATGTTCTAAAAAGCTTGCTTTCATTTTTTGATGAATACCATCCAAATCAGACTCACTCATCAAACCTTTACCAATGCCTTGCTGGTTGGTGACAATAAAAATGTGTTTAAATTCTTTTGCAATTAAAGGTAATTCAAGGAGTACATCGCCAAGAAATTCAAATTCCCCAATACTTTTTACATAATCCTTTTCTCTCAGGGTGTTAATGACGCCATCTCTATCCAGAAATAAAAATTTATCTTTTTTAATTAAGCTTAAGTGCTCAGGGAGGTACGATTGCGATTTTTCGTAGTCAATAGGTATGCCAATATCGATAAAAGGAACATCTTGGACATCCCCAAATATATTTTCAGTTGAAGCATACCTTTGAAGAATTTCCGTTTCAAACGAAAATATTTCCGGCAACTCAAGGCCTGATAACCAGGATCTGGAAAGGAGATATATACCACCATTAATGAGTCCGTACGATGAAGGCTTTTTTTCAAGAAATTGAATTATTTTATTTTCATCATCCAAAAGGACAGTACCATACCTGTCCGGATATAACATTGGTTTTAATGCTATGGATATATCTGATTTTTTGTATAAATGAAATTTATAAAGACTTTCTATTGAAATGGGATAGAATGTATCCGCATTGAGGATAAAAACATGATCGGAAGTGCATTTTTTTAACGAGAAAAGAATTGCTCCTCCGGTGCCTAAAGGTTTTTCTTCAACACAAAATTCTGCAGGAAGGTTTGGAAATTTTGATTGGATATAGCTTATTACTATTTCATTTTTATAACCCAGGGAAAAAATGAATTTATCTGTTTTTTCTGTGAGCAGATATTGAATTAAATAGTCAAGAAATGGCTTACCATTTACTAAGGCTAAACATTTTGGCGTGTCGGGAATCAAATGCTGAAGCCGCGTTCCAAAACCACCAGCAAGTATGATGCATTCTCTCAATTGTGCGAAATTAGGATTGGAAATACATATCTTCGACCATCTGACAAATGATATGCCCGATCATAATATGGCATTCCTGAATACGAGGTGTATCCTCTGAGGGCATGGCGAGATTTATATCGCATATATCTTTCATGATACCACCTTTACTTCCGGTAAGTCCTATGGTTGCCATACCAATCTTTTTTGCCTCTTCTAAGGCGAGTACAATATTTTTTGAATTACCCGAGGTACTGATTCCAATTAGTACATCCTGAGGATGACCCACACCATGAATGAGACGAGAGTAAACCACATCGTAACTATAGTCATTGGCTACAGCAGTCAAATAGGATGTATTGGTATGCAATGCTTCTGCCGGAAGTGCCTTACGGTCCTGATAAAATCTTCCTGAAAATTCTGCTGCAAGGTGTTGTGCATCTGCTGCGCTACCACCATTCCCGCAAAAGTATATTCTACCAGAATTTTGAAGTGAGTGCAGAATTTTATGAGATGCTTCCAGAATTTTAGTTAGTGTTTTTTCATCTTCCAGTAATAGTTGTTTAACTTTAATGGAATCAGAGATTATATTTTTGATCTGTTTCATTTTATTGATTGCTTTTCCAACTTCTTACACCTTGTGTTGTAAATTGATATTTCATAAAGTAACCGCCAAAGTCATTAAGTCTCTCCATAACGCGGTATTTTGTATTTAGTGGGCAGTAGAAAAACATAAACCCTCCTCCACCTGCTCCGGAAATCTTACCACCACTCGCTCCCGCATCTTTAGCAGCATGATAAATTGCATCCAGATTGTGGTTAGATATGTTGTCAGCCATTTTCTTTTTTTGCTCAAAACCATAATCCAGAATTTCACCAATCATCTGCAATTTTCCCTTCAACAAGGCATCTTTCATCATTTTACTTTGTTCTTTCAAATGATGCATCGCTTCGATGGAAGAGATTTTCTTTTCCGTGACGTTTTGTTGTTGCGCTGCAATAATGTCGGATGAACTTCGGCTGGTTGCAGTAAAATACAAAACAATATTGTGCTCCAGTTCATTCAAATATTCCTGACGAATTCTTAATGGATTTACGATTACCTGGTCTTCTTTATTGAATTCCATAAAATTGACACCACCAAAAGTGGCAGCATACTGATCTTGTTTTCCTCCGGCCAGACCAAGATCAATTCTTTCTATCTCATAGGCCAGATGGGCAAGGTCATAATCACCAAATGGCAAATTAAGCATCTCTGCAAATGCTTTAATCATGGACACCATTAGCGTAGAGGAGGTTCCAAGACCACTGCCAGGAGGAACATCCATAGAAGTAGTTAGTCTAAGTCCTCTGGAATTTAAAGATCCGTTCTGAAGAAGTCTGTTGTACAATCCACATTGCAAGCCTAAACCCATATTTACAGGAACAGGGGTGCCGGATGGAAACTTGAGAGATTTATTTTGATCTATGGACTTAAACTCTATTACAGGCTCATCCAATAATTCAAGACTCGAATGAGCAAATAAAGATACTGTTGCATTTAATATCGCCCCTCCAAAAAGATCACTATAGGGACTGACATCTGTGCCTCCACCGGCTAGTCCAAGTCTAAAAGGTGCTTTACTTCTCCAAATCATGTTGCAAACTTAAAATACTTGAAATCAAAGCTGGCCAACTTAGTTTCTTTTTTTCTTCCAGTAAATTTTTTTGAAAATGACCAGGGGGATAATCAAAAAAATGCTTAATTGCCGAAGCTATATCTTTAGCGTTTGGTTCACAAACTAGCCCAACTTTTTCATGTGGAACTAACTGCGGTAGTGCTCCAACGTTTGTAACGATCATGGGTTTTTCAAAGTGGTAGGCCAAAGGTGTAACACCACTTTGCGTTGCATTCTTATAAGGTTGGACAACTACATCGCATGAGGATAAATAATACTTTACTTCGCTATCTGCTATAAAATGAGTGCGCAAAATAATTTTATCTTGTACATTTAAAGTTGTGATTAAATCCAAATATGGTTGAGCATCTTCATAAAATTCACCTGCTACAACCAGTTTAATTTCGGAATTTTTCAAAATTGGATCTGCAAAAGCCTTTATCAACAAATCCAGCCCCTTATACTTTCGGATAAAGCCGAAGAATAAAGCAATTTTGGCTGTTTTGGAAATTTCTAGAAAATCCCTTGCACTGGAAACATCTATTTTATCACCAAAATTATCGTAAAGTGGATGATCAACTATTTTGAACTTAGCCTCCGGCTTGAAAGTAAGTAAATCATTATTTACTTTTTCGCTCATGGTAATAAAAGCATGCGGAGATTTTAGAAAATATCTTGTGAACCACTTATCCCCAGGTCTTTTCTCATGCGGTATTACATTATCGGCAATGCAAATAATTCGGGTAAAATTATTTTTTTTTACTCTATTAAGAATGGTCCCCAGACAAGGCCCCATAAAAGGAAGCCAGTACCTTACAATGACAAGATCAGGTTTTTTCTTGCGCAGAAGATTACCAATTCTAATCCAGTTAAATGGATTTATTGAATTTATGCATACTTTAATGTTCAAATTACTTGGAGCCGGCTCATCAGAATATTGCGTTGTTCCAGGAAATAAAAAACCAGGGTATTGCAAGGAGAATGTAAAGATTTCAGCATCCCATCCTGCTTCCATAAAGGCTCTCGTCAGTCTTTCGTCAAATGATGCCAACCCACCTCTTAGAGGGTGCGCGGGCCCTATAATGACAGTGGAAGCCATTTTATCCTAAAGTTTTTGTGATCAGGTAATGGTTCCTTTCACTGGAATTTCTGGAAATTAATTCAGCTATAAAACCAGTCAGAAAAAGTTGAGATCCGATAACCATCATGACCAGACTTATATAAAATGCAGGCCTACCAGCCATGCCGTATACATTGTATGCGTATTTGGTAAAAATCAAATAGCACACAAAACACAGTCCAATAAAAAAGAAGCTCAGCCCTAAAGATCCAAAAAAATGCATAGGTCGCTTGCCAAATCTACCAATAAAAAGAATGGTGGCCAGATCGAGAAAACCATTTAGGAATCGACTCACTCCGAATTTAGAATGACCATATTTCCGAGGCTGGTGGATGACCACTTTTTCCCCCACTTTACGAAATCCAGCCCATTTAGCGATCACAGGAATATAACGGTGCATTTCACCAAACACCTCGATACTTTTAACAACATCTTTTCGATAAGCCTTAAGTCCGCAATTCATATCATGTAATTTGACCCCGCTCATCCACCCTGTGACTCTGTTATAAACTTTGGAAGGAATATTTTTTGTAATTGCATTGTCGTATCTTTTCTTCTTCCATCCGGAAACTAAATCAAAACCTTCTTCTTTAATCATCCTGTACAGTTCCGGAATTTCTTCTGGGGAATCTTGTAAATCAGCATCCAAAGTAATCACAACATCACCTTCACAGGCATGAAAAGCCGTATTCAAGGCTGCAGACTTGCCATAGTTTCTTCGGAATTTAATTGCTTTTGCTATTGTAGGCTGACTTAAGTGAAGTCCTTCCATCACATTCCAGGTATTGTCGGTGCTGCCATCATCTACAAACCAAATTTCGTAACTCAATTCAAGCGGATCCAGTACTTTCTGAATCCAATGCAGCAGCTCAGGTAGTGACTCCTCTTCATTGTATGCCGGAATAACGATGGAAATGTCCATAGACTTTGATTTCAGGTCACAAAGATAAACAGTATCCTAATATATTAAAAAATATTTATATATAAAATCATGTTAGATAAAGATCAAAATCATTATTTGACAATCTTCACATTATTTTAACGGCCATTCTAAAACCCTTGGTCTATTTTTGGAGTCTAATTAGTAAAATAACAAATGAAAAATTTAATATTAGTTTTTGGCATATTTCTAGTTTTCGGGTTTTCATCCTGTGATGCACAATTTGGGAAGCTGCTTAAACAAGTAGGACTGGAAGAGTTAAATACAGATGAGATTGCTGCCGGTTTGAAAGAAGCATTGAGCAAAGGAACCTCTAAAGGTAGTGATCAGTTATCCGTAAAAGATGGTTTTTATAAAAGCATTTACAAGATCTTATTACCTCCTGAAGCCAAAGCCGTTACAGATAAATTAAAGCTTATTCCCGGATTTGATAAAGTGGAAGAAAATATGTTGGAGAAAATTAATCGCGCAGCTGAGGATGCTGCGATCAAGGCCAAGCCAATTTTCCTTTCCGCTATAAAGCAAATGACTATAAAAGATGCATGGAACATCCTTAAAGGGGAAGACAATGCCGCAACTCAATACCTTATGCGCACCACACAAACTGTATTATACGCCGAGTTTAAACCGGTAATCACGGAGTCTCTCAATAAATTTGGTGCTTTAGATTATTGGTCTTCTGCAGTTAATAAATACAATCAGATTCCTTTAGTGAAAAAAGCAAATCCAGATGTAGCAGATCATGTAACAAACAAAGCCCTTGAAGGATTATTCAAAAAAATTGCTGAAGAGGAAAATGACATACGTCATAATTTAGCTTCCCGTACCACAGATTTACTCAAAAAAGTTTTTGCAAAACAGGATAAATAAACCCCTGGATTATTTTGGATCTTACTAGATGATTACAATGTAATTATTGATAGGTTATTATCGGATAAGAATAATCATTGGTTTAACTCTTTTTTCTCCATTATTTAAATTCGGGATCAAAGTGTACCATCCACTTGGAAAATTAGAAATTAAAGCTACAGAAAGATTCGATGCAACACATTTTCCTGAAAAGTCAAATAAGGAAAATTCAAGACCATCTAAATCAGTTCTCAATAATTCACTAAGAAGGCTGGAATATTTATTTTTCTTTTCGAATTTTGTAAGGGTGCCAATTTTTTTCTCATAACAACCAATGTCAAAGTCCTGCCATTGAGGTCTTGCATTACCAATTAAATCATCTTTGACATCATTATATACTAAAGAGCTCCCGGAATTAATGGCTGGTGACATTTCCTGGAGTTCAAAATTCTGCTGATTTATATTTTTAAAAACGGTATTTAAATCAGAGGGTACCAAGATGGAATGTATGTCATTACCAAGAGATTGCCAAAATTTAAGATTCTTACTACAACCATCACTTTCTTCACAGAATTTATCGCTTACCAAATTGTAATCACTTAGAATTTTTTCCTGTGAGTAAATTCCTTTGTCCAAGGCAATTGCACCTTTCCAGGGGTGTAGATTAATAAGGATGTTATTATTTATGAGTATGTTTTTTGAATCGTCTACAATATGAATACACCATCGTCCATCTACCGGAACAAAAATAGTGTTGTTGAATATTTTAACATCTGAACAGCCTTTTGAGGCATCCCCATGAAAAAGAGTAATGCCGGAACCTTCATGATTGTTGTAAATTAAATTGTTTGCAATCAAAGCTCTATTCAATCCCTGAAAATTCAAACCCGCAGCCTTTCTATTTTCAAATACAATATTATGTGTACAAATGATATCTTCACTGTACCCCGGAGTTCCACTGCTTACATCAGGATTGATTTGAATGCCACTTGCTTTATTGTAACTGGATGAATTGTACCGAATGAGAACTCTGTCACTGTTGTTGGATACATAAATACCGTGTTCTCCGTGAGATCTCGTACAAATGTTATGTTCTATCGTAATGTCATCCGTGTATCCTGTAAAAATTCCCCGGAAGCAACTATCGCATTCATTGTTCAGAATCTTTATGTTATTCGCCAGGACCGCACGGATTCCTTCTTTAAGCATTCCATGGATTTTAAATCCTATTATATGAACAAAGTCGTTGTTCTCAATATTGATTCCATTATTTCGATAAAATCCCGAAGTAATCCATACCTTTTTTCCTAAGGCAAGGTAAACAATAGGATTTCCTTGAGACCCACTATTTTTATCTCTGTGGTCGAAACCACTGTAATAACCGTCCAGTACCAAAACACTGTCACCCGCTCTCACAATGTTCGTTGCAGTTTGAATTGTTTTGAATGCAGTATTTGGTGTCAGACCATTATTTGAATCTGCACCCAAAGGAGAGATGTAATAGTTTCTCGAATTGCTTGTTTGTAAAAAAATTATAAAAGAGCTTAGTGTTAAGACGAATTGGTAAATATTTCTTGAACTCATCTTTGATAATTTTTATGTAGGAAATTATTGAAAGTCAGATTGCAAATCTTTTAAAAATCCAATCCCAGTGAAAGATGCGGTAACGGGTTGCTAAAACCATATCGATCAACCGGCCAGGCGTAATCAAATCGAAGAAAATATCCAAATAATGAAGAACGAAGCCCCATTCCCATTCCGGAAATAACGGGATCTCTTTTATAAATGACATCCACAATTACTGCTGGGTTTTGAGCCCTTATTTTAAATTCTTCTGCCTCCTTTATGTTTGGAATCAATCCATTCCAGCTTAGTCCAACATCCGTAAAACAAATGAATTGAAGATTTCTTAAAAAGCTGTTTTTCCAGTTTTGATTGAGAATATATTGAAAAAAAGGAACCCGCAACTCAGTACTGAAGACGGCTGCTGATGAACCTTTCCGTGCCCCAATTGGATGGCCGCGAACTTCAGTTACTTGTTGTGAAAAGGCAAATTCCTGATCGGTGATGGATACAGATTCTGTGCTGTATTTTGGTATCAACCAATTCTCTGTTCCGCCAAGATGATTCAACAATCTTTGTTGTCCAAAAGAAGCATTTAGATAAAAGCGGTTGGCAAATACTGAGTGACGAAGAATGGGTAAGTGATAGCGGGCATCTAAACCAGCAATCAGCAACAAACCCTTAATTGGATTCACCTTAATCCCATCATGCAAGCTTGTATTTATCCTTTTAGCACCTTCAAAGAACAGCTTGATTTGATAGCCTTGTTTTAAATTTAAAGATAGATCCATCGCATCATCAAATACATATTCTATCCGAGTACCAATGCTTTGTATATTTCTACCCAGGCTATCCAGACTTTTAATGTCTGAAGAAAGCAGAAATTGATGGTCATTTCTAATGGTATTGTTTAATCGAAAACTCTGATATGGATCAAGCGCATATTTTAACTGATAGTTGAGGAGAATAGTATTTGAGGCTAATCTCCAGGAATTCAAATTTCCATTTGGAATGTTCTCCCTATCCGATTTCCGGTAAATACCAAAAACATGATCCCATCTTTTTTTATTGTTTTCCAGGAGCACATAGGCTTCAGAGCCAATAAAATCAGTTGGAATTCTGACTCCACCTTCAAGATGATAATTTTCCAGGACTTCTTTAACTCTTATTTTAAATAGAATGCCAATATTAGGAGGGTTATAGTCTGGATTAAAACCTGAATAAGTATTTAATCCACCGAAAAGCAAATCATTATTCAGATCAGCCGAAATTTCTTCAATTCCAAATCTTTTTCGGTAGGCAATGGATAAGTTTGGATTAAATTTTATTATTTCTGAAATCTTATTCTCGTATAAGTTTTCTTTATCTAAGTCGGAATCTTCATAGTTAATCTTTTTCCTATCGAATTCATTAAATATAACTTCTTTTACACCAACCGGGTCACCAAATTTTGAAACAAAAAATGAAATAGTTGAATCTTCTTTAGGCCCTAGAATCGAATCAATAGAAACTAATTCCTTAGGTTTTATTAAAGGTGTTGTAATTTCTGAAATTTGAGGCGCTAATTTTAACTTTTGATCTAAAGTAGTGAGAGAATATTCATATTTATTTCTATATTTTTTATAGATCATCAACATTTTGTTAAGGTCGCCTTTTAAGGATATATTCTCCAATTGATTATCGCTTAGATCATATCTGTTTAAATCTTTTTGAATATAGAAGACAGTTTTTGTTTGAAGTCGACTATGAATCAAATATTCATTTTCATCCAAAATTTGGAAACCATGAATAGAACCATAATTAAAACTTTGGGTTTCATGATGAAAAGTTGTTAGATCATTGAGATTTACACTAAAAAGTTGAAATTTATCCAAGGGCAACAAACTATCCAGTTTATTTAATCTCGATTGTGTATCTGGTCTGTTGGATTGAAAAATTAGTTTCCGAATGTTTCCCGTTTTAATTATTTGTATTTGTAAATCATCATAAATGTCGTCTGTTATTTTTTTGTACGATCTTGAGGGCAAATTGTATAAAAAAATATCTGAAAAACTATTGTTGGTACCAGAAAATATTATATTGTTTGGATCCAGAAATACTACATCATAAATTTCATGTATATCTTCTGGAAGGACAGATGTCATTATTTCTCCCGTTTTAAATTGGAGGAGATGGAGATGAAGTCTATTTCGCTTTTCATTAATAATAAGTTGGAGTCCATTATCTGCATCTTCTGCATAAATTGGATAAATCCTGTCCGGGATATTTATTTTATTTCGATGTCCTGATTTGTAGATGGTCTTTAAAGTATTTTTTTCTGTATTCAGTAAACGAATTCTTTTTCGGTTGTTTTGGTTGGTAGCTAAATAGAAGGTGTGATGCAATTCACTGTAACCGCAGGAAATGATTTTTTCTTCCTTTTTTAATTTTAATCTAACATGTTTTTCCTTTTTGTGATTCAAAGTTTGTAGTTCTCTTGTGTAATATTTTTTCCATTGGGCGAATAATGCTTTTAAGTCTTGTTGAAAAACCAGTTTTGTGGCTTGGTTAAGGTCCTTTTGAATACGGGTCATATACAACCAGTTTGAAATGGACTTTTCACCAAATTGAGTATTGATAAAATTCCAGAAAGACTTCCCTGCCAGACCCGGATTGCTGTTGTAAAAGCGTTGAAAAGAATTTTTTTGGTTCCATGCCTGTTCCATTTCAAAAAAATCGTCCTCATGCCATCCTTCCCCAAGGTATCCAATCAATCCTGATTCAAACCACCCTGGAAGTTTTAAGGAAATTACTTTTTGCACAACCTCCTGCAGACTTGTTCCCGAAAACATAGAATTGAAATACAATTGAATAATACCCTTTCGTAAAAGGCTCAAACTTTGATTGTGGTCTCCGTTGAAGTAAAGGAGTATTTTCTGATTGTTTATTTTAGGCTCAAGATCCCATGTTTGTGGGGTGAAAGAATTTTGAAGATCAAGGTTGGTTTGATGAAGATCAGACAAATCTGAAAAAATGACCAGTTCGATTTTGTCTTTAGGATGATATTCAAAAAGGCTTCTAATTTTTTCGTTTTCATCCTCCGCGAGGTTTATATAGAATTGTGCTAAATTTCTACTTTTACCATACCAATAGTAGACTATGTTATTGGTTTCATAAATCCACCAATCCTGTAAATCATCGTTGTATTGAACTTTATTTTTGCCAAAGACCTCCCTTGCATGCTGAGCTTTCAGGCTTTGCATCCCTAAGAAGAGGCTAACAATGGTAAAAAATACTAAACGATTCAGACAGAATTCCATTAATTTGCTAAAAGTATAACGAAATATGGAATTACACTGTTTTACGGTCAATCCTTTTTATCAGAATACCTACTTGTTTTGGGAAGATCCGGAGCGGGCGGTTATTGTAGATCCGGGGTTTTATACCGTAACTGAAAGAAAAAACTTTCAAAATTTTATAGAGAAACACAAGCTCAGATTAGGGGAACTTATATTGACACATGCCCATATTGACCATATTTTTGGACTAGAGTTCATCTATAAGGAATATGGTTTAAAGCCCCGACTACACAGAAGCGAAATGATGGTTTACAGTATGGCTGCCCAGGTTTCACAAATGTATGGTTTAGAATCTTTTTCCTACCCTGAAGTTGGAGATTGGCTTGAAGAAGGCGGGCAACAGTTTTTTGGGGGAATTGAATTTGATGTTTACTTTACCCCGGGGCACAGTCCGGGCAGTCTTAGTTTTCACTCCTCAGAAAACAAGTTGTTGTTAAGTGGTGATGTGCTGTTTGAAGGTAGCATTGGCAGGACTGATTTGCCTGGAGGTGATCACGAGACATTAATAAAGTCTATTAAAGAAAAATTGTTGCCACTCCCCGTGCAAACCAAGGTTTATTCCGGTCATGGCGGCATCACCACCATTGGTCAGGAAAAGCTCACCAACCCATTTTTATAAACGTGATATTCCGTAATATGATCTGGAAGGTATTAAAGCGCTTCTTTTTTCTTTTTGATCCGGAGAGGGCACATTATTTGTCCATGGATCTCTTGGCTTTTGGGATGAAAATTCCGGTTATTTCGTATTTCTTAAAAAAGTCATTTAAGTTTGAGCATCCCCAACTTAGTAGAGAGGTTGATGGTTTGGTATATAAAAATCCGGTAGGTCTGGCAGCCGGATTTGACAAGGATGGCCGATGGTTAAATTTACTTCAGGATCTTGGCTTTGGTTCGATTGAAGTGGGTACAGTAACACCTTTGCCGCAGGAGGGAAATCCTAAGCCAAGGTTGTTCAGGTTGGTGAAGGATGAGTCTATAATTAATAGAATGGGATTCAACAATGAAGGGGTTGAGAAGCTTGTAAAAAGATTAAAAAAATTCAAGGAGACTAAAAATGTTATCATTGGAGGAAATATCGGTAAGAACAAAGCAACTCCTAATCAAAAGGCAGTGGAGGATTACCTTATCTGTTTCCGGACCTTATTTGATCATGTGGATTATTTTGTAGTAAATGTATCTTCCCCTAATACTGCAAATCTTCGCAGCTTACAGGAGCGGGAACCGCTTTTACATTTACTGAGTGCCATCCAAAAGGAAAATCTTATACATTCAAACCCTAAACCCATTTATCTTAAAATTGCCCCCGACCTCAGTCAAGAGGCTGTAGAAGAAATTATTCAAGTAGTAAAAGAAACAGGAATTAATGGTCTTGTTTTGTGTAATACAACCATAAGAAGACCGGAATATTTAAAGGAAACAGAGCTCTTAAAGGAGACCGGTGGTCTGAGTGGAAAAGCGGTAAGGCCATTTACAGACGAAGTTCTCCAGTGGGTGAGGGCTGAAAAATCCTTTACCATTATTGCTGTCGGAGGAATTCTCGATCCCGAAGATGCGATTAACAAGGTCAAACAAGGGGCAGATTTGATTCAAATTTATTCGGGTATGATTTATAGGGGCCCCTGGATGGTTAGAAAAATTAAAGAAGGTCTGCTTAAAAGACAATAATCCACAGATAATTTGTTTTTTCGTTTATTTAAGCACTCATTTCACTGAAAATGAGTCAAAATGAAGAATTATTTAAATTCTCCTTAATTTTTTATTTAGATTTACACATACTAAACGAAAACTAACCTTTAAAACTACTTCATCATGGCTACTGAATTCAGGTTCAATCGAAATCTTGTATTGATCATTATTGGTCTTTTGACCTTAACAAGCATTATATTGACTACATTTTCATGTAATAATTGTGATATACTAAATGCTAACGGAAATTCATGCTCGAGTGTGGATACTTTTAGAACTGCTTTTGACAGAATTGAAAAATATCCTTCCTTTGATACATTCCCATCTTATCAAAAACTAAAAAATGACAGTTTTGATCTGACCTATCAATGCAGTCAATTAATTCTTGATCCTGACCATCCCAGGGTAAAAGAAATTAGAGATTCACTCAGGAAAGCCTGTTTTAAACTGGTTAAAACCTGCCCATGTGATCCGCCATTTGAATTATGGGAATATCCTGGTGTTGGTGGGGTGGGTTCTGGAACAGTTGTCTCAAATCCTATCAGACAAGGAGGTTTGGGTGATGGTATGCTTTTAAATGTTGTATTCAATATGCCTGAACCAATCAATTCAAGGGACACAATTTCACTTTCAAAAGATAATTGGCCAAATCTCAATTGTCAGGATGCTTCTATTCAAAGAACAATTGAAATTGCCATTGTAGATTCCGGAGTTGAAGAGAATAGTGGCGTTCCAAATCCTGGGAGTGGGACAATTTTAGGATTGCAATTTTTTGGTTGGAATTCCATCAACAACGGAAACTTATGCAACCCAAATTCATTTCAAAAGGGTATTGACATTTGCCTAAATACCGAACCAGTTGATTCACACGGTCATGGAAGTTCTGTAAATGCAGTTTCAACAGGAGCCTCCCTACCTAATTTTAAAACAAATATTCCCCTTAGATTTGTCAATGTTAAAATTACAGAAGGCAGTACAAAATACGGCAATTTATTTGATGCACTTTGTGGTTTAAATTATGCCTTAAATCAAAATCCAGATATTATTAATATCAGTTGGGGTTTTAAATTTGTAAGTTCTGATGCTAATGAACAGATGGATTCCGCATTGACAAAAGTATTTAATAATTTCATCAGAAAGGCTGATCAACATGATATCCTCATTGTAGCAGCTATTGGAAACGATAGCCTGTACTTAAACGAGGATGTTAAATTTTATCCGGCATCTTTAGCACCACGGCATGATAATTTTGTATCTGTGGGGTCTTTGGATAAAAATGGAAATGATCTGGCAGGATTTTCAAATTTTGCCGATGTGAACAGTGGAATTGTTACAATCAATACATTTGGCAAAGAAATAACAAATGCCTATCCTTCAAGAATGCAGAATACAACTATAGCCAGTGGGTGGGTTATACAATCGGGCACATCATTTTCTGCTCCATTGGTAACAAGAATTGCTGCATTGAGAAGATATAAATATGGAGAAACTTCAGTTGCTTTTAAAAATAAATTAAATCTAGTAAACAACTCATTGAGTATTCGCTATAATGGCTTATTAGAATTTAAAAAATACGATATCATGGTTGAAAGTTCCACCATATGCCCTTAAGGCATTTTAATGAACATTGGCTTTGGGTTATGTGTATTTAATTTCCGTTCGTGAAATGAGGGTTAATTTTATTTCAATTTTTATATCAGTATTTTTATTCAGTTTATATTTTATTAATTGTACTGAAGAAAAGATTGAAGAAAGAAGTATTTCCAAAAGAGAGGATTGTGATACAACTGTAATTGCAAGTTTTAGAAATCATCTTATTGATAAGGATTTTTGGGCTGATTCTGTTTGGACAAATTTTGGAAAAGCAATTGTGATTTCCGAATGTTTAGGGAATCGAGATTCTCTTTTCCTCTTAATTGCTGATTCTTTACATAATAGAGGAAATTCGTTATTAATTTCAGTGCCTTCTATTTCAAGAATATATTTTAAATCAGCTACAAAAATTAGAAGAGAATTTTACGGGGACTCAATTCATATTGATATTCTAAGATCATTAATCAATACAGGCATGACTTATGTCTATGAAGGTGACCACATCTTGGCATTAGCGTATTTTGATTCCGCTGAAATAGAAAAATCTGAATTTAGAATATTTCCTTATATATTTAATCAAATAAAGAAGGCAGAATCGTATAAATCCTTAAACGAGTATTTAAAGGCTATCGAATGTTTATCAAGTGCCTACCAAAGGATTATTGAGTGTATTTCTTCAAAAACTTGTACAGAGTCCGAGGCATGGTTAAAGACTTCATCCAAATTGGAGTACCTAATGTATAGCTTAAGTGATTTGTATAAAACCATAGGGGAAAATCGCAAATCAATGGATTTCAGTCTTAAAGGAATTCAGCTCATAAGGGGTTGGGCTCCTCCCTCCGATACAATAGGCCAAATGGGTAATTTGTTTATTTCAATTGGAAATAATATTCAAGATTCTTTAGCTGAAATTCAAGATGGAGAATCAGAAGCATATAAGTTGTTATGTAGTCAAGGAATCAATTACTATCAATTAGCATTCTCAAACTTTAAAAGACTTGAAGACAAAAAGAGCATTTTGCTTTGTTTCCAGAATTTAGCAGCCTTGTATGAAAAGATGAAAGATTATACTAAGTCCGAAACGTTGTGTAGACAAGGTATTGAATTTGCAAATTTGAATTTTAATGAAGTTGTCCCAAGTCAATTTCAATCCTTATACATTAATTTAGGAACTGCCTTACTAGGTCAAGACAAATTTAAAGAAGCTTTGATGGCTTATTGGAAAGCAGTGGGTTCAATTGACTCATCCAGTCTGAGTACCGGAAAATTACCAGATGTAAATAAATTAGCTTTAGACTATGAGCAAAGTTTGATATTGTTAGGGAGTATGGGAAGAGCATTTAAATTACTCGCTCCAGAAGATAAACAAAGCGCCTTACTGGCTGTACAAACGTATGACACGCTCTCAAATCTATTAAATCATTTTCGTGGAAATATAATTAACGATAATGCAAAAGTTAATTTGGCTGAGAGATCCAGATTATGGATACCAGATGCCATAACAGATATTAAAGATTTGTATTATCTTTCAAATGACTCAATTCAAAAGGAAAAAATGTTTGCCATGGTAGAGCAAGCCAAGGCATTTTCTCTGATTGAAGCGTCCAGATTGAATAATGCAAAAGATCAATTACCTATTGCTTTGCAGAGCAAGAAGGAGGAATTATTGAGCTTCCAGCAAAAAGCCTTACACAACGATTCTATTGCAGGATTAGTAGAAAAGAAACAAAGGGAATTTATCAGTGAATTAAAACTGAAAGTACCCTCATATTTTGCCATAAAGTATAAGGGTGTGGATATTTCTATTCAGGACATACAGCAAAATTTATTGGAAGAGGATCAGGCCATGTTAGAATATTTTATTCAAGATTCTCTGATCAATATATTTTTAATCAGTAAAAGTCATTTTATTTTCGACACTGTGGGCATCTTAAAAATTGAGTTGGAAAAACTCATTAGTTCTTTTAGAAAAAGTATAAATCCTGTCAATCAAGAAGGAATAACGGATCCGAAGTTAGTTAGAGAATTTTGTTTAACTTCCAACCAACTTTATGAAATTTTAATTGGGCATATTAAAATAAAATATGGATTGCCGGAGCGGCTGATTATTATTCCTGATGGGATTTTAAATAATCTCTCATTTGATGCCTTACTGTATAAACTTTCAAATGATGGAAATAATTTACCCTTACAAGCCAAAGATGGTAATTATCTCATTCAGCAACATGCCATTAGTTATTGCTTTTCTGCCAGTATGTTGCAGGAAATGAGCAGAGCTCTAAGACAAAATAATCTTAAAACAAGTCTTGCAATTATAGCACCACAATTTCATTCTGAGTCAAAAGATTTACCTTACCTGACTTATCAGTCTGATGAAATCGCAGGGATAAAGTCTGTTTATGATAATACTTACACGGATAATCAAAGCACCAAGGAGCAGTTTATTCGTGCGACTGAAAAATACGCTTATCTCCACATCTCGACTCATGGATTTGTTGCAGACGATCCTGACCAAAGTTTTATTTCATTTTCTCAATTTTCACCAAAGCCGGATTCCAATCAATTTTTATTTTTAAAAGAATTGTACAATTACCCTATGAACCAAGAACTCATAACACTAACCGCTTGTGAAACGGCACTTGGTCAACTTAAGGAGGGGGAAGGAAACATCAGCTTGGCAAGGGGATTTGCATATAGTGGTGTAAAATCATTTATCACGACACTTTGGAAGATCAATACTCATGGAGCCTCTAACATTATTCCAGGTTTCTACCATCACTTTTTTAATCAAGCACAACCTAAAGATGTCGCACTCGCAACCAGCAAAAGGGAGTTTCTTGCTGCAGGTAAGAGTGTATATCCGGAAAACTGGGCAGGATTAATACTTATTGGTAGTTCAAAAAGGGCTATTCAATCATCCGATTCAGCATATTGGGAAATCTGTATTTGTGCCCTAATCCTTACTCTTGGATGGATATTTTACATGCAAAGGAAAAAGCAATTGAGCGCATAATTTAATGGATTCAAAAGAATTATCAAATTGGTAAATTTGAGAATTACCAATAAGATGGAAACCCCTATTTTTTCAAAGCTTTTCGTAAAGATTCAGCACTTTGATAAATGTCATCATTTGGTTTTAATTCATCGATTAACTTAACCAGATCTTTCAGGATTTCTGTAGAATTCATTTTCAATCCTGCTCTGCTGATCAACACATTGAGTCTGATCTCTTGTTCATGTCCCTGCAATTGAGGAATCTGAGTCAAGAAATCAATATTCTTCAGGCAATCCTCAAAAAGTAAATTTGCTTTATCATACTGTTTATTTTTTAAGTAAGCATGAGCAAGGTAGTATTTGGGAAGACAAAAGTCACTGCATGCTTTTGACATAGCCTCTAAACTGTCCAAAAGAGGAGAAGGTTTGAAATAAAAATAAGAGGCTTTCTCATATTGTTTCATTTCTGAGGACGATGCCCTTTCCATACTTATGGGCTCCACCATAATTTCGTTTAGATTTTTACTAGTATTATAGGCTTCTGAGGTGTATACAGAAATTAAAAAGCCCATCACTAATAAAAAGGAAGCTGCCGTGGCAAGTTTTGGCCAATTGTCTGAAGCAAACCTATTTAATCTATAAATCCTCGATGGGTTTGACATTTTTACCGGAGTCATATTCCGATAAACTTCTGAAACCATTTTGCGTGTTTCAGGATCTACCTGATCTGGAACCTGTAGTCTTTTTAGCAGGAAAGCTACAAACTTGCTTTTGAGTTTAGCATCCGATTCTAACTCAGCTTTAAATGCTGTCTCTTCTTCCGGACTCATTCGATGATCCAGATATTCTTGAAATTTAATTGTTATATTTTCCATTTTATTTAAAATAAGTGATCAGGATCATTTTCTACTAAATCAGTTAATTTATTGAGACAACCAGAAAGATGAACAGGAATGGAACCAAGTGAATATTCCTTTCCACATTTATCCTTCAGTATATTAACCAGTTGCTGCTTGTCTCTTACCAATTGTTCTTCAATATGATAGTGGTACAAAAGGCGACTGCATTTACACTCTAATTGGTCAATATATTTCTTTACTTTTTCAATGATATAAGGATCCCCGGTTAGCTCATCCAGTCGTGAAAGCTCTTCCTGGGCAGCTTTTGATTTATTGGATAATCTTACCATCTCTTCACAAATGTTTCTGGTTAGTTTATAATAGTAACCGTCACAATTATCTCTTGGTCCCCTACCAGCCTCTTTCTCCTTAAAAATTCGTAAAACCACCTCCACATAAAAATCTTCCCAACCAGTATAGTCCTGTGAAACGAATCGTTGATATTTCCAATAGAAATACCTGGCATGTTTTTGAATAATTTCTTCTTCAAAAAGTGATTGGGCTGCTTTTTTTCTTCCCAATTCTCCTTCTAAAAGATAGAGTTTAAACGATTCACAAGATTTACACATGGGCTCAATTAATTATACAGTGTAAAAATAGATAATAATTTAAGGCTCATTAGTCATTTTTTTTTCTTTGTATTACCCTTGTAATATTGGGGATCATTCAAAGTACTTATCAGAAACTTAATATAATTAGAAGGAGAATTAATTTCTGACATTAGGGAATTATAGTTCTTAAATAAGGAATATTGAACGAAATACATGGATAAAATATATAATAGATAGATTAGTTTTCTTCACTATTCTTCAATACTAAGTAATATCAAAACAGGATCTAAAAATTATTTTTATTCTTATCCTTAATTTTTTCATTCATTGTTCACCATTAGATTGAAAGCAAGTTTGAAGAAGTAATTTGATTTTCAAATGTGAAAACGAGTCTTCTTAAACATTGCAAAAATTCTTCAATTTTAATCCTTAAATTATTTTTTATGAAACCGCAATTCTTATTTTCAGTTAACCTGGCTTTAGTACTTTTTTTTGGAGAGGCCATTCAAATGGATGGGTCACATTTTCTATCTGAGGCTACCAGTATCAGTAGCATTTGTCAAAAATCTTTAGAATTTGAAACTCCCAAACCATCAATTGAACCGAAATGTGACAATGAAGCTAAGCCACAGGAAAGGGTTGCTAAAGCTAAGGTTACAGAGCTTGACGACAAAGTGATTTTTGAAATTTGTTCCAAACAATGTGGCGATCCAATCATCTTATCCAATCAGCCTTGTTTCAGAAGATGTTGGATTTATTTCCACAAGATCAGAAAATAAAATCATATAACTCGCATACCTCCTTACCTACAACTGCGAAAGTGATGAATGCATCACTTTCGCAGTTTTCTTTTATAGTACATATTTAGTTTTTTAAAAAAATAAAAATAATTCATGGTGGACCTTAAATATTTGAAAATAATTACACCATATATATGAAGCTGTTTGCAAGGGGTGTTAAAGAACAAAGCAGCCGGCAAAAAACTAAAAATTATTTTTAACAATTAAATTATTCAAATCATGAAAAAGGCATTTTTAATTTCACTATTAACTCTTCTTTTTATCCACCAGGGAAATTTTATTTCAGCGCAGGGAATTAAAGGATTTACTGCAAGTTCTGAAATCTTGTTCAGCTCTTCGGGCCCAACGCATGGTCCAGATGTAAGTCTCATCAATAACTATAAGATCACCAGGTTCCCTTATATTGTACAGCATACTATTTCAAACTGCTTAGTGGATGGTGGGGAAACAACTGTTGAATTTGAATCACCACTGGTTAGAAACCAATTGGAGTCTGAGGTGTCAGAAACCAGCTTAGAATTATTGAGCTGCAGAGATATCGAATCATTTAACAAAGGAGTACAATTGTTTGAAAACTGGAACTTTGTGGAATCACAGAAATTGTTCTATAGTTATACAAAGGCGCATCCGGAAGATAAAGTAGCACGATATTATCTTGCATTATCCCAACTATACAGTGGTCGATATGGAGCAGCTGCAAGTAACTTTTCCCTGTTGAATAAAAACCTGGCTTTTGCCGTTGGCTTTATTAATCCTGAATTCAAAGATGATGTTAAGTTTTATTTTGGCATCTCTTCCTTGATGATTCCTGATGGAAGAAAAATTTCAGCTAGTCTTTTTAGACAGTTAAATTACGAAGGTGGGAAATATCAAAATGTTTGTAAAGGATTGATAGATTTACTTTAGTGCCGGTATCTATATCCGGTTTGAAGTAAATCTTTCCACACTGAATAATCTTTTATGAAAGTTCATCATGATCTATACTAAAAAGGGAGTCCATTCAATAGAATGACTCCCTTTTTAAAATTAAATTTTATAAATTTTGGCCCTTACCTTATTAGTAATCTTGCTTGGCTCATTGTTAAACTAAATTCAGAATACTAAACAAGCTAGGACTCTTATTAATATTATTTTGAGAAGGACAGGCTTATCTTTATAGTAGAACTATTGAAAGCTAACAACTCGTGATGACCGTAATTTAATTAATCCCTTGGAGTTAATAATTAGATTTATAATCTAATTGCGTCAGAAAATTGAATACGATTTCCGTCAAAAAACAAAAATTAATTTATTACTGTAACTTTTACAGCATTAAGTCCTTTATGACCCCTTTCTGTTTCAAATTTTACTTTGTCTCTCTCTTTGACCCGATCTACCAGACCATTGATATGTACAAACACACTTTCCTGACTTTCCAGGTCTTTGATGAAGCCATAACCTTTTGAATCATTGAAAAATGTGACAATTCCTGTTCTTACCACATCCACCGGTTCGCCAGGTTCAGTTCTTGAAACACTAATCTGCATATCTTCTTTTTTGAAAACATGTTTTTTATTAGGGTCCGGAGGAGTCGTAGAAATATTTCCATTTTCGTCAACATAGGCAAACATTTCTTCAAGAGTTTTGCCTTTTACGGCATTGGCTTTACGCTCTTCTTTTTTTTGATCTTTGTCTTGTTTTTTCTTAATTCTTTTTTTCTCTTTTTCCTTTTTACTAAAAGTTTCTTGTGATTTACCCATATTTAATTAACAGCTTTATTGATGACGTTTTAAAATTTTAAACACATTAGATAAATAGAAACCCGGAAAGTTAACCTGACAAGCTTTAAAATTCATGAAATATTTAAAGCCGCTACAAATTGATCAACTTAAAGTTTACTATTATATTTATACAAACCCATGAAAGGAAAAATCGGTTCCTACATTTCTTTGCACAGACCAAATCGTCCTGCTGGATCTAAGTCACAATGGGTTACAGACTTCTGGCAACGAATGGCAACAAAACAGTCACGAAGTATTGGTGAGAATCACAAATGTACGATATTTTAACTGAAATCAGCCGAAAATACGTCTCTTGCGTTATTAAATTTGGCTTATCTAATGAAGGATTACATTTAAAGACTGAAAAAATACGCCAGAATTAATCGACTATAATCAACTGGGCAGATCCAATTGGTACTTTTTTAATGTCCAACAATAAAAGATACAAGACAGACAGTAGCTCTTCCCTATATATTTCATGTGTTTTACCCGAAGTAAAGGTCCCGGATTTTACTTTTAGGCCTATACTGTTTAAGATAGTGTAGTTAACTACTTCATTTTCACTCGGGACGGTAATGGTGGCGGACAAATTGAATGGATTGGGACAAATTACTACTTTAGGCAAATACTTACTCAGATTAGAATTTGCAGAAGGAACTCTTACCTCAAAAGTTTGACTGCAGGTATTACCATTATAAGTTGCCGTAAAAGTATATTGACCTGGTACAGTTGGCCGTTTTTTGGAATATCCCCAAAAGCTGAATTTGGAGTCGTTATTGGAAGTTCTGGTCCAGCTCGTGAAAATAGTTTTATCGAGATTGAGGATACTCATTTCAACGACTTTGCCATTTGTTTCATTTTTCAGAAAGATGTAGAATTTAGCAAAACCTGCAGGAAGACCCGGACCTTGAAAGGGCAAGGTAGACGTTTGCGTTTGGTTAGATATTTCGGTCATAGGGCAAGCCGGAATAACAACATCAGTTGTATGGACTGAAGCCTGAATTAAACCAGGTTCTTTGTACGATTTTTGGTTTGCCCACCAGGATTGGGTGTTTTTAGCATTACAATTACCCGAAAAAGGATCCACCAGGGTACTTACGGTACTCCCTGACTAAACTTCAAAGTGTAAATGAGGACCAGAAAAATATCCGGAACAGCCCACGATTCCAATTACCTCCCCGGCGGTAGTATTTTGCCCGATGGCTTTAATGGTAATTCGGCCGGATTTCATGTGGAAGTAAATCGCTCTGGAACCATCTGCATGTTGAATTACAACATAATTTGCTTTAGCACTACTTGAAACCCCGGATCAATTTTTATCAAATTCACCATCGTGTTTATCTATTAATGTACCAGGAACTGAAGCAATGACCTACACCGCATCATGATCCATTTTATAGAATGGGAATGGACCTATAGCAATATCCGTTCCTCAGTGAGAATCAAAAAAGAGATTACCGCAATTGTAATCTTTAAATGAACCGGACGCATTATCATGGTCGACATGAGCACTTATGTAAAATTACTGCACTCCTTAAGATCTGAAGCGGGCTGTAGCGACCAGTTAAGTGTAATGATGGAGGATTCTTTTGAAAGATTTTTATTCACATTAAACAACCGTATATTTTCATTGCATCAAAATTCAATCTCTCTGTATTGTGTTTCGTTGATACATGGGTGTAGGGCATCATTGTAAAAGGCAGGAAAAGTTCCACCAACTTCATCAAAGTTAGGATGTCCAGTTTGGGCATAATTTTCGCCTGTTATTGTAAAAAAGAGTATCCAGCAATGAAGAATAATTTTTGTTTTCATTTGATTAAATTGGTTTGTAATTAATGTTTGGAAATATTTTCGATGGGTATAAAACATTTTAATTTAAGACAGAATACAAACCCATTTTTTCTGATTATCCCTTTATTTGGTTTTTCACATTTGAATACTTCTGGTTTATTTTTGTGATTATTTATTTCAGGAAACTTTTCCAGTTGGATAAGCACTAAATCAAAAGATCCTTAAGGAAGCTTAATTACTGCCTTTATGAATGTTCAATCTCTCCTAAATAAAAATCCCGTATTCGAATGCTCGAACACGGGATTTTTAACCATTAAGTATTCTTTTTACCGATTAAAAAGAATTTCCCGGTATTTTGGAAGAGGCCAGTATTTATCCTCGACATAAAGTTCCAAATCATCGGCATGAGATCTTATTTCGAGGAAAAGCGGTTTTACTTTATCACAAAGATAAAGAGCCGTTTCACGGGTTGATTTTTGCTGATGGGCTTTGTGTCTTTCTGCTACCATTTTTTCAATATTCTGATACATCCCTTCAATATGAGTTGACAAGATTTCCACAATATGATTTTGTGTTTTCATGGCAGATTTTGGGACTCCTGCTTCGGCAGCATTTTTTAAGTTTGCCATTACCTCTGTCTGGTATCTCATACAAGCCGGTAAAATTTGGTTGAGTGCCAGTTCTTCTATTAGACTGGATTCGATTTCTACTTTTTTAATGTACTTCTCCAGGTAAATTTCATGTCTGGCTTCAAGTTCGCGATCATTCATGATGTTTAAGGAAGTGAATAAATCATGAGACTTTTTAGTGGTGATTGCATCCAATGCGAGGGGAGTCGTCTTAATGTTAGGCAAACCTCTTTTTTCAGCTTCCTTAGCCCATGCTTCGCTATAGTTATCGCCCTCAAAAAGAATATTTTTGCAGGACTTTATACATTCACGAAGTTCTTTAAGGATGGCAGAATCTTTTTTCTCTCCATCGGCAATGTGTTTATCCACTTTTGTTTTGAAATCATTCAATTGGTTTGCAACAATAGTATTCAGAACCATCATTGGATCTGCACAATTGGCGGAAGACCCTACTGCACGAAATTCAAATTTATTTCCGGTGAAGGCAAAAGGGGAGGTCCTGTTTCGATCCGTGTTGTCCATCATGACATCCGGTATCATTTTGTGGATGTCTAGTTTCAAGTCGTTTTCTTCTTCCTCTTTCAAATCGTTTTCAACCCTGGTCTCTATAGCTTCAAGGGCTCTTGTGAGATAGTCGCCGATAAAAACAGAGATAATAGCAGGAGGAGCTTCATTGGCACCCAATCGGTAATCATTGCTTTCTGCCGCAATGCTTGCGCGAAGCAGGTCTGCATGATCGTATACTGCCTTAATCGTATTGGTGAAGAAGGTCAGGAACTGCAGGTTATTCCGAGGTGTTTTTCCAGGGCCCAATAAATTCGTCCCTGTGTCTGTGCTCATAGACCAGTTGTTGTGTTTTCCACTGCCGTTGATTCCGGCAAATGGTTTTTCGTGAAGCAGCACAATGAGATGATGTCTTCTGGCAACACGATCCATCAAGTCCATAAGTAATGAATTGTGATCTACAGCAATGTTAGCCACTTCAAACATTGGCGCTAATTCAAATTGGCTTGGAGCAACTTCATTGTGTCGGGTTCTTACCGGTATACCTAGCTTATGGCACTCCATTTCAAGGTCTACCATATAGGAGTAAACCCTTTCAGGGATTGCCCCAAAGTAGTGATCCTCCAATTGCTGGCCCTTGGCAGGTCCTCTTCCAAACACAGTTCTTCCACTGGCCATCAAATCCGGTCGAGCATAATACATGGCTTTGTCGATAAGGAAATATTCCTGTTCCCATCCCAAAGTCGGTGTAACCTTATTTACAAATCGGTCAAAATATCTTGCTACCCCGGTAGCAGCCTTATCCAAAGCTTCAATGGAGCGAATCAAAGGTGCTTTATGATCAAGAGCCTCACCTGTATAAGAAATAAAGACAGTTGGAATACAAAGCGTTTTAGAACCTGCTATATCCATAATGAATGCCGGTGACATGGGGTCCCATGCAGTATAACCTCGAGCCTCAAAAGTGGCTCGTAATCCACCACTTGGGAAAGAAGAAGCATCAGGTTCTTGTTGAACCAGTGCATCTCCATCAAATTTTTCGACTGCGCTGCCATTACCGGCTAGTGTAAAAAATGAATCGTGTTTCTCTGCTGTCGTACCAGTCAAAGGTTGAAACCAATGTGTGTAGTGGGTAGTGCCTTTTTCCATAGCCCAGGCTTTGAGCGCTGCAGCAATTTGGTCCGCAAGCTGACGTGAGATTTTCTGTCCCTGGGAAATAGTCTGGCTATATGCCTTGTATGCATCGTTAGACAGATAAGCTTTCAACTTATCTTCAGTGAATACATTTTCAGCATAATAGGAAGAGATTTTCTTGTTTTCCCTTGCAAGGGGATTTTTTGGTCTGGAAAGAAACAGACTCAAGGCAGTGCTGCGGTTAGTTGACATAAAATGATAATTTTAAATTATTAAATCTGGCGCAAAAATATAAAATATTTTAGACTAAATTATGTTATTGAGTTAATATTAGTCAAAATATTTTAATTATTTTAGGATAAATACATGAATTGGTAATAAAAAAGCCAAAATATTTCATATTTATAAAAATTAATCTAAGAGGTACTAGTAGGGAAAGATCTAATTCTGCAATGGCCCGGGAGATTTTATTCTGCGTGTAGAGGGAGTCTGAGCCCTCAAAATCAGGAGTAAAAAAGGGTATCAGAAACCATGGAGAATATTAGATTTTTATAAATTTCTTCTTTTAGCATTTTACGCTTTGTTGGAACAGGGCTTATCTTGCATCCTTATTAGAAGACCCATGGCCAATTACTTAGATGAACTCAACCCCATACAACGTGCGGCAGTCGAACAAATCGACGGTCCGGTAATGGTTATTGCAGGACCGGGTTCCGGAAAAACAAGGGTACTAACCTATCGTCTGGCCCACATGATGGAATCCGGTGTCAAACCATGGAACATACTTTCGCTGACTTTTACCAACAAGGCGGCTAAAGAAATGACAGAGAGAATCAGCCAGGTTGCCTCCGGAGAGGCAAGGAAGGTTTGGAGCGGGACTTTCCACTCTATTTTTGCGAGAATTCTGCGGGTGGAGGCAACTAAAATTGGCTATCCAACTGATTTTTCGATTTATGATACGGATGACAGTAAAAGTCTGATAACTGAGATTATCAAAGAACTCAACCTGAATCCAAAGGACTACAATGCCAATTCGCTCAGATCCAGAATTTCAAATGCAAAGTCAAATCTCATCACCCCACTGATGTATGAGAAAGATGCTGATTTGCTTGAGCAGGATCGGATCAACAAGATGCCCTATACTTCTGCAGTGTATAAAAGATATGTTCAGAAATGTCTTCAATCGGGAGCGATGGATTTTGATGATCTCTTACTTCAACTGTTCAGGCTGTTTCAGGAAAATCCGGACAATGTGCTGGAAAAATACCGGAAACAGTTTACGCATGTAATGGTAGATGAGTTCCAGGATACCAACTATCTTCAGTATGCCATCCTAAAAAAAATTGTGCTCTATCCGGGAAGTCAAAGGAATGTTTGCATTGTTGGGGATGATGCCCAAAGTATTTACTCATTTCGTGGAGCGACCATCAAAAACATTTTGGATTTCGAAGCAGATTTTCCGGATGTGAAAATTTTTAAACTCGAACAAAACTACCGAAGTTCCGAGCACATTGTACAAGCGGCAAATGATGTGATTACATACAATGTCCGGCAGATTAAAAAAGAAATATGGACGGATAAAAAAGAAGGTCATAAGATCAAGTTGATCAAATCAAGTTCGGATAATGAGGAAGGAAGAAGAATAGCGGATTATATTGTCGAGCTGAAGAACAGTTACCATTTAAAGAATAAGGAAATCGGAATCCTTTACAGGACCAATGCGCAATCCAGAATTTTTGAAGAGCAAATGCGTCGGTTAAATATTCCGTATAAAGTATTTGGTGGAATGTCCTTTTACCAACGTAAGGAGATCAAGGATTTGCTTGCCTATCTGCGTCTGACCGTAAATCCAAAAGACAATGAGGCCTTTAAAAGAATTGTGAATTATCCCAAAAGAGGAATTGGCGATGGTACAGTAGATAAGCTGTTGGAATTTTCAAAGGAACACAATCTGTCCTTATTCGAGAGTCTTGCTTCGTTCAGTGCAGCAGGCAAAATAGGTCAACAGTTACAGATGTTCCGCATGCAAATCATCGAGATGCAGGACATGTCTCGCAGGAGTAATGCTTACGATGCAGCCATGTACAGCTATAAGATGTCAGGACTGTCTTCTGAACTCAAACAAGATGTAACGAATGAAGGAATCTCCAGATTAGAGAACGTGATGGCCTTACTGGATGGTATAAAGGATTTTACAGAGAATGATGAAGCATTGGGAGATACCACTGTAGACAGAAGTCTTTCGTCTTACCTGCAATCCATCGCCCTAATCACCCAATTGGACGAAGAGAAAGAAGGTAACGATTATGTTACGTTGATGTCCGTGCATTCAGCAAAAGGACTTGAATTTGAAGCGGTCATAGTAGGTGGTTTGGAAGAGAATTTATTTCCATCTTATATGTCCATGTCATCACCCGAACAACTCGATGAAGAGCGCAGATTATTTTATGTGGCCATTACCAGGGCAAAGCATTTTCTGACCTTGAGTTATGCCACTTCAAGATATTTTTTTGGAAACTTAAGGATGAACGAACCAAGCCGATTCATTGAAGAAATAGACGAAGCCAGATTCGAAAAAGACAACACAGCAAGAGCAACAGTTTTTACTTTGACTGATGAACCGGCTTCCCCTAAAGTAAGGTTTGTAGAGAAGAAACCTGTAAGTATCAGTCATCCCGGTCTTGCAAACTTTAAACCCAGCAATCCGAATGGAATTCAGGCAGGTATGACGGTGCTGCATCAGAAATTTGGAGAAGGAAAAGTGCTGAACATCGAAGGAGGATCAGACAATAGAATTGCAACCATT